>ENA-UOJC01001624-UOJC01001624.1-human-gut-metagenome-genome-assembly--contig:-C104-NODE-1624-length-29114-cov-5.285763_pt1 | contig 29114 bp, 18 predicted proteins | sample MGYA00242339_ERZ723886 | MGnify/ENA metagenome assembly ERZ723886 | reverse complement strand
TCATATGGCTCTGTGCCGAGAGGTTATGAGAACACGAATTTTTATCAGATCCGGGAGATCGAAAGATTATCGGAACAGGTTCTGTATCAGAAGGTTCCCTATGGAACCCGGTATCAGGATCTGGAGATGCCGGACAGCATAGACGTTTTTGTCAGCGGGGGGCAAACCGAAGATGTGCCTGACGCAGGGAGCGATGAGAATGTAGCAGCGTTTGCCAACCGCATAAATGATGATGCCGTGCTGGAAAAGACGGACAGTGAAGAGAATGGAGAAAAAGAAGATACTGAAGGAAAAGATACCGAAGGAAAAGATGCCGGAGAGAATAGCAAAGACAAAAGCGAAGGTGGAGAGGGCTTAGAGAAAGCGGAATCCGGTTCAGGTGAACAGGGAGATTCTGGGAAAGATGGAAATTCGGCGGAAAATGGGGACTCTCAGGATGAAAATGCAAATCCGGGGAACGGTGAATCCGATGAGAAAGACGATTCCGGTAAGACAGATTCTGGTTCTTCGGGTGGAAATGTAGAATTGAATGAAGATGGCAGTTCTTCGAACGGAAAAACGGATCAACCGAAGGAAGATGTCAAGACAGATGAGAAGACCGAGGAAGAGATTGACGAAAAGGAAGGTTTCTGGCGAAAAGTAAAGGTGCGCTGGGTTCTGGATGCAGAAGAGAGCCAGGCATCCCGTTATGATGGAGAAAATCCGGGTATCTACCTGTTCCGTGCAGAGCTGAAAAGCAGCAATTATGAGGTAGATGAGGACGAACTTCCAGTGATCCAGATCACGGTCCTGGAAGAAGAGCAGTTGAAAACAACGCTGGAATTTGCACCGTTGGAAGAATCGATCGCCGATCAGATTCTCCCGCTTGGAAGCAAAGAATCCGACATCCGGTTCCCGGAGACTCTCACCGTGCGTGAGACGATGGGAGAAGAAACCACCGAGCGGACTTTGTCGGGTATCACGTGGAAACTGGATGCGGAAAACAGCGACTATTCCGAATTTCAGGGCGGACTGGCACCGGAGGACTATTTTGACCGCTTCGATGAGGACGGTGAACCAGAAGAAACCGAAGAAAAGACCTGGGAGGGCTACGATAAAGCCAATGAAGAATACAAGGGAGCGATCTATACCTATATTCCGGTGATTCCGGAAAGCGAAGAGATACCGGAAGACACTGCTTTGCCGGAGATCCATGTGCAGGTGGGAGACGCGGGAATTGCGCTGTATGCGGATGAAGGAATCACGGGAGAAGGTACGGAAACGAATCCCTATGTGATTCGTACTGCGGAACAGTGGTCTAAGGTTATGGGTAAAAAACAAAGAAATCAATATAATGGAAATCAACCCTTTGGTGTAAGTAAATATATTAAATTGGGGGCTGATATCGATCTAAGCGGTCAGTCGTGGGAGTCAAGAACACTAACGACTTGTTTAGATGGTGATGGATATGCGTTGAGTGGAATTTCGCAGCCGTTGTTTAGTGTTTTGAATGGAACTGTTAAAAATTTGATTTTATCGGATGTTAGGATTGAGGGAACGGGAAACCAGGGAGCGATTGCTCAGACGGTAGGAAACGAAAACAAAGCAACGATTGAAAAATGTTATGTTAGTGGCAGTATCACGGCGACAGGAAGTAATAATAGTGGAGTAGGCGGACTAATTGGAGCTGCTCAAAATGCCCAAGGAGCTCCCCTGACAATAGAAAATTGTGTTGTTAATGCAGATATCACAGGTAAAGGAAGTTCTCTGGCAGGAGGTTTGATTGGTTCTGTTAGTAATAGTGACGTGGTAACGATCAAAAAATGTATTGCAATGGGAACTGTCTCAACTGTAGAAGACAAAGGTTCGGGTGGATTGGTTGGTGGACCAGGTAGAAGTGTCACAATTAAGAATAGCGCAGCATTGCAAGAAGAGGTTTCCACAAAAAGCTCGAAATACTTTGTAGATCGAATTTTTGGCTATGATGGTGATTATAAGGTTCATGTAGTTGGTGAACAAAATTTTGCCTATCAGGGTATGAAGGTTAAATATGGTGATAAACTTCTTGATAAACCTAAAGATGAGCTAGAGAATTATGGCGTGAGTGTTTCCAAAACAAACCTTTTAACAACCAATTTCTGGAAAAACACGATTGGCTGGGGAAGTGCTGCGGAAAACTGGGAATTTGCTGATAAACAGCTTCCAACGCTAAAGATGAAGAGAGGTAATGACGAAGTAAAGATATTCTCTGGCACAGACATACCGGATTATCTTCAGGCGACCAATTCGTTAAGTGGAAGTGTAAAGTCTGGAGAAACTGGAATTGGGGGCGCAGAGATTACTTTTAAGAAGGACAGCAGCGAGAAAAAGGTGGCAACAGATTCAACTGGAAATTTTAGCATTGAGCTTGCCAATGGAGACTATGACGTAACAATCAAAAAGACCGGATATTTTACGGTTGAGAAAAAAGTTACGATTTCGGATGCCGATTTAGAAGCTCTTAATTTCACCATGGAAACAAACCCGGTTTCCATGCCTTCGGGACAAACGGTGACAGGAACTTTCCGGACAACCGATGCGGACACTGTCACGGCAGATGGAGAAATTAAACTTACATATGCAGGAACAGATAGTTTGCAGCCGAAAGATTTTACCCTTTCATCCGAGAAAGATGGAACGTCATATGACGGAGTGACGCTTCTTGAAGTGAATACCGGAAATGGAACTGGCAGTATTAAGATTCAATTTGCTAAATCGCTGGCTCTTGGCAGTACAAATGAAATACAGCTTTATGTCCGTTACAAGGGAAGTTCGATTGGCTCAATTGTGCTGAAAAAAGAAATAAAACTTGTTCAGCTTGCAAAGCCTGCGGATGTCAGCTGGGATGAGACAGTAAAAGGAAAAGCTGTCTGGAGTCTGGTTACGAATGCGTCGGGCTATAAAGTACAGCTCTATAAGGATGGTTTAGTACTTGGGGATGAAGTAACATCTGAGGCGGATGCAGCCAGTTACGATTTTACCTCCCAGATTGCAGAGAGCGGAACCTATACGTTTGGAGTCCGAGCAACGGGCGATGGTTCAACCTATGGTGACAGCGAGGAGGCGAAGAGTGGAAACTATGTATTTTCCGAGCAGACCTTAGCGGCTGTCGAAACAGCGGCACAGGAAGCGCTACGGGCGATGACAGTGACAAATAAGACGACAGCAGAGGAAATTTTGCAGGTTGTACAGAAGGTTATCAAAAATAGAAAAATTCAGGCGAAGTGGTCTAACGAAAATGATTTTAATCTAGCACCAGCAACGAATGGCGAAGATCCGGGACAAAACGGAAGTATCACAGGAACGATTGTTTTGAGCTATACCGCTGAGAGCGCGTCAACAGAAACAAAAACAATCGAAATAAATCTTTCAATCGCGGCGAAGTATGCAATTACCTTTGCGTCTGATCGTCAGGATTCGCAGGGAGAGGCACCGACACTGGAAAATGCCGCAGCCAGAACTGTGATTACGCTTCCGGAGAATACCTTTAAGGTATACGGCATGAATTTTGGAGGCTGGAGTGACGGAACTAAGACATATGCCAGCGGTGCAAGTTATACAATGCCGGAAGGAAATGTGACATTTAAGGCGGTATGGGTGCAGGATCAGTGGGATGGACAGGCGGTTGTGGAACCGGCCAAAGATGAAAATGGTTATTATCAAATTAGTACCGGGGCAGAGCTTGCGTATTTCCGAGATACGAAGATTTCAAACTGGAAAGCGAAACTGATGTGCGATATTGATATGGGCGGTCACGACTTTGCTTCGATTCCTAAGGCCGGAGCTGAATTTGATGGATGCGGACATACGATTCGAGGCTTGAATGCAGTCGGCAAAGCTTATGTGGGATTGTTTCAAGCAATTTCTTCGAATTGTGAAATTAAGAATCTGACCATAGAAAATGCGGTGGTTAAAGCTTCCAACGATGATGCGAGAGTTGGCATCCTGGTTGGTGATGTATATGATTCTCTGACAGTAGAAAATTGTTACGTCAGTGGAACAATCGAAACTACAGATGGAACGAATCAGATTGAAGCTGCGGGTGGTTTGATAGGAAATGTAAGGGAAAAATATTCGGTAGAGATCCAGTCCTGCTATGCAGATGCTGAAATCAAAGGAACCGCTAGCAAGCGTTTTGTAGGTGGTTTGGTCGGTTGGACCGGTGGAACTACAACCATTGACAACAGCTATGCAGTTGTGGATATGGACGTTGATAAGGGAGATTATATTGGCGGACTGGTAGGAAGCGGCAACGTAACGATCTCCCACAGCTACGCGGCAGGCGAAGCGCTGACAAAAAATCCCACTGGCGCATCCGTGGCGGGCATTTCCGACAACGGTTCGATTTCCTCTTGTGTCAGCATTTTCCCGGAGATGCGATCACTCAACCGGATTGGCGGAACGTCAGGAGAGTATACGAATAACTACGGCTTTGCCGGCACAGTCGCGAGAAAATCAGATGGGACGATTTTGACCCCGGATCCGAATATGATGGGGGCAGACAAGCTATATGGAGCGGACGCAACGGAGGCAAATCTGAAAGATCCAGAATTTTATAAAGGTTTGGGCTGGGATTTTGCTTCTACCTGGACGATGGATTCAACCGACAGGTATGCCTTCCCGATTCTGAAAAAACAGACATTATCTCCGAATCTGACGCTGGATCTGAAGCCATCGGTTACCGGAATTACGCTGGATAAGACCAATGAGACGATTTATCCGAGAGGAAGCGTCCAGCTCACTGCAACCGTCGATGTGGCAAACGGAGCGTCCAGAGAGGTGACGTGGAAAAGCAGTGATCCGGCAGTCAAGGTAGAGGACGGCTTGGTAACCGCTGCGGCTGCGGCAAATGGAACCTATACAATCACAGCCATCAGCAAGGCGGATCCTTCCAAGTGGGCAGAATGCCAGCTGACAGTTGATACGGCGGAGCACATGGTTACAGTAGGACGGGAGCCGGGTCATACGAATTCTCTGAATGCAGTTGTGAAAGCGTATGCATCCCTGAATGATGCAAAAGGGGGAACAAATCCAATTTCTACGACAGGTAGTGAAACTGGTACATTTACATTTTCACAGAAAGCCGGAGAAATAGTTTACCTTGCATTTACGGGTCTGGATTCGGAAGATGTCGTAAGTAAAGTAACAATTACCGATGCAAATGGTGCAAAGGTGAATGCGACAATTTGCAATCTGGAGAATCCAACGGTGTATTGCTTTACGATGCCGTGTTCAAATGCCTCCGTACAGGTTTCCTATGCGGAAAATATGAACGCGTACCAGTATACCTGGTTCGTAGGGCAGGAATGGGGTACCTGGGGAACGACGGCAGCCTTTGAAACCAAAGAGTGGAGTGGAGGCGACCATATTGGTTCTCTGAAAGTAACAAAGATTATCAATGGCAAGCTGTTTAGAGAATTTAAAATAAAGTCAATGTCGCTGTATAAGAAAGATTCAGTTATACCGAAAAAGGTAAATAGTCAATCAGAGCTTACGGAAAACGGTAATTATTGCATCGAAAAAGATAATACAACCGGTCTCCCGACTCTCTATGTATACTTAGAGGGACCGGGCATGGTAGCTGTGGATATCGAGGTTCAGGATAATCCAAATGCAGAATTTTCGATCACAAAGAAGCCAGGAAGCAGTTCTTATTATATGCTGAACAGGACTACAGCAAAAGTCGGGGATCTGGTAACGGCGACCTTGACAGATGAAGGTGTCAGACGGATGAAGGAGATGCAGAACAAGAATGCATGCCTTACATACAGCGGTGGTTTACTTGTAGTTATTTACCCGCCGAAATTTACCGAATCCGGTGGCAAATGGACCGCCTCCTTTAATATGCCGGCACAGAATATTGAGACAAATGTGTATTTTGGGGAGAAAGATAAAGTTACACTGAAAGGTACGGATAAAGAGGTTGATTACGATGGCGCGCCGAAGTCTGTTGAGGATGGAATTCGGGCAACGATAGGTGGACAGGATCTTTCGGAACAGTTTCAGGGTCAGTATGAGGTGCACTATGAAGGTGTGAACGGAACCGTTTATTCCAGCATGACACCGCCGACCAATGCGGGAACGTATTCCTGTAAGATTAAGATCCCGGACAGCAACGTATATTATAGGAGTGATCCGATTACGGTGCAACTGACGATCAAGAAAATAGCAACAAAGACCCCGAAAGCAGCGCAGGCAGCAGCGTGGACAGACACCAGCGTGACCTTGGAAGCACCGTCAGCATTTGTGGATGGAACGGCGATTCCGGCAGGATATGAACTGGAATACTGCGTGGATCAGGGAGAATGGCAGGATTCACCGGTATTTACCGGGCTGACACCGGAAACGACTTACAAGTTCTATGTGAGACTCAAAGAAGGTGTCAATACGACGGCATCCGCAGCCAGCGAGGCGGTAACGGTCCAGACAAAGAAAGCATCGTCTGACCCGTCCAATCCGACGAAACCCAACCCGTCGAACCCGAATCCATCGACCCCGGGCAATCCGCAGGGAACGACCACTTCCGGCCGCGACAGAAATACCAGCACATGGGTAAAAGAGAGCACCGGATGGCGTTACCGCCTGTCAAATGGTACATATCTGTCGGGAAGCCTGGTCCTGGATCCGGCGACCGGCAGGCAGGTTGAACAGGTTGTGTGGAAACAGCTCCGGGGCGCATGGTGGGCCTTTGGAGCCGACGGATACATCCGGACGGGCTGGGTCTATGATTACAGCGCGGGCAAATGGTACTATGTGGATGAAAACACAGGCATGCGGACGGGCTGGTATCTGGATCCGCAGGACGGCAGATGGTATTATCTGGATCCGGCAACGGGAGAGATGCTGACGGAGTGGCAGCTGATTCCGGATTTGGGCTATGTATACTTAAATCCGTATGCACCGCAGCCGACCTGGGCGTATGATGAAGCATTAAAAACCTGGGTTTACATGGAGGGCGCAGGGCGTCCATACGGCTCCCTTTATATGGCTGAGTGGACACCGGACGGCTATTATGTAAATGCAGACGGTGTCTGGGAACCGGCCAGATAATCATTCATAAACCTGAAAACCTCCCAATATATTTAACAATAGGCAGCTATAGGCTATAAGTTAGATAAATTGGGAGGTTTTTTGCATGGAAGAAAAATTGGATGCCAGACCTCACAAGCTGGAGCTTCTGAACCGGGAAAAGGGGAGTGTGACGGGGATCCAGGATGTGGTGTCATTTGATGAGAACCAGATGATTCTCGATACAAACATGGGGCTTCTGACGGTGCGTGGGAAGGCGCTGCATGTGAGCCGTCTGACGTTGGAAAAGGGCGAAGTGGATATTGAGGGCGAGTTTGAAAGCTTTTCGTATTCCTGCAACGAGTCCCACCGGAAATCGCAGGAGTCGTTCTTTGGACGGCTGTTCCGTTAGGCGGTGGCGGATGAGCGGGACGGTGAGAGGGGAAATATGGCTGCTTGGCGGCAGTGTGTGTACGGGAATCGCGCTGATGATGATGTATGACGGGCTTAGGATCTTCCGGTGGCTGGTACGGCACGGCTCGTTTTGGACAGGCATGGAGGATGCGGCGTATTGGCTCTTTGCCAGCTTTGCGACGTTCCGGCTTTTGTTCGGGCAGAATGACGGAGTTCTGCGCGGCTATGCGGTGGCGGGCGTGCTCGGCGGCATGGTGTTTTATGACCGGACGGGCAGCCGTCTTTTGTTTGCGGTATTGAAAAAATGCAGCGGATGGATTAAAATGAAAAGAAGAGGCAAAAAAAGCCAAAAGACCGGAAAGAAACGTACAACAAGGGGACAGGCAGAAAACATGGAAAGGAAGTGAGATGAGAATGCGTAGACAGATGTCGGAAGGCAGACCGGGTGGAAATGTGCGGAAAAAGAAAAAGGATAATTTAAACAACCGGATGGCGCTTGTGGGCGTTACGATGGTAGTGCTGAGTCTGGCGGTTGCCGTGCACATCAAGGGCATCGATCTCAAGGAAAAGGATAGGAGTTATTCAATTCGTGAGGAAAATCTGGAGGCGCAGGTTGCGAAGGAAGAAGAACGTGCCAAACAGCTTGAGGAATACCGCGTATACGTGCAGACCAAGCAGTATATCGAGAAGGTAGCGAAGGAGAAGCTGGGGCTTGTAAACCGCAATGAGATCCTGCTCAAGCCGTCGAATCCGAATTAGACTTGCAGCACATCATAGAATGCCTGGAGTATGGCACACGGGGGAGCAGTGTTCATAGATAGGTCGGAAAATGTCGAAGTTTTCCCTGGTTTTGCTCTGTCCGTTTGACAAATATTTCTCTCCAGCCTGTATATAATGGCGTTATACAGGTTAGGAGGGATTTTTTGTGCTTAAACGGAGAACTTTACATAGAGATATGGCGGATGTCAACGTCTACACGGCAAGACGTTTAAAGAGTATGGCACTGTCGCTGGGCGGTCTGGCGCAGGCATTTGCGGATGAGATCGGCGGGCAGGGGCATCTGACGAAGGAGGACGGGCTGGCGGCAATGCAGACGGCGGCGTCGGCGGTATGCGGCGATTGTACACGGTGCAACCTGTATTATGGCAGCCGCCGGGACGACAGTTATTATCTCTATTATCTGCTTCGGACGTTCGAGCAGAAAGGGAAAATCGACCTGGAGGACATGCCTCGCCTGTTTCATGAGATCTGTTCCCAGAGAGAGGCATATTTGCGGGAATTGAACCGGAGTCTCGGGCGGGCGACGATGAATCTGGGGTGGAAAAACCGTTTTCTGGAAAGCCGGGACGCGGTGATCGTCCAGTTCCGGGAGCTGGCGGCGATTCTGGAGGAATTTTCCAACCAGATGGAACAGGCGGCGGATGTGACGGCATCCTGGGAGGAGGTGCTTTCAGGGATACTCCGCAGAAGCCATCTGCGCGTGGACAACATGCTGGTGCTTCAATATGAAAATCAGCAGAAGGAGGCGTTTCTCACACTCCGCAGCGTCAACGGGCGATGCATGACGGCGCGGGATGTGGCGGAACTTCTGGGACGCGCGATCGCCGGAAGCCACTGGAGTGTGGCGAAAGACAGCAAAAGCCTGATCACCCGCAATGCGGCGACCTTCCGTTTTGTGGAAGAAGGTAAATACCGGATGGTGTACGGCATGGCGTGCAGCCCCAGGGAGGGTGAACCGATTTCAGGTGACACGTGTACGGTGCAGACCGGGCTTCCGGGGCAGGTGATTATGAGCCTGTCGGACGGTATGGGAAGCGGCAGAAGCGCCAGCGAGGACAGCGAGAAGGTCATTGAGCTGACCCAGCGCCTGCTGGAGACGGGATTTTCGGCACGATCGGCGCTCAAATTGGTAAATACGGTGCTTTTGCTGGCGGGCACGGAGCAGAATCCGGCAACAATCGATCTATGTTGTATCGATCTGGGGACAGGTGTGCTGGAAGCGATGAAGCTGGGCGCGGTACCGACCTTTATTCTGGGGCGTGAGGGTGTTGAGTTTCTGGAAGCAGGCGGACTGCCGATGGGAATTGTACAGAACGCGGAGCCGGTTCTGATGTCGCGGAAAATGTGGGACGGCGAGAAAATTATTATGATAAGCGACGGCATTCTCGAAGCGATGCCGGGGGAACACAAGGAAGAGACGTTCATGGAATTTGTATCAAACCTTTCCGGCGGCAACCCGCAGGAACTGGCAGAACAGATCCTGGCGTTTGCGTCCGGGCTTTCGGACGGGGGTGTGGTGGATGACTGCACAGTGTTGGTCGGGACGGTGCTGGAACGTGGATAAACGGTAGAATCTGGCAGGTTGAGAAATAAGGGGAGATCCGTTATACTGTGAAGGTACTGAACAGTTACGAGTGGATTTATTTTTAAGAGGGATAAAAAGAAATATAAAAGAATGCAGAAACAAACAGAAATTTATATGAAACAAAATCATATGACCAGGCCGGGGGATGGCGTTCTGGTCGGTTTATCCGGGGGAGCGGATTCCGTCGGTCTTTTGCTGGTACTCTGGAAGCTGCGGGAGACGTTTCAGATTTCCCTGCGGGCGCTCCATGTCCATCACGGGCTGCGCGGCGCGGAGGCGGATCGGGACGCGGCATTTTCACGGATGCTGTGTGAACGGCTGGAAATTCCTTTTTATGAGTTCCGTATCGATGCGGCAAAAGAGGCGCTTGACCGGAAATGTTCCGTCGAGGAGGCGGGACGACTGGCACGGTACCGCCTGTATGAGGAGACGGCGCGGGCGTGGGAGGAAGAGATTCGGCAGGTTCATATCGCCACTGCCCACCATGCGGATGATAACGCGGAAACGGTTCTTTTTAACCTGTTCCGCGGAAGCGGTCTGACCGGGCTTTCCGGCATTGCTCCGGTGCGGGGGCGCATCATCCGTCCTCTTCTCTGGGCGCAGCGGAGCGAGATTCAGACCTGGCTGCGGCAGCAGGGACAGGACTGGGTCGAGGACTCGACGAACCAGGAGAGTGAATACAGCCGCAACTGGCTTCGGAATGAACTGCTTCCGGCGGTAGAAGAGCGCCTGAATGCACAGGCAGTCCGTCATATCGACCAGGCGGGCAGACGCATCCGGCAGGCAGATGCCTATCTGGAAGAGGTGGCAGAAGAATGGTTTCAAAAACATGCACCGGACGGAAAAGCGGATGCCAAAGCGCTGGCAGAACAGGCGGAGATTGTGCAGGGTTATATCGTGCGGCGGTTGTTTTTAAAGAGCAAAATGCCGCTCCGGGACGTGACGGAGACGCATGTGCAGGCGGTGCGGGAACTTCTGCACCAGGGAACCGGAAAGAGTATTTCGTTGCCGCATGGGTTCCGGGCGGTAAATATATATGGATTTCTTGAAGTGCGCCCGCTTAGTCATCCAGGGGAAAGAAAAGGGGTTTTGTTTCCGGGCATCCAGAATGGGAATCTTTTGCAGATGCATACTTTCCCCTGTGAAAAGGGGGATGAATTTCCGTAAAACCAGTATACGATATGGTTTGACTATGATAAAATAAAAGGTACCTTATCGCTGAGACACCGGCAGCCGGGGGACTACCTGACACTGCCGTCCGGCGGTCGGAAGACGCTGAAATCCTGGATGATCGATGAGAAAATTCCGAGACAGGAGCGGGAGGAAATCTGGCTTCTGGCGGAAGAAAAACATATCCTGTGGATAGTGGGGCACCGGATCAGCGCATATTATAAGATAACAGAACAGACAAAAACCATCCTTGAGGTGGAATTTAACGGAGGAAAAAGCAGTGGCTGATAAGATTCGTGTATTATTAACGGAAGAAGAAGTAAACAAGAAGATCAGTGAAGTGGCAGCACAGATCAACAAAGATTATGAGGGAAAGGAAGTCCACCTGATCTGTATCTTAAAGGGCGGCGTATTCTTTACCTGCGAACTGGCAAAACGCCTGACTATTCCGGTTTCCCTGGATTTCATGTCTGTATCCAGCTACGGTTCCGACACCAAGTCAAGCGGTGTGGTAAAGATTATCAAGGATCTGGACGAGCCGCTGGAGGGCAAGAATGTCATCATCGTGGAGGACATTATCGATTCCGGACGCACCCTGGCATATCTGATCGAGGTATTAAAACAGAGAAATCCGAAAAATATCGAGCTGTGCACCCTGCTTGACAAGCCGGAGCGCCGCGTGAAAAAACAGGTTCAGGTTAAATATACCTGCTTTACAATCCCGGATGAGTTTGTCGTAGGTTACGGCCTGGATTACGATCAGAAATACCGCAACCTGCCGTACATCGGTGTTGTGGAAGTATAAGGAGGAAGCCAGTTGAAACAACGTCAGTCGATGGGAGGCGTGGGGCTTCTGATCCTCATGCTGCTCGTTATCATGTTTTTCTCGTTGAAAGTCCCTGGAATGGCGACGGAGCGGGAATTAAGCTATCCGGAGTTCATGGTATATCTGGAAAATAAGACCGTAGAGAGCGCACAGATCCGCCCGAACCGCGAGGTGCCGACCGGTGAGGTTGTTTTTGAGACAACCTCCGGCGACCGGGAGGAATTCAATGTGCTGGATGTGAAGGAAGTAGAGATGGCGCTGCGCAAGGCGGGGGTTCCGTACACGACCACCAGCGTCCGCCAGGATAGCTATTTTATGACGGTGATCTTGCCGATCGCTTTGTCCGCAGGCGTCCTGATCTTCCTGTTTATGTTTATCAATTCCCGTTCCGGCGGCGGGGCAAATGCCAAGATGATGAATTTTGGACGCAGCCGTGCCCGGATGGTATCGACCAGCAAGGTCAACTTTACCAAAGTTGCCGGTCTGGAAGAAGAGAAAGAGGAACTGGAGGAGATCGTAGATTTCCTGAAAAATCCGCAGAAATACACCGGCGTCGGGGCGCGCATCCCGAAGGGCGTGATCTTAGTCGGACCTCCAGGAACCGGTAAAACCCTGCTTGCCAAAGCGGTGGCGGGTGAGGCAGGCGTTCCGTTCTTCTCGATTTCCGGTTCGGATTTTGTTGAAATGTTCGTCGGTGTCGGCGCATCTCGTGTCCGCGACTTGTTTGAGGAAGCCAAGAAAAATGCCCCGTGTATTGTCTTTATCGATGAGATCGATGCGGTTGCCAGACAGCGTGGTACCGGCATGGGCGGCGGTCACGACGAGCGAGAGCAGACGCTCAACCAGCTCCTGGTTGAGATGGATGGTTTCGGAGTCAATGAGGGCATCATCGTCATGGCGGCGACGAACCGCGTGGATATTCTCGACCCGGCGATTCTGCGACCGGGCAGATTTGACCGAAAGGTGGCAGTCGGACGACCGGACGTCAAGGGACGCGAGGAGATTCTCGGCGTTCATACGAAGGAAAAACCGCTGGGCGAGGATGTGGATTTACACCGCATCGCGCAGACAACCGCTGGATTTACCGGAGCCGATCTGGAAAATCTGATGAATGAGGCGGCGATCAATACCGCAAAAGAGGGACGTAAGTTCCTGACCCAGACGGATATTGAGAAAGCCTTTATTAAAGTGGGAATCGGTGCTGAGAAGCGCAGCAAGGTGATTTCCGAGAAAGACAAGAAGATTACCGCATACCATGAGGCGGGTCATGCGATTCTGTTCCATGTCCTCCCGGATGTGGGACCGGTTCACACCGTTTCGATCATTCCGACCGGTGTCGGTGCGGCAGGCTATACGATGCCGCTTCCGGAGCAGGATGAGCTTCATATGACGAAGGGCAGAATGCTTCAAAATATCATGGTTTCGCTGGGCGGACGAATCGCCGAGGAGATTATCTTTGACGACATCACGACCGGCGCCTCCCAGGATATCAAGCAGGCGACCTCGATGGCGCGCGCGATGGTAACCGAGTACGGTATGTCAGAAAAACTGGGCATGATCAACTACGGTGGAGACAACAACGAGGTCTTTATTGGCCGCGACCTGGCGCATACGAGAACCTACAGCGAGGAAGTGGCGAGCGAGATCGACAGCGAGGTAAAACGCATCATCGACGAATGCTATGCCAAGGCAAAACAGATCATTCTCGATCACGAGGATGTCCTTCATTCCTGCTGTGCCCTGCTGATGGAGAAAGAGAAGATCGGTCAGGCTGAGTTTGAAGCGCTGTTCCAGGATGGAGAAAAGCCGTCAGGGGAAGCTGAAACTCCGGTGACAGAAGCATAAAAAGTTCAAAGCATGAAACAGGTCTGGAAATAAGCCTTCTTTTATGCAAATTTCGGGCGGATTTTGCTGGACATTTCGGGAGAGAGTGTTGATTTGCACAAAAAAGAAATCGAAATAAAACGATGTTTGTGCACACTTATTTCCGCTCCTATGCTATTATAATAGACGTAACCCCCCCCAATACATTATATAGTTTTTGCTACACCCCATAAAACGAAATACCTTCTCCTAAAAAGGTCAGCTACCCCGCTGACCTTTTTTATTTCATAGGAAATTACGTCCTATGAAACAAAAAACGCTCCGCGAGGATGCGCACTCGCGCGAAGCAGAAACATGTCGCAAGCGACCGCGCTCGGCGCGAGAATGTGCCAAGGCACATTCTTTTTTATTACCTAAAATTAGGGGTGTGAAAATAACTTGTGTAATTTTGGGAAATCCTGTAAAATATGGGCAGAAAATAACATGATTGTGAAAGCGGTGAAACCGCTGGAAAGGGAAACAGATGGAGCAGATCAATCGCGACGCGCTATTTTGCGACGAGACAGAGGATTACCGTTGTCCTTCGGAGGCAGATGCGGGTGAAGTCGTTACATTTTATTTCAGAACAGAGAAAAATGGAGCAGATGCGGTTGTACTGCTGGAATATGACCCGGAGACCGGGGCGCTTTTGCAGGAGTGGCAGATGAAACGGCTTTCGTGGGAGTGCTGTGCTGGCAGCGTTGGGAACGGTGCAGATACAAATCGAGGCATAGATGGTAGCGGTATGGCTGACAAGTCAGACAGCCGTTTTGATTACTACAGCTGTGCGCTGACTCTGGGAACGAAAACATTTTCGTATGTATTTCAGGTAACCTGGGGCGAGAACGTCTGTCTTTACAACCGGATCGGGCTGACAGAGGATGCGGCGGCGCACCCGTTCCGCCTGATTCCGGGATTTCATGTGCCGGAGTGGAGCAAGGGCGCGCTGATGTATCAGATCTATGTGGATCGGTTCTGCAACGGCGATCCTACAAACGATACGGAAACCAATGAATATATTTATCTGAAAAAACCGGTCACCCGGGTGACGGACTGGAAGGAACCGATCAGTACACTCGATGTGGGACGGTTTTACGGCGGTGATCTGCAGGGTGTTTTAGATAAACTTGATTATTTAAAGAGTCTCAAGATAGAAGCAATCTACTTAAATCCGGTATTTGTATCACCGTCGAACCATAAGTATGACTGTCAGGACTACGACCATATCGATCCGCATTATGGAGTGATTCTGGAGGACGCAGACGGGCTGGTGTGCCCGGAAGATACGGACAATGACCGCGCACATAAATATATGACGCGGACGGCGGATGAGCAGAACCTGGAGGCGAGCGATGCCTTTTTTGCCCGCCTGATTGAGGAAGCGCACAAGCGGGGAATCCGGGTGCTGGTGGACGGTGTGTTCAACCATTGTGGTTCTTTCAATAAATGGCTGGATGCGGAACTTCTGTACCAGCACGCGGGCGGCTATCCGCAGGGGGCATATGTCTCGGAGGACAGCCCGTATCGCTATTTTTTCCAGTTTCACAATGAAAATGCCTGGCCGTTTAATGACAGCTACGACGGCTGGTGGGGACACGCGACGCTTCCGAAGCTCAATTACGAGGAATCGCCGGAATTGTACCAGTACATTCTGGGAATTGCGAAAAAATGGGTGTCGGCGCCGTTTGGAGCAGATGGCTGGCGGCTGGATGTGGCGGCAGATCTGGGGCGGAGTGCCGGGATGAACCATCAGTTCTGGCGTGATTTCCGCGCGGCAGTCAAGGAGGCAAATCCGGAGGCGGTCATGATCGCGGAACATTACGGCAGCCCGTATGACTGGCTGAAGGGCGATCAGTGGGATACGGTCATGAATTATGATGCGTTTATGGAGCCGCTGTCATGGTTTCTGACCGGGATGGAGAAGCACAGTGACGAAGAAAATCCGGCGCTGTTTGGGGATGGATGCGCCTTTTTTGAGGCGATGCGCTACCATATGAGTGAAATGCCGACGGCTTCCGTGCAGTGTGCGATGAACGAGCTGTCCAACCACGATCACTCCCGCTTTATGACGCGGACAAACCGCCGGGTGGGACGCCTTGCGTCGGCAGGTGCAAAAGCAGCGGAGGAAGGGATCAGCTATGGCATTTTCCGCCAGGGTGTTGTCATGCAGATGACCTGGCCGGGCGCGCCGACGATCTATTACGGTGATGAAGCGGGCGTCTGTGGATGGACCGATCCGGACAGCCGCCGGACGTACCCGTGGGGCGGGGAAAACCTGGAGCTGATCGAGTTCCACCGCTACATGAGCGGCATCCGGAAACGCTGTCCGGCATTTAGAAATGGTTCCCTGAAAGCGCTGGCGGCGGGAGATGGCTATATTGCCTATGGACGTTTTCAGAGTGCTCAGAGAGCTGGCGGCGCGTGCTGCGGCGTGACGGCGGTCAATACAGGTGATGACTGGCTGACGCTCAAGATTCCGGTCTGGCAGATCGGGGCGCGCGACGGGGCGGTCCTGCGCCTGGAAATGATGACCTATGAGGACGGTTACAACGCCGGACAGGTTGAACATGAGGTAAAGGACGGCTATATCGAGGTGAAAATCCCACCGGTCGGAAGTATCGTTTTGACGGGAAATGATACGGCATTGTAGGAAATGCGGCTTCGACAAGATATATGATTTCTGGCAGTTGAGCGAGAAGAATCAAAAGCAGGAAAAAATGGAAATAAAAATATTAAATAAAATATATAAAAACACTTGCTTTTTTGAGACGGCCATGCTATAATCTTCAACTGTCAGAGCAATTTTGGATGGGTTCCCGAGTGGCCAAAGGGGGCAGACTGTAAATCTGTTGCGTCTCGCTTCGGTGGTTCGAATCCACCTCCATCCATTTGGCTTTGTGCCAGTCATGAGTAATCATGATGCCGGCGTGGCGGAACTGGCAGACGCACAGGACTTAAAATCCTGCGAGGGTTAAACTTCGTACCGGTTCGATTCCGGTCGCCGGCAGTATCGGGAACAGTTTTTAACTGTTCCCGATTTTGCGTTATACGGACGTATTTGCAGCGTTGGTTTATATCAGGATATAGAAATCCTGTCATAAACCGGCGCTTCTTTTGCATATAATACAAAGCAAAGGAGTGAAAACATGTCTGCATATCATCGGTTAATATCATATATCTATGCATACGAGGGCGGAATCAAAGGGAAAAATACGGGATTTGCGAAATTGGAGACGCGGGGAACTTCCTGCCGGATTCAGGTCAGCGTCCGCCGTGTCTTTGCGGGCGGCAGCCCGATCGGCGTATACCTTCTGGCAGGGCAGGAGGAGATCCGTATTGGCACCCTGTTTGTCCGTGGCGGAAATGGGGAGTTCCGTGCCGTCGTCAATTGTGAAAATATTGAAGGAAGCGGCTGCAATATGGAAGAGTGCTGTGGTCTGACTCTTCATGAGACGGACAGCGCATGGCGTGCCTATACGACGATCTGGGAAGATGCCGTCGCGCATGCGGCAGAGGTTGATCTGGCGGATGTGACTGCTGAGAAAGTGCGGGAGCAGGAAGCGGAGAAGGAAGAGGCAACGCGGAAACTGGCAGAGAATGTATCTGGGGAAGTGAACAGCGCGTCTGTAGGGAAAGAAAAATTGGATGAGGCGTCAGAACTTACCCGGTCGGGAGAAATGGAGAGTCAGGACACATCCACGGAGACAGAGAAGAATGAAGCTGTGAATATAAACGAAACGGACTTCGGAATCAGCCAGCCCCAGCCAGAAAAGCTGGAGGATTCAAACCTGGAGATTTTCGAGGACACGGAAACCATGGAAGCGGTTCCAGATATCTCAGAAACATCCGATCATCAAGAGGCAGAAGTTGTTCAGGAAGCGCAAACGGAAACACCGCAAGAAAGTTTTCAGGAATCCACTCAAGAAGTGCAAACGGAGACACCGAAGGAAAGTTTTCAGGAATCCTATCAGGAAGCGCAGACAGAGGCGCGGCGGAAAGATTCTCAAGAATCCACCCGGGAAGTCCGGAAAGAGGCGCTTCCAGATTCTCCACCAGACCATCAAGAGGCATTTCAGTCAGACTCTCAAAATCAAAAACAATCGCAACCAGATTCTTCCAAGGAATCTCCCAAAGAAGATCCCGCCGAGTCCCTCTGGAACCGTCTGCGTGCTGCCTATCCCAAAGTAACCGCCTTCGAATGCTCCGACGGCTGCGAGATTCTGGTAATCAAACCGCAGGATATCGGGCTTCTGCCGCGGGAAAACTGGGTGTATGGAAATAACAGCTTTCTTCTGCACGGTTACTACAACTACCGATATCTGATTCTGGCGAGGCTGGGGAAATCTGGCGAACGGGGGCGCTACATTCTGGGCGTGCCGGGACATTATGGAAACAATGAAAAATATATGGCGGCGATGTTCGGCTTTGACCGCTTTGTCCGTTCTACCCGCCAGCCGCCGCGCGACAGCCGGTTCGGGTATTGGTATACGGATTTGAATTTTACATAAAAGCCGGTCGATCCTTTTAGAGAACTCTTGACAAAGGATAGCTTTTCTGGGTAGGATGGACACGGGTCAAATGCTTTCAGGTGTTTGGTTGGTAGCGGATCAAACTTGTCGGGAAACTGGGATAAGGATGTCTGTTGTTGGAAGCGGATGAATTTGAACGGAGGAAAAAACAGTGGCAGCAAAATTGACACGGGAAGAGAAATATATGAAAGCGGCGATCCGCGAGGCGAAGAAAGCCTGGGCGCTCGGAGAAGTGCCGATCGGCTGCGTGATCGTGTATGAGGACAAAATCATCGGCAGGGGTTACAACCGCCGGATGGTCGATCATAGCGCGCTGGCACATGCGGAGATCGCGGCAATCAAAAAAGCGTGCAAGCGCATGGGCGACTGGCGCCTGGAAGAATGCGAGCTGTACGTGACGCTGGAACCGTGCCCGATGTGCGCAGGGGCGATCGTGCAGGCGCGGATTCCGAAAGTTTACATCGGTTCCATGAACCCGAAAGCCGGCTGCGCCGGTTCGGTACTGAATCTTCTGGATGAAAAAGGATTCAATCATCAGGTGGAGACAGAAGAAGGACTTTTGGGCGAGGAATGTTCGATGATGTTGAAAGAATTTTTCAAAGAATTGCGTGAAAAGAGAAAAAAGAAGAAAGAAGAAAAAGCTGGTGAATGATTTCCACCAGCTTTTTGCATTCCATATTTCCCATTCAAACCGAAAAATACAGTCCTTATTTGATTACGTGGATCCAGCCCTCCGGAGCTTTGATGTGACCCATCTGGATGCCGGTCAGTGTCTCGTAGAGTTTCTGGGTAACCGGACCCATCTTCTCCATACCTGCCGGGAAGCAGATTTCCTTGCCGTGGTCAACGATCTTGCCAACCGGGGAGATAACAGCTGCGGTACCGCACAGGCCGCACTCTGCGAAATCTTTTACTTCGTCTAAGTATACTTCACGCTCTTCGGTCTCCATGCCAAGGTAATCTCTTGCAACCTGCAGGATAGAACGGCGTGTGATAGACGGAAGGATGCTGTTGGACTTCGGAGTTACCAGCTTGCCGTCTTTGGTGATAAAGATAACGTTTGCGCCGCCGGTCTCCTCGATCTTGGTACGTGTCTGCGGATCCAGGTAGATGTTCTCATCGAAACCGTTCTTATGAGCATCGACGATCGCATGCAGGCTCATCGCATAGTTTAATCCGGCTTTGATGTGACCGGTTCCGTGAGGTGCTGCACGGTCGAAATCGCTGACGCGGATGGTGATCGGTTTAGCGCCGCCCTTGAAGTACGGGCCAACCGGTGTACAGAATACGCGGAACTGATAGATGTTTGCCGGTTTAACGCCGATAATGGAATCATAACCGAACATATACGGGCGGATGTACAGGGTTGCACCGGAACCATACGGCGGTACGAATGCTGCGTTGGCTTCTACTACTTTTGTGATGGCGTCTACGAAGCGCTCCTTCGGGAATGGCGGCATTTCAAGACCTTTTGCGGAATTCTCCATACGCTCGCCGTTTAAGTCAGGACGGAACGTAACGATATGGCCGTCCTCGGTCGTATACGCTTTCAGACCCTCGAAGCAAGTCTGTGCATACTGCAGAACACAGGCACATTCATTCAAGGTAATATTCGGGTCGGAGGTAAGGACGCCTTCGTCCCAGGAACCATTCTGGTACATGGAAACATAGCGGTAATCCGTTGGCATATAGCCGAAACCGATGTTGCTCCAGTCGATATTTTTCTTTTCCATAATCGTTGCTCCAATCTTACAGAATTTTATGATTTATTAACTGTTTGACTTTTTGCAGTCGCTAGATTTATAACTATTATAATGATTTCTTTTGAAAGATTCTGGGATAAAAAATGATAAAAAAACAATAAAATGTATTCTTGTGTATTTTTATACAATGCTTGTTAGTCAAGCTCCGGCTTGACAAAACGGCGGCTGCCATGTATACTAAACAGGCTGACGGTCTGCAAGTCATTCCGTCATATAAGATCAAGTCATAAAGTTTCCGCACAGCCGGGGAGTTAGCGGTGCCCTGTACCTGCAATCCGCTATAGCAGGGGTGTTGTCCGACCGAGGGCGTTTTTACTGTGGGGCTGCCCCTGAAAAGTGGCGTTGAAGTCTGGGTCTTGCGCAACAGAAATCTGTGAACCGTGTCAGGGCAGGAATGCAGCAGCACTAAGCAGAAGCTTCTGTGTGCCGCAAGGCAGCCTGGACCGAGTTAACTGTCAGGGTAACGTCCATGGCATACGTTCGAAGCCGGGCGTGCGGATTTTTTGATTTCATAGGAAATTGCTTCCTATGAAATAAAAAATAGAAAATAATAGATACAGAAACAAGCATTTTTGCAGGTGTGTGAATATAGCCGGGATATGTGGAATTTGATTTGCCAAGGGGTAGGAATACCGTGCCGGAGCAGATTAAAAGCGCGTATCCCGGTATTTTTATGTCTATGATATTTGTAAGGAATTTTTTCTTGCCCGCGGGATATGATTGTATTATAATTACAAAATGGGTGTAGTTTATCCTGATATGGGGGTTGTTGGAAACTTAGAATAAGGGTAACTGTGAAGGTACTGGACGGTTATGAAGAAAGGGAAAACGCTCATGAGAAGAATCGGTATGTTAACCAGCGGCGGCGACTGCCAGAGCTTAAATGCGACGATGCGAGGCGTGGCAAAATCGCTGTACAAGATGTTCGATGACATAGAGATAGTTGGATTTGAAGACGGCTATAAAGGTCTTATGTATGCAGACTACCGGATTATGAAACAGTCGGATTTTTCCGGGATTCTGACACGCGGAGGTACGATTCTGGGAACTTCCAGACAGCCTTTCAAGCTGATGCGGACGCCGGACGAGAACGGTCTGGATAAAGTGGAAGCGATGAAACACACCTATTACAAGCTGAAACTGGAATGCCTCGTCATTTTAGGCGGCAACGGCAGCCAGAAGACGGCAAATCTGCTGCGGGAGGAAGGACTCAATATCGTTTCTCTTCCGAAGACCATAGACAACGATCTCTGGGGCAGCGATCTTACGTTTGGATTTCATAGTGCGGTTGATGTAGCGACCAATGCCATCGACTGTATTCATACGACGGCGGCGTCTCATGGCAGAGTCTTCATCGTGGAGATCATGGGGCACAAGGTGGGATGGCTGGCGCTCTATGCAGGCATCGCGGGCGGAGCTGACATCATTCTCCTGCCGGAGATCCCGTATGATATTGATGTGGTGGTAAATGCGATCCGCAGCCGTACTAAAAATGGCAAGAATTTCACGATTCTGGCGGTCGCAGAGGGCGCGATTTCCAAGGAAAATGCAGCCCTGACCAAGAAAGAATTAAAAGAAAAAAAGAAAAATGGACCGGTTTATCCGTCGGTCGCTTACGAGCTGGGCGCCCAGATTTCCGAGCGGACGGGGCAGGAGATCCGTGTGACGGTTCCGGGGCATATGCAGCGCGGAGGCGAGCCGTGCCCGTATGACCGCGTGATTGCGACGCGCCTCGGCGCGGAGGCAGCAGAGATGATCCGCCGCAAAGAATACGGCTATATGGTCGCTTTAAACAACAATAAGATTGAAAAAATTCCGCTCGCGGACATTGCCGGTAAATTAAAGATGGTCGATCCGAAGAGCGATATTATCCGGGAAGCTAAGGATGTAGGCATCAGCTTCGGCGACGAATAGTAAGGAAGTAGTAGTTTATGTCATATACAGCACTGTACAGAAAATGGCGTCCGACGTCCTTTGAAGAGGTCCGGGGTCAGGACCATATCGTAAAGACCTTGAAAAATCAGATCAACTCCGGGCGGATCGGGCACGCGTACCTCTTCTGCGGGACGCGCGGAACCGGTAAGACGAGTATTGCCAAGATCTTTGCACGGGCAGTCAACTGTGAACATCCGGTGGACGGCAGCCCCTGCGGCGAGTGCAGTATGTGCCGCCAGATTGCGGCAGGAGCTTCCCTCAATGTGGTGGAGATCGATGCGGCATCCAACAATGGTGTGGAAAATATCCGCGATATCCGGGAGCAGGTGCAGTACCCGCCGACGGATGGGCGCTACCGCGTCTACATCATTGACGAGGTTCATATGCTTTCGATCGGCGCGTTCAATGCGCTCTTAAAGACGCTGGAAGAACCGCCGTCCTACGTTATATTTATCTTGGCGACGACGGAGGTCCACAAGATCCCGATCACGATCCTGTCCCGGTGCCAGAGATATGATTTCAAGCGGATCTCGATCGATACCATCGCGGGACGGCTGGCGGAGCTGACGCAGGCGGAGCAGATCGATGTAGACGATCGGGCACTTAGGTATGTGGCACGTGCGGCGGATGGCTCGATGCGAGATGCGTTAAGTCTTCTCGATCAGTGCGTGGCGTTCCATTTCGGGGAAAAGCTGACGTATGACAATGTGCTCGAGGTGTTGGGCGCGGTCGATAACCGCGTGTTCAGCAAGCTGTTTCAGGCGGTGCTTGCAAGTGATACGAAGGCGTGCATCCGTGAGATTGAGGAAATGATCATCCAGGGGCGCGATCTTTCGCAGCTCGTCAACGATTTCGTCTGGTATATGCGAAATCTCCTGATTGCCAAGACGACCGACGAACCGGGCGATATGCTCGATATGTCGGAGGAAAATCTGGCAGTTTTAAAGGAAGAGGCGGCAGGCGTTGATACGGAAACGCTGATGCGTTACATCCGTATTTTCTCGGAACTTTCCGGGCAGCTGCGCTACGCGTCGCAGAAGCGGATTCTGGTGGAGATTGCCTTTATCAAGCTGACGACGCCGTCGATGGAACAGAATCTTGATTCCATTTTACAGCGGATTACGCTATTAGAGCAGAAAATGCAGGAAATGCCGGACAATCTACAGAAACTGGCGTCCCTTGCACCGGCAGCGGGGCAGGCGGCATCCTCCAAAACGGCTGTGGTGGAAACGCCGCCTGAGCCGAAGACGGTATCCCTTCCGCCGGCACAGTACGAAGATCTGATGCTGATGCGGAAAGAATGGGGACGGATTGCGTCCCTGAGCCAGCTTGTGGGTTCGATTAGACTCAGTCTTCCCAAGACAAGTGTAGAACCGGCGGGCGAAGGCTGCCTTTGCATTGTGTGTACAGATGAAAATACGTTTGGAATTATCAATCGGGAGCCTGAGCTTAAGAATTTGCAGGAAGTAGTGCAAGAAAAATACAAAAAGACTCTGCAATTTAAAGTCCGTTTAGAATCATCTGCTGTGCCGCAAAGAACGGTTTATGTCAGTGATGAGGATTTAAAGAATGCAATCCATACCGATGTGATTGTCGAAGAGGATGATTCAGTGTAGTGGAGCTTGCCAAAGATGAGCCTTGTTTTGTAATGCAAGAAGCTATGATTAAATGCAGATAAATGATATTAGTGGGTTTATATGATATATAGAACCGGCTGCAATCGGCAGCCAGTCTGAATATAAATAAAAAGAAGTGAAAGAGAGGAATGACACCATGGCAAAACGTGGCGGTTTCCCAGGCGGTATGCCGGGCAATATGAATAATTTAATGAAGCAGGCGCAGAGAATGCAGCGCCAGATGGAAGAGAAGCAGAAAGAGCTGGAGGAGAAGCAGTACAGCGCATCCGCAGGCGGCGGCGCTGTAACCGTGACCGTATCTGGTAAAAAAGAGGTTCTTTCCGTGAAACTATCTGAGGAAGTAGTGGATCCGGATGATATCGAGATGTTAGAGGATCTGATCGTGGCGGCGACCAACGAGGCATTCCGCCAGGCGGAAGAGGACAGCAGCCAGATGATGTCCCAGTTGACCGGTGGCCTTGGCGGTCTGGGAGGCGGATTCCCGTTTTAAGCGATGGATTATTACAGCAGTCAGATTAGCAAGCTAATCGAAGAATTGTCAAAACTTCCCGGAATCGGAAGTAAATCGGCGCAGCGTCTTGCATTTCATATCATCAATATGCCGGAAGAACAGGTCAGGCACTTGTCCGGCGCGATTCTGGAAGCCAAGCAGAATGTGCGTTACTGCAAGGAGTGCTGCACATTGACTGATAAGGAACTGTGCCCGATCTGCAGCAGCGACCGGCGTGATCATGAGACGATCATGGTGGTGGAAAATACGCGCGATCTGGCGGCATATGAAAAGACAGGAAAATACAACGGGGTCTATCATGTGCTGCATGGGGCGATCTCCCCGATGCTGGGGATCGGGCCGGGCGACATCCGGCTCAAGGAGCTGATGACTCGCCTGCAGAAAGAGGAGGTTCGTGAGGTCATTATCGCAACCAATTCAAGCCTGGAGGGCGAGACGACTGCGATGTATTTGAGCAAGCTGATTAAGCCGACAGGGATCCGGGTGACGCGAATCGCCAGCGGCGTTCCGGTCGGGGGCGACTTGGAATATATTGATGAGGTAACGCTTCTGCGCGCGCTGGATGGGCGTACAGAGCTGTAGCCGGTGAGCAAATAAAACGTTACTGGGCACGTATGTGTGAACAGTAACAATAAAACTTCTGCCGCGGCAGGAAGTTAGGAGATGCATAAGATGGATAAATACGAGTTTAACATCAAGGTAGAGCAGATTAAGAAACTGGTTAACAAGGGAGATTTCGAGACGGCGATGAAGATCGCCGATACCATCGACTGGCGTCGTGTACGCAGCACCAGCCTGCTTACGATGATTTCCCAGATTTATGAGAAAAATGCAGAGTATCAGGATGCCAAGGATATTTTATTGCTGGCATATGAGAGAGCGCCGCTTGGAAAGGGGCTTTTATATAAGCTGACTGACCTTGCATTGCGTGAAAATAATATTCAGGAGGCAGAGGCATATTACCGGGAGTTCTGTGAGCTGTCCGGCGATGACCCGCGCCAGTACCTGCTTCGTTTCCTGATTCTGGAGGCGAAGGATGCGCCGTTAGAGCAGCAGATCAATTCTCTGGAGAGATATTGTCAGGAAGAGCTGGATGAGAAATGGCTGTACCACCTGGCAGAGCTTTATCATCAGGCGAACCAGGCGGACGACTGTGTGCGGATCTGCGACAAGATCATGCTGATGTTCGGTCTTGGCAAATATGTGGACAAGGCAATGGAACTGAAACTTCAGTATGCGCCGCTGACGAAATATCAGATGGATCTGGTAGAAAACCGCGAGAAGTACGAAGAGAAGCTGCGTGCGGTGGAAGAAGAGTACAAGAACGGTACATACCGCAAGCCGGAACCGGAAGGAGAGTATCTGGATACGGATGAGCCGGAGGCAGAGCTGGACGACGAACCGGAGAATGAGCCGGAGGGACAGCCAGAGCAGGCAGAGCCAGAAGAGAAGGCTGGAAAACCGAAAGCCGAGACAAAACCGGCGGACGAGAAAGTAGAAAAGGCTGCGCTGGACGAGGATGTAGTAGCAAGCCTTCATGAAGCACAGGCGGAAGAAGCGCTGGCAAAAGAAGTGTCCAAGATCAAGCCTTACGATGAGGAAGAGGGCGCATCCGAAGGGGAGACACGTGTTTTCAGGAATGTCCGCGACCTGGAACCGGCAGAGGCAGAGGAAAAGAGCGAGGAAGCTCCGATTCATGAATTTGAAGAGGAAGAGGAAACCATAGTGGAAGACTGGGATTTCGAACCGGAAGAGGAAGAGGAGGAGATCAAGGAATCGAATCATCTGATGATCGAGGCGGAAGATCCGGCAGCCGGTCTTGCGATGGCACTTGATTCCCTGAAAAAGATTCACCGCGAGCTGGGGACCAAGCATCCGGTTGCCAAGATCAGCGGCGCAAACCTTTCCCATCGCGGCATCGCATCGGTGGCGGAGCGCCTGGCAGGCAAGGATCTGGTGGTCGAGCATGCAGCCGATCTGGACGATTTGACGGTGGAAGAGCTGGAAGAACTGATGACACAGGATGAAACCGGCATGGTCGTTGTTCTGATTGATACGCAGGCACGTTTAGAGCAGATGCACCGCGCATATCCGGCATTAGCAGTGCGTTTCCAGTATATCGGCTGTGAAAACCAGAAAGACGATGCAGCGAAGCTGGCACAGGCGCGCGAGGAAGAGCTGAAACGCCAGCAGGCGCAGCAGGAAGCAGAAGCAGCCAGAAAACGCCAGGCAGAGCGTGAAGCGGAGATCCGCCGTCAGGCAGAAAAAGAGGCAGAGGAAAAACGCAGACAGCAGGAAGCAGCAGCCCGCCGTGAGGAAGAAGAGCGCGCCAAGGCAGAAGCACAGGCGCTGGCAGCCAAAGAGGCAGAAGAAGCGCGTAAAGCGGAGGAAGATCGCCGTCTGGCAGAGCGGCAGAGAGAAGAACTGCGCCGTCAGGAAGAGGCAAGACGCGATGACGAGCCGGAGTATGAAGACGAAGAAGAACGCTACGAGAAGGACGAGTATGAGCCGGAGGATGATTATGCGCGTGGCGGCTATCGTGATGATTATAAGGACGATTACAAAGACAGCTATAAAGACGAACGCGAGGACGACGAGTATTCCACTGATCCAGAGGATGATCCGGAAGAGAAACCGTCCAAAAAGTCCGGCGATATGGATGTTGAGGAGTTTGTTCAGTATGCCTGCAAATATGCATCGGAGATCGACTGCAGTATTTCGGGAAAGAGCATGCTGGCTCTGTACGAGCGCGCTGAGATGATGGAGGAGGACGGAGAACCGCTTACCAAGACAAGTGCCGAAGATTTGATCGAGGAAGCTGCAGATAAGGCGGAGAAGAAATCCTTCAGCGGACTGTTCTCATCGAAATATGATAAGGATGGACTTCTGATTCTGAAAGAGAAACATTTCTTTGATTAATTAAAACAATTCGAGAAATTTTAAAATTAAAACTAATTAGTAAAAGAGAGCGCTGCGGGGGAATGCTTCCTGGCAGCGTTTTCTGGTAGTGGACAGTAAAAAGAGATACGGGAGAGAAAGATGGGAACACGGTTAATAGCCCTCGATTTAGATGGGACACTGTTAAATGAAAAAATGCACGTGTCGGAAAAAACAAGACAGGTGATGGAACTGTGCGCGCAGCGGGGGATTGAGATTGTTCCGGCGACCGGGCGCGCGCTCCCGGCAGTGCCAGAGGAGGTTTTGAGCCTGCCGGGCGTCCACTATGGCATATTTACAAATGGGGCGGTCGTCCGGGATTTCGGGAAAAATACCTGGGTGTCGGAAAGCTGCCTGAGCTGGGAAGAGACGATCCGGGTGATTGAGGTGCTGCGCCGGCATCCGGTTATTTACGATATGTATGTATCGGAGGGCGGCGTCAGCGAGACGCGATTGCTGGCACAGCTGGAAGAATACGGGATACCGGAACGTGAATGCGCCTATATCCGGGCGACGCGCCGGGCAGTTACTGACATGGTGGAGTATCTGCGGGAGAAAAAATGCCCGGTGCAGAAGATGAATTTAAATTTTAAGGACCGGGAGAGCAAGCAGGCAGTCCGGGCAAAGCTGGAAGCGATGCCGGAGGTTCTGGTGACCTCCTCGCTTCCGTGGAATCTGGAACTCAACGCGGCGGGCATCACAAAGGGGAGCGGGCTGCGGAATCTCTGTCAGTATCTGGGAATTGAAGCGGAGGAGACGATGGCATTTGGAGACGGCGAAAACGACTGGCCCATGCTGGAGGCAGCAGGAATCGGCGTGGCGATGGAAAATGGCGCCCCATTTTTAAAGGAACGCGCAGACCGGATTGCCGCTTCGAACCGGGAAGAGGGCGTAGCGGAGGCGATCAGACAATGGGTGCTTATATAAAAGAAAACTGGCTGTTCGTGGTGGTGGCAGTCTATCTGGTTTCCATGGTATTGTACGGGCATTACCGCGGATTCGTCCGCCTGGCAGTCTCGGCCGTTTCCCTGGTGCTGTCGCTGGGGGTGGTTCATTTTGGTGCGCCGTCTGTCGCGAATCTGCTTCGCAGCAATGAGGTGGTCTATCAGGCGGTGGAGGACAGCGTGACGAAATTTATCCAAAAGGACGATGAGGCGGAAAATGAGGCAGCTGACGCGGCGCCGCCATCCGTACAGCGCAGTATTATTGAAGAAATGGATCTTCCGGAACAGTTAAAGGATGCGCTTCTGGAGAATAATAACAGCGAAGTTTACGAGGCGCTGGGTGTAAGCAGCTTTACCCACTACGTCAGCCGTTATCTGGCAAACAGCCTGATCAATATTATAAGTTTTTTTCTGCTGTTTGCAGCCGTGTTCGGCGGACTGCGTGTTCTGTCCGTATCGCTCAATGTGGTCTCCCGGCTGCCGATCATATCGGGGCTGAACCGTCTGGCAGGTGCCGCGCTGGGGGGTGCGGAAGGGATCTTTTTCGTCTGGATTGCAGCACTGCTTATTACACTGTTCTCGGCAACGGCGATTGGTGAACTTTTCCTGAACCAGATAGAAAGCAATATCTGGCTGACCTGGCTGTATGACCACAATATGCTTGGAAGCATCCTGATGGGTGTTGTGAAACGGATTATTTGAAAGCTTATAGAGAAAAAATGTGATATTGAAAAACGGCACACCGCATGCTCGCTACTTAGTGATGAGTTAGGTGTGCCAAATTTTTTATCTCAGTCGAGAAGACTCCCACTGAGATAAACGCTCCGCAAGGATACGCAATGATTCTGTATGGAATATGTCAGCGAAAAAACAAGTGAAAATCCCTTGACAAGTTAATGCTGAAATGGTAAAATCTAACTCTAACGTGTTTTGACGTTGGTCTGCATATGCAGGGAAAATCGAATATCACAGGTTTTCTTATTTGCGAAAATGTTTTGAAAATTAAGAAAAAATAGTTTACAACGACAACTGCCTATGATATGATATTCAAGCTGTTGAGCGAAAGCTCAGTTGCGAAAAATAAAATAAAAAAGTTGTTGACAAAGATAACTGCTTGTGGTAATATAAATGAGCTGTCAATGAGACAACAACAAAGAACCTTGAAAACTGAACAGTATGTAAAACCCTGAAAAT
>ENA-UOJC01001621-UOJC01001621.1-human-gut-metagenome-genome-assembly--contig:-C104-NODE-1621-length-29121-cov-45.944127_pt1 | contig 29121 bp, 29 predicted proteins | sample MGYA00242339_ERZ723886 | MGnify/ENA metagenome assembly ERZ723886 | reverse complement strand
GGATGACCTCCGGAAAGTGTTTGACGGCAACATGGAGATGGCCCAGGACGCGCTCACCCTCGCATATTATCTGTTACTTGAAAGCCGCACCTATTCCCATATCGAGAAGTGGCAGCGTGTAGTGAGCCCTCCGTGCATACGCTCACAAGTTCCGGCATCACGAGACTGTCGCAGAATATCACAGAGCAGAACCGGATGGCTCTTTTCAGGCTTCGCGCCAAACGGATGGGCAAGGACGAATACTGCGCCGTGGACTCCACGTCGGTCTCCACCTATGGGTTCCACCTGGTGGACATCCGCTGGGGACACAACAAGGAGCACCTGCCGCTCAAGCAGACACTGGAAGTCATCGTGTACACCCTTACGTCGCATCTTCCCATCTACTATCTGGAACTTCCGGGCAACATGCCCGACAGCCGTACGATAGAGATGATAGTCACCGAACTTGAGCATGCGGGGTTCAAAAATGTTATCCTCATCACCGACCGAGGGTATGAGTCCATGAAGAATCTCGAAGTCTATATTGCGAAGAATCAGAAGGTAATAACCAGTGTCAAATGTGGCCAGGGCGAGGCTCTCAAGGCCATCAAGTCCATAGGCCTGTCCACCGGAGTCCCCGAGGGGATGACCTTCTCGAAGGACACCAACCTGTTCTATAGGCAGTACAGCCTTGACTATCAGGTGCAAGGCAACGGCGAGCATGTCATCAAGGCCGACCGCATGAAGCTCAATCTCTACTTTGACATCCGCAAGCGTGCGGACGACCTTGCAAGGGTTCAGATGGCTATCACCACTGGCTATCACCACGCAGACGGAAGTTGTCCAGGCCGTCTACGAGGCCGGCGAACCCGTTCCCAAGGAAGACCGGGATACCTTCAGAAAGGAGAACAACTTTATGAAGATAGCCTTCTGGAAGAGCGGCAAGGTGCGTTCTTTTGAAGTTGACAGGGATGCAGTCAAGAAAGCCACGCTCACAAGCGGCTTCTTTGCCAGCAAGCCCCTCGGCCTCGACCTTGACCCCATGGAGGCGAAGAGCCGGTACGGAATGCGGGACGAGCAGGAGAAGACTTTCATGTTGCAGAAAGGGCCCTTGGGCGAAGACCGGCTGATGGTATGTACGGAGTCTTCCAAGCATGGAAGGATGTTCATTTGTTTTGTGGCCCTGATACTCGCATCATACATCAGGCACATCCGCGGCACTAAACCGGAGCTGACGAAGGCCTTCCCGTCAATGGCGGCCATTCTCGAGGAGATGCAGACCATCCGCTGCATCGAGCACGACGGCCGCCGCAAGTTCATCACTCCGTTCGTAGGAGATCAGGTGACTATCTGCGACGCCTTTGGCTTCGAAATCCCGGAAGGGTGCCGTCCGACATACACATCCAGGAAGTCAACCAAGGGCAGGCGTGGCCGCCCGGCTAAGCCGCAGACAGAGACTTCTTAGTACAAATAGTTGCAAAACTCAGATCTTAAATCATCGCGCTAAGTGCCATCTTATTGCGGAATGCCTTCAAGTTGAAAGCATGGGCATTCTTATCCTTCAGGTGATTTAGCTCGGATTCAGAATAGTTGAGCATTACCTGCTGGAGGCCCCTTTCGCTTTTGCACCTGTCATATTTTCTCTTGCGTTTGCCGGCACCGTCGTTGGTAGTGAGATGATAGTGACCACAGATAGAGCATCGATATACCCTCTTCTTATTCTTCTTGTCGGCCCCACGCTGTCGTAGTGCGTTCTCCGCATCCTGATAGGAGAGATAGACATCTTTGCCGCTAGGGCAAGAGAGGCTACGCTCAACGTACTCTTGACACTTGCACTTGTGTCCCTCAATTTCAAACTCTTCAGAGTAAATGCTGACTTTCAGCAAATAAGGAGTATTCTTCGACTCTCTGTTGATTACTTCGTACTTCATTGTTTTGTTCTTTTAGAGGTTTTCTACTCTTTATGAAAAGAAACCAGAAGAAGTAATCAGTTAATAAGAGAATTGTTTATTTAAGGTCAGTATCTATCAGTGGCTATGCAACAATTTCGTATATTTGCAGAAAAGAAAGGGATTATGCCATTATTCAACAGGGAGCCACACCTTATCGAGAGAATTTTTGAAGGCGATGATCAGGCCTTCTCCTCCTTATGTGAAAAGTATAGGGATAAGTTCTTTGGCTTCTTTCGTTCCAGATGTTCAGAACAAATAGTCGCTAATCATGTAATGTATCGCTTTCAGGAAAGTGGCGATTATCTTGATGACCTTTATCAGAATTCGTGCATTAAGCTATATGATCAGATAATGACAGGAAAGATGTTTGTAGATAGCGGGAAGATATTCATCAAAAGCAAAGATGGAGGAATTAATCAGCTGAAAGCGTCTTTGGAAACATACTTGACCAGTATAGGAAAACTGACTTTACTCGAGATGGAAAGAGGGGAGAGAAGATATGTTGATTTTGATCCTATTGAGAGAATAACTCAAGATAACGATACTCCTCAAGATGAGATGGAAATGCTCTTTAAGCCTGTGGTATCCGGAGTAAGCATTGACCCTATTATCGAGCTTTCAACTGATCAAGAACTGAACAATGAAGCTGTCTTTGCATTGGTTCGCAAGATCGTTGAGATAATGGGACCGCCTTGTAAGGAGATTTTTACTTACACGTATTTCAATGAGACTGGAAAGAAACTAAAGGGAGAGGAAATCGCCAAGTTGATGGGTTATAGTAGCGCTGACGTTGTGAAGAATCAGAGAGTACGCTGTAATAAGAAATTCAAAGTCGCATTTGAACAGGAACTCGCCGGAATATAAAAGAGAAGAGGTTATGGATGATAATATGAATATTCCCTTCAATGAGAAAATGTCTGAAAGGGTCGATCGCTTTCTCAGAAAGGAGATGAGTGAGGCCGAATCTATGGAATTCATTGAGGATGTTAAGAAAGACCCGGAACTTAAGAAGTTCTATCAACGTCAGTTCAATCTAATGCGCGCAATAAAGTTTGAAAAGATGACCGAACTTATGAAAGCGAAAGAGGAAGAACTGTCTCGGGTAAAGACGCCTGGTGGAGTAAAACTACCTGATTTCTTTGTGAGATACCGATTCGTATTAAGTACGGTCGCCGTAGCAGCAGCCCTTGTTCTGGGTGTATTTGTGTGGGACGGGAGCGTGACACAAAAAGTCGGTCAGGATATGTATTCAGTTGTAATGCGGGATGGAAGTGATATTGATAAGTTTGTTGAAGCAGGGGAGTATCAGAAGGCAATTGATTTAATTGACGAGGAGCTTGGAAAGACTTATGAACTAGGGGACGACCCGGAAGCACTTGCCGCACGCCTCCAGGACATGAATGATTTGAAGTATCGTAAAGCACTGATTTATCTCAAAATGGGGAAAAAGAGGGCGGCAAAGACAATTTTGAAGGATCTTAACGATGATCGCTCGAAAGATGTTCTCAAAAAATTACTCTGGTAACTATGTCAAAGGCATTCCTTATAGTATTACTAATCATCGTCGTCCTGTTTTTGTTCTTATATCCGTTTCTTGGAGCACTGATTAAAGATAAGAAAGAACTGGCGGGCATCACTCTTGAAGAAAAGTTTCCTTTTTTTTTCAAGACAATAAGCGAGGGGCTCTTTGCTGGAAAAGGGAAGATTTATCAATTTCCGGACAATCCCCGGGCTGCTAATATGATGTCTTCTGACCAGAACTGTCAGAACATGATAGTCCATTTCCTGTATAGCACAGGCAATATGATTATTGAACTCGGATTCAAGTATTATCAGCAAGAACTTCGTTTCCAACACACAGCTTACCACTTGAGGAACGGGTCAGTATTTGTTCAAAAAGATCTTGGCAACGCCTTTGTTGAGATCGCATTGAGAAGAATCTATGAGCACAAGCTCAAGGTGACCAAATTATTGCGTCCCGAGGAGGTTGTCAATACTATATCTCAAGATAAACCTTTTGATGATAAAGATGGAATAGAGATTGTGCAGGACTCGTATTCTGGGCTATCGATTGAGCAAAAAGAGTCCATCGTTTGCATCGGGTATCTAGCAGCGACAGCTAACGGAGATCCCGAATATCTTTTCACTGCGAACCCAGTAGTTTTACAGCAACTCCGATTCTTGAATGTTTCATGGCAGAATTGCAAAGGACTGCTTGCCTCAAAAGGGGAAAGCGGTATATGTAAACTGTTGGAAGGTATCGATGAGTCGATAATTGTACTCTCTGAAGCATACTTCTCTGCATGTTGTATTTCTCCAGATAATGGAAAGGAGGACCCGACAAAGGTCGCGAAGTTACATGAGTTTATCTCTGCAATTGGTATGGATCCAGCCGTATATGATGAGCTGGTCTTGAAGAACCGACTGATTTTGCAAAAACTCTTTGGAGAATAATGCGCAAGCTCACCATCATACTGTTTTTCTGTTTGATTGCATTCCCCTTAATCTCAAGGAATAAAGCAGTCTTGATCGGCATATCAGAATACCCAGAGGAAAGTGGGTGGCGAAGATTAAGTTCCCACAACGATGTTATGATCCTAAGTAATCTGCTTTCAACCGAATGGGATGTGACAATACTAGAAGACAAGCGAGCAACACACAATGGCATTGTTGCCACATTGACTCAATTAGCAGAGAGGGTTACCTTTGGAGATACTGTACTGGTTCATTTCTCTGGCCACGGTCAGCAGATGCTTCCAATAATTAAAGATCCTGCAAATGATCCGGACATGCTCGATGAGGCAATAATCCCTTATGATGCAAAGAAAGACTGGTCTGCGGATTATAAGGGAGAGAACCATCTAAGGGATGATGAGTTTGGCGCCCTTATCGATTTGATTCGACAGAAAGCAGGGATTGATGGTCTGGTTATCGTTATCCTTGATGCCTGTCATAGCGATTCTATGCAAAAAGGCCAAGATGATGCCCCGGATACGACTGAGTCCTATCGCGGCACATCTGATATCTTTGGGGAGATTGTATCAGACGATGATATTAGGAAACGTTACAACCGAGATACTTCAGAGATAAGAATCGATAATAATGCTCAGGTAGTTTATATAAGTGCCTGTCAGGCAAATTCGAAGAATGCGGAGATTACGAGGCCAGATGGGAAGAGATATGGTTCGCTTTCCTTCGCAGTGTCGGAAGCTATTAGGAATGATGGAATTAAGGAGAAGAAATCATTCCTTGACGCCATTGTCTTTTCAATGGATACTTTAGTTCACTATCAACAGCCAGGAATTCGCACTTCCTTTGATTATCAGAAGCCCAGTACTCTAAGGGCTATCGATACGGATAACTCAGACATTAACGAACCGATTTCGCGTACAAGGACATATTTGTTCGTCGTATTAGGAGTTTTGGCAATGCTGGTGGTAATATGGAGGGTAAAGAAGAAATAAGACGAGGAAAGGATAACCTTCATGAAGGAAGAGAGCTGAACACAACATACAGAGTAATGTTGTGCGTTTTCTTCTACTACCTTTTCAGCATCTCCATAAAAGGTGCTGCCCAATTAAGAAAATCCATCATTCCTGATATCCTCCAATCAGATTCGACCTTTACCTTATCCCTTGTTTACCTGATATGGGTATTCTGGATTGTTCTCGGTTTCTGGTCAATTATTCTGGCCCTTAAGGGCTCCAACAACGCCATTCCGTGCCTAAAACTATGCTTGCCATTCCTTTTCGTTTCGTTCTTAATTTCTGGAATTAGCAAAACAAGCAGTTTTAGCGCTCTGGCTTCATGGCAGTTTATCTTGTATCTATTCTTCCCTTTGATTTTCTTTATTTACTTGTGTTCATCGGAAGTAATTAAAACACAATATCCTAAAAAGAATCGCCGTTTGGGCGTTCCCGGAATATTTGGTATCACTCTTTATGTCGGAATTGCTTTACTGCTATTCTTTACTCCTGTTTCGGAAACCCTCGCACTCTCTCATTTCAGGCATATTGATCCCAACCAGATAAAGCTATACCGGAATGAATTAACGGAGGGGACTATTATCTTTACTGCGGATGATAGTTGGAGACTGGATTCAACTGTTACTGTTGATGCTGTTGAAGAAGCTTTCTTCTTTCGTGATACCGTCTATAACTCAGATATCGTAGTCTCTTCTTATCGGGAAGAATATGAGCCATCTAGGCATTTCTATATTTATTCAATAGTCGAGAATGTCCCATCTGATGATTTTGATTCCATCGAAGTGATAGGATATGATGGGTTAGAGAACGATGAGAACGTTGTATATGTTGATCAGTACAGATGTGGATTGGATACATCAGCATTTTACTGGACATATGCGTCAATAATAAGTAAAGCAGCACATAGAAGCGTACGGCTTTCAATCCTTGAGAAGGATACTCTTAGAACAACCATCGACGATGCAAAGATGTTCTTGAATAAATCCACTTTTGATGTCAGAAGCCGCCTATTCAAAAAAAATAGAGTAAACCAAGAAGACAACGACGATGATGCCAATGAGATAAACGATCCAGCCAAGTCCGTCTCGGAATAAAAGAAGCAGCAAACGTTCCGTTAAGGACTCTTTCAGTTTCTTCTTTTTAACCAGGCAGTCATATAGAACGAGGAAGATCAATACGGCAATAATAAGCAGTAGAATCTCTTCGATTATTGGTATCCATGGCTTCATAACGCAAATTTAATAAAAATGAAGAGAACGAGCAGTCAAGAGAAGAGAAATAAACAAGTTAGCGCCTTGGAAAACATACATGGTGCTATGGGATGTTATCTCTATATGACACTCTGCATCGTGGTGCTTGTCGCCATCATATGTGGCGGGTTATTCTTGGCAGAACGCCTCTTCCCTGAGTATGTTCATGTTTTCAATTATTCCTTATCTTCTCGCGCGTTTGTTGAATTAGTAGGGGCTCATCGGTATAAAGCGGCAGCTGATTTCTATGAACAAAAAAAAGAGGTTTTCACCTCACATGGAGATAAATATGAAACGATGATCAGAGTCTCTGATTGTTATAGACGGATCGGAGAATACGAAAAGTCGGAAGCAATATTGAGAGATCTACTGGAGTTTAAGTATTTAACTGACAAGGAAAAAGAAGAGCTAGAGGAAAATCCTTGGATGCTGCACTTTTTCAAGTTTGGTATCGCAAAAGAGCTATTCAACCTGTACGAAGCGATTGGAGATTTAGAGGGACAGAAGCGGTATTATTCACTAATGAAGAATAACCTGACCGATGAAATCAGGGAGAACCTATCGAAACTGCAATCAAAACGTAGAATAAGAGGCGCTATTAAGCGAGTTTTGTCGAGAAGAAAGACTGAAGTGGAATGGGATAGTCGTACAATTGATGAATTAATCAAAATCTACGACTTAAAGATGCTATATCTTTCCGCTCCAGATAAGGCTATCATGGAATTGATTGATTATTCAAACATAATAGCCAATGATCCGACCTTTAAGCCATCATATGTTCAAAAGTGTATAAATCTTCTGATCAACTGGTTCTTTGAACAGATTGGTGACTTCTCCGCATATACTACCATAACAACAGCTGTTGAATATACCTGGGACACTGATTCTTACAACACAGATAAGTCCGAATACGGAAATCTATCTGATATTTGCTATAGAGTCCATGATCTTAAGAACAGTAAGCGGTTGTATACCATCTACTCGACATACCTAGAGGATAACACTTCAAAGGAGGATCCTGAATACATCAAGAATCAAATCAGAGGTTTTAAGTTCTTGGAGGCAGAGCAAGACTGGGGCAGACTGGAGAAAGATGTTATTTCGTGTTGCGAGGGTCTTCGGGAGTTGTTAGGGAAGAATCTTCTTACAATGAGTGAATCACAGCGCGAACACTTTGTGGAACTTCTTGATGATCCTTTTGATTACGCTGCGGATTTGCTCGTGGATCATCCCTCTGAAGATCTCGCTGCGCTTTGTTTCGATAACTCGCTTTTTATGAAAGGGCTTCTCCTACGATCTAATCGGGAAACAGCGAACAAGATTAAAAATAGCGGAGATGAATCCTTACTTGCGATGTACGACACTCTAATAGTACGTCGAAAGGAATTATCGTATAGAGAAGGGTTGGGGAGAGTAGGTAATGCGATCCGGATGAATAGTCTTCGAAAGGAAGTCGAAGAACTCGACAAGCAATTGGCCCTATCATGTGAAGGTTATCGCGTTGATCTGGAAAATGCCGGTACAACTTATAAATCGATTAGTAGAGAGTTAGATAAAAGAACGGCAATGGTGGACTTCATCCAAACTGATTCTGATAATCTTCTTGCGCTTATCATTACAGGTGAAGGTAAAGTACATTCCACTAGTTTGGGGACAGGTTCTGATTTAATCAATTCTTTCCCCCTAGACATAAGAAAAGCGTATTCTGATCCCAACCTCACTAGTATCGTATGGAATCCTTTAGAGAAGTTTTTATCTAGCGTTACTGATATCTTTTATACGACTAATGGGGTATTTAACTCCATCTCGTTCCCGGCCTTGGGGCTTAATGGTCAGATACATCTCGTAGATAAATACCAATTCCATCTTCTGTCAAACCTTAGCAATATCCTTAATATGCAGGAAAGGCCTGCGTCTTATATGGAGCACACTGTTTTAGCTATGTGGGGGGATATTGATTATGGTGGTAAGCAGGATTATTCGCAAATCGAAGAATCAATCTATCGCGAGATTGAGCGAGGCGAAGGTCTCCGTCACCTTGTTTTTTCCAAAGACGAAATTGACGCAATTCAAACCATCGTTAAGCAGAACCATGGGGAAGTAACTGTTTTCGCCGGATCTTCTGCTACCGAGGCCTCTTTCCGTTCAAGAGTTGGGAAGAAAGATGATATCCTTCATATCTCAACACATGGGTTCTTTACCGAGGATGATAAGCATCGGAAGGATTATAACCCAATGTACAACTCTGGACTATTTTTCGCTGGCGCAGATTCAACTTGGAACCGGGTGGACTCTACTTTCACAGAATCTGCGATGATTGACGATGGAATCTTAAGAGCAGACGAGATTCAATACCTAGACTTCTCGGGTTGTCACATCGCTGTGCTTTCAGCATGTAAGACTGGTCATGGTCAGAGCAAAAATAGGGAAGGAGTATATGGTCTTCAGAGGGCATTTAAACTAGCCGGCGTTGAAAAGGTACTGATGAGTTTATGGAATGTGAACGATAAAAGCACAGCCGAGCTCATGCAGGAATTCTATCAGAACTTGTACGCAGGGATGTCAGACGAAGATGCACTCTGCAAAGCGCAGAGTGCAATCAGAAACCGATATCCATCACCCGAAGACTGGGGAGCTTTCGTTTTATTGTATTAGTTTAGGGGGATTACATTCGCCACAAGTTTAGAGTGCCATCCTTCATATTCAACGCCGAGAGAAATCGTCATATAGTAGGTGGCGCGTCCATTGAGGTCTTCCACCCCATAATCGGCTTGTTCGCAGAATTCAGGATCTGTTACAGGCAGATCATAGGTGATTCCCTTGTAGGAAAAACTAACCCTTAACCTCTTGCGGTCAGTACCATACCGATTCTCCATAAAGAAGTTCACGTCCTGAGCCTTAATAAGCATCAGTGAATACCCCATAGTCTCATAGCTATCAGGATGGACAGCTTTACCTCTGTTGCCGAAGATAAGGGAATGTCTGTTGTCACAGAGCATGTTGAGAGTATCAGAATTAGTGGCCAGATGTCCCACTTTCTCAATCCCCTTGAAATAGTAATTCTCGCTTTGTGCGCAATCAGGGCAGGCCTCAACATCAGTGAGTTTGACAATGTCCATTACCTTGCAGGTAGAGGACAAGTGCATCGGAATTTCACCATGTGCCGTATTTCTGGTAACGGGACGAACCCACTTAGGCGTACCATTCTCCATTACGATGGAGTAGGAATTCCCATTCTGATTTCTGGTGAGTTCAACCCCACCGATGCAACGTCCGCCATACTTGTAGGAGACTGCCATGCAAACAAACAATTTATCCATTTTTCTTTGACTGTTATGTTCGACTTTCCGGGCTTATTCTCTTCTGCCCTTCGACTCTTTATGACAGCCAAACAAAAAAGGTAATCAGGAGGCGAAGTATTATTTTTATTCTTGCCTCCTGACATTTGTCTCAACGTCCGTGATGATTCTAGAACATTATTCCACAATCGTATTCGAACCAGATTTCGGAACCAGCATCTTCTATGCTGCGGATCTGATTTCCGGCGAATAATACCTTGACTTTCTCTCTGACCAGCCCCTCCCAATCGTTCCAGTAGCAACATTCAACAATGTATTCATCGTCGGATGCTCCTTTTCTGACATGCGGCGGAAGTGCGTCAATTCTTTTTTGGGGAAGCACAATGCCCTGGCCATCAAACAGATTGTTCAAGTCTTTTTCCGTCATGATATAAGAACGGACTACGCATCCTCCGTGCCAAACAGTCGGGAGAAGCGTATAGGCTCGGTCCAGCAAGTAGGCATTCCAGGCTCCCATTTCGGATCGTTCAACATAGATATCATCGAAGATGTTATCTTGCCATTTTTGATCATTAAATGTGTAGAGAGAGCAGGTATCACCGTGAGTATCTTCCTTCGGCAACTTTAAGCCAAAGTGGTAACGAATATCGTTACTTGATGCACCAAGTGTTTCGAATAAGTGACAGTCATCGATATTCCCTTTGTTGGTCTTCGCTAGTTCGACTGCGCTTTCAAGAGATTCCTGAAACTTGACAAAGACTGTCGTATATGGGTTACTTTGATCCAAATAAGGGACGCTGCTGTCGTGTAACCGAACGCTCGCCTCCATGTCTTTTCTGAGAAAGATTTCGGGATAGAATTCCGCCTGAGCTTGGCAGTGAGGGCAAACAGAGACTTCTCCAATATGCCCAAAGGGGCCGCTGTCGACATTTAGCTTATACCAGTCAAGGTCTTCAGAGAGCCTGCCGCATATTAAGCAAGGCATCCTATTCGGCTCTGAAGGAACAGGTTCTTCTTTTTTCGACATTATCATCTCATAATCCAGGCAAGGTCTATTAAGGTCGTAATATCTGACCATAGAAGGCTGCTGTTGTCTGGGTGTAATGATTGCTGTTTTGATCTTTCCCGATTCGAGATGGAAGAAAATGTAGGCCTCATCGGTATCTTTCTGTTTAATTGACACAATGGAATGGCCATAAAAAGCGTTCATCTTAACCTTTATGTCTGATACCTGATTGTCCGCTTTAATCCTCTGAAGCACTCCGTTCCAATAATCAAAGAAAGCTGCTTTCCCGGTTACAGAACGCTTTTTATAAGAAATCATACGGACATCATCTGCGAGGAGAGGGGAGACTGCCGATAAATCTTCAGAACATAGTGCCTTTGCCATCTGTGTGGCAATTCGTGTATAGATATCACTCGGGAGATCAGAATCTATGGTCAAAGTGTTCTCGAACGAATCAAAGGAAGCTTTGTCTTCCGGCGTAAGACTTGCGACATACTTTTTCCCATAAACCTGCTCTAATGTAAATTTCCGTTTATGTGTCGCATTATATTTGGCCAATGACATTCTTTCGCCCTTGAAATCTACAAGGTCTTTCTTGAGCCATTTCCAGAACTTCCTTGGAATAGGCCTAGGGCGATTGCGATAATAGAGAGCATCGCAGCCGAAGTAGATGACAACGGGGAAGAATAGGGCCGCAAGAAAACAGAATAGAATGTCCTGGCCAATCTTGTGACGAAAACCCTGATTCTTTTTAATACGGCTCTGGACCGCAAGTGTCACGCAAATAGTGAGAAATACTGCGTAGACGATGAGAATAATGGAAAACGTTTTCATACGTCAGTAGAAATTAGATAATGCGATTATAGTTATCGAGTTATGGTGATTAACAAATACAAGAACCATTAAGAATTCCATCAACAATAGCATTTGTTACCGCCTCAATGTCCCAGATAGCGATGCTGTCAGACTCCGTATCATCCCAACTAGCATAATCGTAGCAGTCATACGATTCAACACTACAGGCTTTCTTCTCCCCGCATACGGTAAGGTAGAAAGCATCAATGGACGTATCATAGAATAAGGTGAAAAGATGGCCCGCAAATAGTCCCATTATCGAGGACATGTCCTTCCCCGTGTCTTTTTTAAGTAATGATTCGATTGCCCTTCGTAGGTCGATACAATTAACAAATAAAGGGATACGGACCACTGAGACAGACGGCTTTGATAGAGAGTAGGTTTCTCCGTTTATAATAGCAAAGCCTAGTGTGGGCGATTGATCTTCTTCATATATAAGTTCACTGACCGTGACATCAAGTGCTTTGGCGATTCTCTTCAAATGTGTAATTGAGGGATTACCCTTTATACTGTCGATTAGGTTTAAATAGCTGATTCCGATTCGTTCAGCTAAGTTTAATAGAGTTAGCCCTCTCCAGCGACAAATACTGTCTATGTTCTTTATCAGATCCATCATTGTCTTTTTATTCGTGTGCACCTTTCTGGAAAAGCAATTCTGCTTTAGCCATATTTAATGACTTCTTTCAGCAAGAGGTAATCTTGTGAAAGAAAAAAAGTATCTTTGTCTAACAAGAACAATCATAGGCGTATGTGGAAAATCATTCTCGTTATCATAGGAGTAGCCTTTGTCTATTCCTATATTAAGTTCAAACGGCATTATCGACTGACTCTGATGTTCGTTGCCTTTATGGAGAATAAGTGCCGTCTGAATGAAGGTGATATTGATGCTCTATTAAGCTTGTGTAGTGTCTATACAGACGCACAGTTATACAAAAAAGCATATGATAAATACATGAGTATTTTGCATGATCCTTCTCTCAAGACGCGGCTTTCCGAAGAAAAGATTGAGAAGGTAAATGAGAATCTCCGGTTTTGTGACGCACCTTTGTTCTGGTCGTCAGGCCCAAGAGACCACTTTATGTTTAGGTATCTTCATCATTTCTTTCTTCGAAGGATTGGCCGTCGTCGTTTTGTCTTTATTCGAGAGGAAGATGCCCTAGAGTTTAACTCTTTGTTAAGACAGACCCGTTTTCAGTAAACAATCGCAGATCTTTTTCTCACTTCTTTAATAGAATAATTATGTGGACCTGGCTTTTTTTCTTTTTACCCGCTTTTGGTATAGCAAAAGGTTTGACTGACTGTATTACAGCAGCCTTCAATCCAAATAATATGGTGCCTGACCAAATTACAGGGAGAACGAATTATTCCGTTCGTGGGGCGAATTATCGAACTTATACTCTGAGTTTAAGAGCGGGGATGCGCATTAACAATCTCAGCTTGTTGATTATGCTTGCGAGCATAGCTCTTGTTATCCTTAGTTTCTTTTTTGCAGAGCAATGGTGGCAGGGAATAATAGCCATTCTTGGCGGCTTTTTTTTGAGAGCGATTTTCCGTCTTTTCGGTGACGTCCAATTTAGATCTACCTTATACTATGTTGAGATAATTGCCTGTCCAGTCTTGCTAATTCTGAGTTATCTTGCGCTGTTCATGAATAGATAAGTAACGGGTCACTAGTCTAGAGGCCCGTTTACATCAGTGGAAAAACTCAATAATCATCCAGATGCTAAAGATAATTTCCAATAGTATACTGATGAGCATCCATATAGTAACTCCCATACCAGACCTTGCCGACTCCATATCAACGAAGAACCTGTAATTTGATTGGATATTTGTCACAATATTCCCAAGTACCCGTGAGAAGGGTTCTATGGTAATCATTACGGCAAGAGGTGCAAGAAAAAAGAATGTACCAATCATTATCAGGGAATACCACCACTCGCCTTTGATCGAAAATACAATCATTGCTACAAAAGCGACGATAAGAGCTATAGCTGAAAGTAAAGTATAGAATCCGCTCTCAAGCAATAATATGTAGTGAAATTCGGCCTTGGCTTTCTCTTTGCACCCACCTGCTGACTTGATCGCCAGACATAGAAGGAAGAAAACCCAAAAGAATCGGGAAGAAAACAACTCGGACATTTTCCAGTATTGTATTATTCAATGGGTATGGAACAGAGGGATGAAGTATTATTGTTTAATACATATCGAAATCATCAGGGAATAGGCTCTTGAAGCGAGCTGATTCTCCTCTAGGAATGAGAACGGTCTCTAGACTATCACATCCCCTGAAGGGATCATCTCCAACACTATTCATTGAAGAAGGAAGCTTTACCGTCTCCATTTCTGAGATGCAATCAAAGGAACAGTCAGCAAGTGAAGATATGCCATCAGGGATAACCACGTTTTCTTCATTCCCGAAGTATACATGTACTGTTGTACCGCAAATTAAAAAGAAACCCCGGACAACTAGTTGGTCACTTAAGGATTCTATCACCTGGATACCACACATAGGTATCGGATTGTTTTCGCATGAAGTCACAGAACTTGGGATCACCAGCTTATGAACGTAATTTGCGCCTCGGAAGCAACTATCACCAATACGATTGACAATATCGGGAATCTCAACCGTTGAATCCATCCCGTTGTATGATATGGCAACACCTTCAAGGCTGTCGATCAAGAGGTCATTGATAACCACGTACCGGGAGGATTTGCTCGTAATTTCAACCGGATGTCCGGACATTGTAAAAGCAAATGGATTTGAGTCAATCTCCTTAAGTGTCTTGGGAATAGAGAAACTGGTGAGATTAAGACACCAGGAAAAAGCCCAAGCTCCTATGTATTCAATGTTGTCTCCTCCTTCAACGGACTTGAGTCCCGCGCAAGAACAGAATGCATTCTCTTCAATTCTGCGAAGAGAACGCGGAAGTACAATTGAATAAAGCTTGAGCCCACTAAAAGCATTTTCCCCGATTGTGGTAACACCTTCAGGAATCACAAAATGCCCAGGGCACTTTTTGACATTAATGATGGTAGTTTTGTCTTCACTATACTCAATCTCAGTATCGTCTTGGGAAGGATTCTTCATCGGAGTAGAGGAATTGACCTTCGATGTGGTACTATTCGATTGACTTTGATGTCGAGAGTCTGTGAAATCTAGGAAGTCCAAGTCATCTTCATCCTTCTTTGGCGGTTCAATCCCGCAGTATTTCTTCAATGCACGGTGCAATTCATCTTCGAGGATAGAAGACGGATTAAAGCCATGCTGAAGAAGACAGAGAGCACTAATGGCATTGAACTGGCGATTCTCCTTGATGGATTTGTAGGTATTCGCGATTGCGGTGTAGACGAGCATCCCGTCAGTCAAAGAATTACCCGTTAGGTGGGATCGTACCACCTTTGATTTGATACAGTCATCAAATGCATCGCGGAACTGTAACCGCATTTGTTCCTCTTGGCTCAGCTTTTTTCGCCGTAATTTTTCAAAGATGTTCATTGGACCTGGAGAGATTAATGTAAATGAATAATTCTAACGTCTTTGTCTGGATTCTGAGATTTCAAATACTCGACTACTAGACGACGATGGCATTTTTCCGGAGTGTCCTCAGTGCATAGGAAGCAGCACTGGTCGAAGTCTTGAACGTTGTAACGCTCTGCAATCTTTCTGGTCTTCAACATATTGTTGAAAACAACTGTATAGCCGCTCCAGTCGATGACCTTGTCCTGGTAATCCTTAAGAAGTTCCTTCGTTGGCGCGAGATCTGTGATATGTTCATAGCCGGCGCCGCAAATAGCTTCCATAAAGAATTCCAAATCAGAGCCCTTGGCGAAACCGGCAAGCTGACTGGCATTGTTGATTCGAATGTCGATGAGTTTCTTCACCCCGGCATTCTTGAGCAGTCCGAAGAATTTCCGTGCATTCTTCTTGGTAAATCCTATGGTATAGAGAGTAATCATCTTAAACTTCGTTTTCGTATTCTTCACCAGGTTTGTAGCCGATTGCGGCATTCTTAAGACGGTATGCATCCCGACGTTGGTCCTCAGCTGAATAGGAACCAAACATCGTGTCAACGTCAGGGAGTTTGCTCCCACGCTTATGCAACATCCCATCGATCATTTCCTTCTCCAATTCTTGATGAGACTTGATCTCTTTCGTGTGAAGAATGTGCTGGACATCGTACCCGTTGTCATAGAAATAACGAGAGATCATCGAAAAGCGATGGCAGGCGAGGGGGGCGGCCTCAGAGCACATAAACGCTATGCGATACCCTTGCTCCAAACCATTCTTGATGCGATCCACGCCGCGGAGGAAAGCAGGAGTTGTTACTGCCTTCTCGAAATTGACCTGGCCATCGATAATGGAATCGCTTCTCCGGGCACCGAATTCTTCTCCAAAGTGCAAGTAGAACAACCCATGGTTAGTCAGGAATCGTTTGAGGTATTCCTTATTGAACTGCGGCGTATAGGCGCTAGCAGGGACACTGCGAACGTCTACGACACAATCGATCCCGGCGAGAGCCAACAAAGATAAAAGCTCTTCGGCGGTGCCATTGGAATGGCCAACTGTAAAAATCGTGTTCATATTCGAAATGCGTTTTCTACAGGTTTATGACAGAAACAAGTCAAAGGTAACCATTCTTAATTATATTTTTGTCAGATATAGCTAATCAAAAAGGTAGGTTATCAGGAATATCACCCAGAAAAACGTCATTTATGATCGTCGGAAGTTTATACCCAAGTTGGGAACATTGCCTCTCCATTTCCTCCTTGATTTCTTTCAACACTATATGAAGTCAAATTAGCGTCATCAAATGAATCACGAAACATAAGTGTGATCTGCTCGGACGTATTCAGGCGTTTGCGGCGCATCTTTTCAAAGATGTTCATATGGTAATAAGGTTTTGACAGATTATGTTAATGGCGGGGGGGAGAGGATATGGTAGTCAATGTAAAGGTTATGAATTACGCCCATTCGAAATTCTCTTTCCCAGCCCCGACCTCGAAGTGGTACTTGACAATTCCGAGGTCCATCTTGCTGTAACCTACCATGGAGAACAGCGGCTTGGCCGCGACCTTGGGAAGTTTGCTATAATCTCGGAAGCCCAGATACTCCAGATAGAACTTCTGCTGGTTGACGGCCGTCGGCGCTAGGACAGCCGCCTCGACGCCCTTGTTGAACCATTTCGGTGTAACATCGCTGGCGTTACTGATCTCCTTGACATCCTTCACCTTGTGGCCCTTTCCCTGCGTTTCTCCGTAGCCCAAGGCGATATAGCAACCGATTTTCTCCCCGCCAGAGAGCTCATAGGTTCCGGCGACCTTCCTGTAGCTGAGTCCTGCCCAGCAGGTGTTCAGCCCGAGGGACTGGGACAGCAGGACGAGCTTCTCGCCGTAGTAACCGATCTTCTCATCCAGATCCTCTCCTTTCTTCCCGGCCATCACGAAATAGTTCCTGACTCCGGAGAAGGAGCCATAGGCCATCGGGCCACTGAAGGCCTTAGGCTCGCTGGTCACCAGCTGGATATGCAGCCCCGCCTCCTCATTGATCTCCCGGATCCTCTCTCGCAAGGTCGTGAGAATCTCCTCCGGAATGGGTTCGTCCTTGTACTTGCGCACGGAGTGCCGTGCCTCGATCGCTTCAAGCAGTGTCATATCTGTCGTTCGTTTAGTCTTGGACAGCGTCCTTGGTTCTGGCTGGGGAGGGACGGCGGTCGAGCTCGACACCGTTGCGCTTCAGCACACGGAAGATCGTCGTCCGACTCTTGTAGCCGCTGACCCTCCAGATGTCTTCGATGGCATGGTCCGAACGGTACATGTTGATGATCATCTTTTCGCGGTCCTGCCTGGGGGCGGACTTGGTCTTCTCTTTCTTCTGGGTCTTCAGCTCACGGATGATCCGCCCCTCGCTTCGGCGGACCTTCGTAGCCTCCTCTGAGATACGGCTGATCACATCAAGCACCTCACCGGCCGTCGTTTCGGGGAAGTATTCATTCTTCGTGTCGATCTTGTCATGTATCGACACGATCCGGATCCTGTACGCCCGGCACAGGTCCAGGAAAGCGCCCAGCTCGCGGATGCCGCGCACGGCGTTGCTCAGCCGGGTGAGGACGATCTCGTCGCCTTTCTTCAGGGGGGTGAGCAGCTTGCGCCACTGGGGACGCAGCCTCTCCTTGATCCCTTCCTCAATGACGATGCTGTCGCATCCGAATTCCTTCATCCATGCGATGTCTTCCTCACGGGCCTTGTAGCCCTTCGCGAGGAACAGGTAGCCTGTCTTTGCCATATTGATCTGGGTAACGTGCATCCAAAAATACAAAGATTCCGTGACAATTCAAATGGTACATGGAAGATTAGGGGAAAGATGTCCATGACCGGCCCTGAATCCATCTGACCGGCCTTGTCGAAAACCCTTCCCGCAAACTCGAAATTCTTTTCAAAAAATGCCGCCCGACCTATTGCATATTCGCCGGAAAGATCTATCTTTGCGGTGTTGTAAATAATAGATAATCAATTGTTTAACAAAACAAACAAGTTTAAACCGGACTAAACAGGCAGCCTGCCGGGAGGAGGGGAGAGGGAGGTTTTTCATAAGATGTGTTTACTCTCTCTTCCCTCCGTTCCCACCGGGATTCCGGAGAAGACCGGCGAACAAAGACACTCAGAACAAGGTGGTCGTTCATACAATAGGCAGACACAGGTACGCGTCGACAAAAGTGTTCACCGTTGATGAAGACGGGAAGAAGCGGTACACATACAAGCATTGGGGCACGCTCGAAGACGGGGACAGGTTCCATCCGGGGACGAACTACTTCCACGCTTCGGTGGCGGAGCGCGACAGGCTCATCTTTCCGGTGGCCTGGGACATGAGCGAGGTCACGGAGCTGTCAAGCACAAGGCGGCGAGGCCGGGTGTCCTACCAGGACGAGGACGTTGACCGCCAGTACGGCGCCACGTGGCTTCTTGACAAGGTCGCCGAGGCGACAGGAGTCAAGGATGACCTGCTGAAAGTGCTGGGAGGCAACCATGAGATGGTCAACGACGTCCTCACGCTGGCCTACTTCCCGTTCATCGAGAACCTCTCATACAACCAGCTGAGCCAGTGGCAGAAGGAGGTCAAGGCTCCATCGGAGCATGAGCTCAACAGCGTCAACATCACGAGGCTGACACAAAGCATAACGGAGAGGCATAGGATGGACCTGTTCAGGTGCAGGGCCAGACGGGTGGGCAGGGACGAGCTCTGCGCGGTGGACTCCACCTCCATGTCGACATACGGCTTCAACCTCGTGGACATCCGCTGGGGCAAGAACAAGGAGCGCCTGCCTCTCAGGCAGACCCTGGAGGTCGTGGTGTACTCCCTGACCTCGCACATGCCCATCTATTACAAGGAGCTGCCGGGGAATATGCCGGACTGCAGGACCGTCGGTCTCATAATGAGGGAGCTGGAGCATGCCGGGTTCAAGAACCTCGTGCTCGTCACCGACAGGGGGTACGAGTCCATGAAGAATCTGGAGCTTTATATCGCCAAAGGACAGAGGGTCATAACCAGCGTGAAGGTTACCGGCAGTGATGTCATGGCCAAAATCAAGGCGATAGACATGAGCCACGGCTTCCCGCAGGGCATGACGATTGCTCCAAAGGACAACCTCTACTACGCCCAGTATGACATGGAATACTCCGTGAAAGGCAACGGGGACAACGTGATCAAGGCGGACAAATACAGGCTCAATCTCTACTACAACCCGCTCAAGCGCGGTGAGAAGATATGTGACATCCAGCACTCGGTGTCGGAGCAGTCGGCGGAGCTTGACATAATTATCCAGACCAAGGAACCGGTTGCAGACCGCGAGGACACGGCGAGGAGGTTCAACCTGCTCGACATCACCTTCAATGCCGACGACACCGTCAAATCATACGAAGTCAACCAGAAGAAACTGGACACGATGCTGCTTACGGCCGGCTTCTTCGCGAGCAAGACCATCGGCGTGGACTTTGACCCCCTGCAGGCGATTGACAACTACGGCATGCGCGACGAGCAGGAGAAGTGTTTCGCCCTCCAGAAGAGTCCCCTGGGACACGACCGGCTCAGAACTTGGTCCGAAGGCGGCAAGAGAGGACGCATGCTCATCTACTTCGTGGGCCTCATCCTCGCCTCGTATGTGCGTTCCGTATGGCAAAGGGATGAAGTCCTGCGGAAGAGGTTCCCGTCAACCGAGGCGGTACTGGCGGAGATGCGCACGATCCGATGTATAGAGCATACCGGCAAGATGAAGTTCATCACTCCCTTTGTCGGATCGCAGGTTGACATATGCAGGGCCTTCGGCTTCGACATCCCCGGCGGCTGTGCCCCTGTCTACGTCTCGAAAGCCAAGCCGATGACAAGAAAGAGAGGCCGTCCGGCCAAGGCCAAAGTCGAGAAGCAGGAATTATAGGTATACAAAAATGAAAAACTCAGAGACACTATGGCATTAACGTAATAGGGGCGCCGAGGGTATTGCCAACAACTGATGAAGGGATGTTGTCTTCGGCATCTTTCAAGTCAGCCTTGCCGGTGGCGGTGTTGCGTTCGAAGGCGATGAGGAGAGACTTGGAGTCATCATCGACCTTGTAAACTTTGCCGCGCAGCCGGTTGTAGTGGTAGTAGATGAAGGGTATCTCGCCGACCTTCTTTGAGCCGGAGTACAGCGGGATGGGCTCGGGTACGACCTCGAAGAAGACATAGAGCTTGTTCAAGAGCTGGATCATGTCTTCGCGAATAGTGGTGCGGAGGGTATTTGTCCAGCAGTCTTCGTATGCGCCGCATCAGGTGTATGCCGCCACGAACCTTGGCCACCCGCGGCCATAAGCGGGAGGGGCCCGGCCGTAGGCTGGGAGGGACGAGCGAAGCGAGGGTTTGTGACGGCATATACCTGAGGCGGAGCCTGTACGGAGGAGGTCGCTTCGACAGGCTCAGCGACCATAAATGGAAAATCGGGATATTTGCTTCGATTGTGGCTCAGCGACCGGCTTGGGAAAGAAACAATAGTTGGCTTTGGGAAAATTACAACAGTTTCTTTATCTCTTCCTCGTCTGGCAGAAGTTCTTTCAAGCGTTCTTGGCTGGACTTGTAGGTGGCGACACCCATCGGTTTGGTGTAATCCTGAAGGACATACTCAACATAAGCACGGTCGGCATCCTTGCACAGAACGATTCCGATAGACGGATTTTCGCCTTCGATGCGTTCCTCATCGTCGAGGACTCGGAGATAGGCGGCTAGTTGACCGAGGTACGCCGGTTTGAAAGACCCTTTTTTGAGTTCAATTACAACCAGAGATCTCAGAACACGATTAAAGAATAGAAGATCCACCCAATGATCGTGTCCAAGCTTGTCGTAATGAACCTGATTGCCAAGATATGAGAAGCCACGTCCGAATGTCATGATAAAGTTCTTGATATTATGGACTATCTCGTTTTCTACCACATGTTCGTCTATGTCTTCGTCCCTTTCGCCCAGCTGCTCGACATTGATGTAGTCCAGCAGATATTCATCTTTGAACATCTGGATTGCCTGAAATGTCCGCTTATAGTCTGGAATGGTCACGCCAAAGTTATTCGGCATTTTGCCTTGATTATGGTAGGCATCCTCGGCAATCTTTCTCTCCAGGGCATCAACGGACAGGCTGAGATCGGCACAAAGCTGAATATAGAATTTTCGCTCCTCGACATCTTTCACCTTCGTGATAATTATGCAATGATGGGTAAAGCCTATACTCAAGAAGGCTGTCCACGGGAAGTTCGAGAAATTCGCCAGTTGTAACTGTCGAATTTTATTATTCTCAGAATCAGCAACCTGCAATTCGCCAGTCATGACTGGCGAAGTTGCTTCAAGCGACTTCCATTCTTCATAGAAAGCTCGCATTGACTTCAGGTTTGATGGAGAGAATCCTCTCAGCCCAGGTATCTCACGGCGCAACTGTTCGCTGATTGTCGCAATGGCTCCCTTTCCCCAGAAACCCTCGCGGCTATTGTATGAGATGAACCGTCCAATGCCATAGTACAAAGCCAGTTGCTCCTGATTCACACCCTTCAAAGCTTTCGCTTGGCTCTGCAGAATAGCGGTTTTTATCTGCTTGACAGCATCATTGTATTGTGTGGAAAGTTTCTCTTTCATACTCGTCAATTAATAATTAGAATTATAGGTCGGTGAATGCCAGTGCCTGACCGGAAGGGGAGTCGGGGAGGAGACGGCTGTCGGCGATGACTTGTTTGCCGTTGAGGAACACACGATCGATGACACCACGAAGTGTTGTACCTTCATACGGTGACCAACCGCACTTGTAGGCGACATTTTTTACTGAATATTCCTGCTCAGGAACATTGCCGACCAAATCAGCGTGACCCTTGATGGAATATTCCTGCCCGGGATCAAGGATGACCAAGTCGGCGTAGTTGCCGACCTTCAGGTGGCCTCTGTCTTTTATTCCGAGGATTTCGGCCGGTCTCTCCGAGAAGGCTGAGGCGATTCGTGAAAGACTGATCAGAGCCTCGTCATCGGCGTTTTTCCCTTCGTTGTACAAAGCCGCGGCTGTCAGCAGGGCCGAAAGTGACTGCTGGACTGAAGGCATGCCGGAAGGACATTTCAGATAGTTGTCCACTTTCTCTGAAAGCAGGTGAGGAGCGTGGTCGGAGCCTATGGTGTCGATTATGCCTTCCGCAAGACCTTTCCTCAGAGCCTCACGGTCAGAGGCCGACTTGATGGCCGGGTTGCACTTGACCCTGCCTTTAAGCCTGTCGTAGTCCTCATCGCAGAACCATAGGTAATTCGCTGAGGTCTCAGCGGTTATATTCGGGTTGTGAATTTTGGCGGCGCGGATCATCTCCACCTCCTCGGCTGTCGAGACATGCAGCACGTGAAGTCTGGTGCCATATTCAATGGCCATCGCAAGAGCTTTGGCGGTGGAGCGGATGCAGGCCTTGCGGCTGCGGATCTGAGGGTGCTCGCTGAAAGGAATATCCTCTCCGAACTTCGCCTTGGCAGCCTCCAGATTTGCCTTTATGATTCCCTCGTCCTCACTGTGGATCAGAATCGGCTTCCCTTGAATCCTGAACAAATCAGAAAGAGCCTCATTGTCGTCCACGAGCATATTCCCGGTGGAAGAGCCCATAAAGACTTTGATGCCACCGAACTCTGCGCCGTGGCCTTCGGCAAGATATTCCCGGATCATCGCCGCGTTGTCGTTTGTAGCCCCGATGTGGAATCCGTAGTTTGCCCACGAGCGTTCGCTGGCCCGGTTCAGCTTGTCTTGAAGAGTCTCCAAGTCGGTTGTCGGAGGCTTCGTGTTCGGCATATCGATGAAGGATGTGACCCCGCCGAGCAGGGCAGCCTTTGACTCGCTTCCGATGTCGGCCTTGCGCTCCATACCAGGTTCCCGGAAATGCACGTGGGCGTCTATTCCGCCGGCCATCAGCACCTTGCTGTCCAAGTCAATGATCTCCGAGTCCGGGAAAGCCTGAACGGCAGCAGAGTCGTCCAGGTCGGAACCGCCACGGTGCCATATTCCCGCAATCCGCTCGCCATCAATGGCAAGGGCTCCCTTCTTCGAGGAAGCCCCTGTCACTATGTTGGCGTTGGTAAGTAAGATTCTTGCCATTTGTTATCCTTTTCTGTGGAATTTTCTGAATTTCAGGCGGATGACACCCCAGAACGCCTCTCCGAAGATTCCTCCGCTCATCTTGGACGTGCCAAGTTTGCGGTTCACGAATATGATCGGGACCTCCGCCAGCTCGAATCCCAGTTTCCAGGCCGTGTACTTCATCTCGATCTGGAATCCGTAGCCCTTCATCCTCACATCGTCCAGGTCGATTGTCTCCAAAGCCTTGCGGCTGTAGCACTTGAAGCCGGCCGTGCAGTCGTGGATCTTCATCCCAAGGACTGTCTTGACGTAGATTGACGCGAAGTAGGACATCAGAATCCTGCCGATCGGCCAGTTCACCACACTGATTCCGTCGCAGTAGCGGGAGCCGATGGCGACGCCTCCGCATTCCGCGCAGGCCTTGTAGAGTCTTGGCAGATCCTCCGGGTTGTGGGAGAAGTCAGCGTCCATCTCGAAGATGTAGTCGTAGCCGTTCTCCAAAGCCCATTTGAAGCCGGTGAGATACGCTGTGCCAAGCCCTAACTTGCCCGAGCGCTCGATCAGGAACAACCTCTCCGGGAATTCCGTCTGGACTTTCTTGACAATCGCGGCGGTCCCGTCAGGAGAGCCGTCATCAATAATCAACACATTGTACTCTCCTTCAAGCGAGAATACTTTTCTGACAATCGCTTCAATGTTCTCTTTCTCGTTGTAAGTCGGAATTATGACGACTTTCCTGTCCATAGTATAAAGTTATTATTTAGTTTTCATCATTTCCTTGACCGCAGCCTCAAGTTGCTTGTCTTCGCCCCTGAGGACGGATGCCGGGTCATTGTCAACCTTGATGTCTGGCTCAATCTGTTGGTTCTCAAGATATTTGCCTTCCTTGAGGCCGAATGAACCGACCTGAGGGATTCCAAATACCATACCATTAATCTGGGTCTCCCACCAAACGGCGGTCATAGTGCCCGGAACCGGCATTCCGATCAGTTTGCCTACTCCAAGAGTCCTGTACGTGTACGGGAATCCGCAGGCGTCAGAGTAGTTGTCCTCGCACATAAGCACGCAGGATGGTTTTCTCCATTTGTTGTACGGCTCGCTGCCGATGTACTGTCCCCTTGGCGTAAACCTTATATATTCCTTGCCGCTGAGGAAGGTCGCGAGGTCGTCGTGCAGCCATCCGCCGCCGTTGTGCCTTGTGTCAACCACAGCCGCGTCAGCCGCCCTGTACTTGCCGAGCAGTTTTGAATATACCGTCCTGAAGCTTGGCGAGTCCATTCCCTGGACGTGCGTGTAGCCCACTTTACCGCCTGACATCTTGTCCGTCATTTCCTCTCTCTGCTTCACCCACCTGCGGTACATAAGGGATGATTCTGAATATCCCGGCTCGATGAACAGCTCGACATCCTTCTTTCCTTTCTTCACAACGATGGCAACCTTCTTGCCGGCCTTGTTCCTGAGAAGACCGAACCAGCTCTCGCCAGCCTTTATCGGCTGTCCGTCAATGGATTCGATGATGTCTCCGGCCTTGATTTCTGAATCAGCGAGATTCAACGCACCGCCCGGAAGCACCTCGGCTATCTTCAGTCCATCGCCTTCGTAATCATAGTCATAAATGGCTCCCAGCCAACCCATTGTGAACTTTGAGCGTTGACTGTAGCGTGCTCCGGTGTGGGAGCCGTTCAGCTCTCCAAGCATCTCGGAGAGAAGATCCTGGAAGTCAAAGTTGTTGGCGATGTATGGCATAAACCGCTCGTAGTTCTTCTTGTAACCAGCCCAGTCGATTCCGTGGATCTGTGGATCGTAGAACTTCTCGTTCACCTGCTTCCAGACGTGGCCGAAGATGTAGTCCCTCTCGGCCTTAGGCTTGAACTCATAGTCTCCCGAGAACGAGATTGTGCTCGTCGCTCCGCTGGCGATCGTGATCTTCGTGATAGAGCTTCCTGTGAAAACATAGAGATCCTTGTCGTCGGCTGACGGTACCAATGAACCGTACACTCCCTTCTTGATCACTTTCACGTCACCTTTCTTGATGTCCATCTGGCAGAGGTCATAGCTCTTCTCCAACCTTGTGGTGTAGAATAACTTGGTTCCGTCCTGGGTGAGATAGAAGTCGCCGAGTCTTCCGGAGAAGCGTGTCAGGCGGGCTGTGCGGAACTCCCTGTTCTCCAGGTCAAGAACGAGTTTCTCAGGCTTCTCCGCCTGCTTGACAGAATCTTTCTTTTCCTTCTTCTCCTCTTTCTCGATCTTCTTCTCGGACTTGTCTCCGTCCTCAAGTGCCTTGGCGATCTCAGCGTCCTCCTTGTCCTGGTAGAACTTGGTCATCTCCTTTCCGTCGAAGAACATAATGTAGATGTCGCTCTCGGCTCCCCAGCTTCCGTGGCTGCGGTAACCGTCCTTGTCTGATTCCCAGGCCATCGCCTTGCCTTTGAGCGTCCATTTGAAGTTCCCGTCGGAATAGCCGCTTTGGGTCAGGTTCGTGATCTCGCCGCTCTCTATGTCGATCAACGCGATGTCGGAATTGTTCCATCCGCCGTTGATCTGGTAGTTGCTAAGGAGATATTTGCTGTCCGGGCTCCACTCGAAGCCCTGGTCGCCGTCAGCGTAGGAGTAATTCACGCCTTTAAGCAAAGACTTTTCCTTTCCGTCCTTGGTCGATTTGATGACCAGTTCGGTCCTGTCGCGCAGGAACGCCACCCATTTCCCGTCCGGAGAGACAACGGGCTGGAAGCATGTCTCGCTTTCCGATGTCACAAGCTCTTCCTTGAACTTGGTGGCATAGGTGAACCTCTTTTCCTTCTTGTCGGTCAGCGAAGTCTTGTATATTCCCCAATGACCGTTCCTTTCCGATGAATAGTAAAGCTCGCGTCCGTCCTTTGAGAAGCTGACGTTGCGCTCCTGCTCCGGTGTGTTGGTGATTCTCTTCGTGGTCTTGTAGTCGGCGGACGTGACGAAGACATCGCCTCTGATCACGACAGCGATCTCTTTCCCGTCAGGGGACACCGCCATAGAGGACGCTCCGGTCGAGAAGGTGAGATATTCAACATCATTCTCGGTCTCGTCCTTCGCCACGGTGATGTCGAGCTTCTTGGGCTCGCCGCCGTCCGTCATTGTGTAGAGGTCTCCGTTCCAGGAGAAGCAGAGCGTGCCGTTGCCGGCCACGGAAAGGAATCTTACCGGGTTGTCCTTGAAATGTGTCAGCTGCTTAGGCTCTCCAGGATTCCCGGTTGAGGCTTTATAGACGTTCAAAGTCCCGTCAGCCTCCGATATATAATAATATGTCTTTCCGTCAGCGGCGAAGACCGGATTCCTGTCCTCTCCGATGAATGATGTCAGTTTCGTGAATGTCCCGTCGCCGGTGACCCTGAACCTCTCACCCTGAGCCGAAGCTGGCTTATAGAGCCAGATGTCCCTTGTCACGGATGATTGGTGGTGCTTGCGGAGCGGATCCTCGTAGCCTTTGTAGTCTTCGTAGATGACCTCTCCTGAGTTGTTCACACTCATAGCCATGAGAGGCATTGAGGTTACAAGTTGAGGCCTGCCGGCTTTCTCGTCAACCTGCCAGACCTGCGGGCTGCCCGGGAATCCGCCATAGACGGCGTCCTGCTGGATGTTTGCCTGGAACAGAACCCTGCCGCCGTCAAGCACGCAGAGAGGAGTCTCGTTACCCGGGTAATCTGTCAGTCTTCTCGGAACACCACCCTCGGCGGAAGTGATGAATATGTCCTTGGAGCCAGCCCTGTAGGAAGAGAACACGATCCTCTTCCCGTCCGGAGTCCAGAGGGGATCCGAGTCATAGGCTTGGTTCGTGGTGATCTGGAGTGCCCTTCCGCCGTTGGCATCAACCGTGAAGATGTCGCCTTTGTAGCAGAACGCCACTTTCGTTCCGTCTGGGGAGATCGCGCTTTTCCTGAGCCATTTCGGCGTTTCCTGCGCTGTCATTGCCGTGGCTGTCGCCATGACAGCCGCAGCCAGAATCAATGTTCTTCTTAAGGTCATATTCATTGATATTAATTAATATGTGAGCCGCCCGGGCGACTATTTGACAAAAGTATCAATTTTTACCGATATTTTACTATTTTTGTGACTGCGAAAATGCTAAAATTAATATTCTATAAATATTATGAACAGAATCGATTGTTTTGTCCCGTTCGTGAGCGATGAGCAGGTGGCTGTGACCGCCGCGAACCTCCGCGCCGAGTCCGAGGTCGCCAAGGTTGAGTTTCTTGACGCGGCCATATTCAAAAGCACAACCGGCATCAGGAAGATTGCCGAGTCCGCGGCCGCTCCTTTCACAATGATTTACACCAAGACGACGGAACTCAGTTTCGGCCAGTTCGCCCTTGAGCGCTTCCTTTCAATCGCCGAGGATTCCTCCGCCGCCATGGTCTATGCCGACCATTTCAACGAGGTGGACGGCAACCGCGCCTTCGCTCCGGTGATCGACTGCCAGGAGGGCGCGCTCCGCGATGACTTCGATTTCGGCTCTGTGCTGATCTACAGAACCTCCGCGTTGAAGGAAGCCGTCGCCAGAATGGACGTTGACTATGAATATGCCGGCCTCTATGACCTGCGCCTCAAAGTCTCCCAGAGGGGAAGCCTTGTCCACATCAATGAATATCTCTACTACGAGATCGAGACGGACACCCGTAAGTCCGGCGAGAAACTCTTCGACTATGTGGATCCGAAGAACCGTGCTGTCCAGATTGAGATGGAAAAGGCTTGCACCCAGCATCTTAAGGATGTCGGAGGTTACCTTGAACCGAAATTCAAGCACATTGAGTTCTCTGACGATACCTTTGAATATGAAGCATCTGTCGTCATTCCTTGCAAAAACAGGGTCCGCACTATAGGTGACGCGTTGAATTCCGCCCTGAATCAGAAGACCACATTTAAATACAATGTGATCGTGGTCGATGACAACTCCACTGACGGAACCGTTGATGTCATCAAGAAGTTCATCGATGACCCTAAGCTCGTCTATATCGCGCAGGACAAGAGCTATCACGCCATCGGTGGCAACTGGAACGCCGCCCTGCACCATCCAAAGTGCGGAAAGTTCGCCATCCAGCTGGATTCTGACGATGTCTATTATGATGAGAACACCGTCCAGAAGTTCGTGGACGCTTTCTATGCCCAGAACTGCGCCATGGTTGTCGGTACCTATAGAATGACGAATTTCCAGATGGAGACTCTGCCTCCTGGAATCATCGATCATCGTGAGTGGACTCCGGAGAATGGCCGTAACAACGCTCTGCGCATAAATGGTCTTGGCGCTCCGCGCGGATTCTACGTTCCGATGCTTCGTACGATCAACTTCCCTACGACGAAGTATGGGGAGGACTATGCGGTGGGTCTTCGCGTCTCCAGAGAGTACCAGATAGGCCGAATCTACGATGTTGTCTATAATTGTCGCCGTTGGGACGATAATTCCGACGCTTCGCTCGATATCGACAAAGTAAACGCTAACAACCTGTATAAGGACAGGATACGTACTTGGGAGCTGCAGGCGAGAATAAAAATGAATAAAAAAAGTTAAAAATTTTTCAGAAAAAGTTTGCAGGTTCAAAAATAATGTCTACCTTTGCATTCCCGTTCGGAACGAAACACAAACGATCTGAACAGGAATGCAAACAAGTTCATTGAAAAGACTGAAGGAAGTACAACAAGTACCGAGAACGAAATG
>ENA-UOJC01001598-UOJC01001598.1-human-gut-metagenome-genome-assembly--contig:-C104-NODE-1598-length-29531-cov-14.082881_pt1 | contig 29531 bp, 27 predicted proteins | sample MGYA00242339_ERZ723886 | MGnify/ENA metagenome assembly ERZ723886 | reverse complement strand
AGCAGTATATGAACAACGCTGCCAAGGCGCTGGGCGGCAAGGTCAGCTTCAACACTGCCGTTCGCTTCGAAAAGGGCGAGGGCATCGAGAAGAAGCAGGAGGACTTTGCGGCTGAGATCGCTTCCATGGTCGGCGGCAAGAAGTAAGCTTCCCCTCCACTGCAAATAAACTCAAAAAAAGAGGTCTGACGAATGTCAGACCTCTTTTTTGCGCGCAGTTGTACATTAATGGCGGACAAAATCCTTTGGAAATAAAAAATTAACAGTTTTCTAATATGAATATTATCCTGAATGCCTTGCATATTCATTTTGACTGGTGTATAATAGACCCTGCTAAACAGCGGCGCAGTATCCTAGTCGGATCTGCCGTTTCCTAAGAAGGGCCTAAAAATCCTTTAAAGGGCACAACTGTGAAACCTTTGGTGCCTGCTTCTTACGCCCAGTTTGGGGTGGGTGCTGAAGGGAGGCAAAAGCGAGAGCTGCGCCTGCGGACTCCGGGCGACCCCTAATGGCATAGGGGAACCGACCCTGTTTCTGCGGAGACCTGTTGCTGTGCCGAAGCGGACTCCCACTTCGGGTATCGACTTTGGTACGGGACAGGATATGAACCTGCATTGCGGTGCTACCCGGCCTTTGTGCCGCGAACGCTGTGTGCAGTGTAGCCTGCCTTGCGTGGGGAATTCGGATAGGAGAACAACGCACAGACCTCTGGCCAAGAGTGAGGTGCGATCGCTCCTTGAAATTTTTCCTGCAAAAGAGGATAAGAAACGGCTTGACTCCGGGGTGGAAATCACCTAGGCTGTCGCAAGGGCAGCGAGAGGGTTACAGTGCGGACTAAGTGGCAATCGGGTACCTCGTATGGTGACAACGGGGTGTGGTGCTTAAAGGGGAACCGCCTCTATCGGCAACGGGAGGTGCGCCGCAGGGAAAGCCAACCCGACCTATGCCGCAGGATTACCTTTTGCTGCTGCCGCTGATTAGCACATCTAAAAAACAACATTGACGGAGATAAGAGAAACGTGGAAAACGAAGAAGACCGAAAGCCCAAGAAGACGGACAAGACGCCGAGCCATACGCGCTGGGTCGTCCGTGTGTTTTTGATCGCTGTATCCCTCTCCGCCGCGATGAGCCTGTGCTCCGGCGCGCTGCTCGAGGATGCGGGCTATCTGGTCGCAACGCTCATTTTGCTGCTGTTTATCCTGCTCGGCATCCTGTTCGATATCATCGGCGTTGCTGTGACGGCGGCGAATCCCAAACCGTTCAACTCGATGGCGGCGCACCGCGTCAAGGGCGCGAAGGAGGCACTGAACCTCATCCGCAACGCGGAAAAGGTCGCCTCGTTCTGCAACGACGTGGTCGGCGATATCTGCGGCATCGTCAGCGGCTCGACTGCGACGGTCATTGTCGTGCTGCTGCAGCAGAGCTTCGGCTGGCGCAGCATCGTCGTATCGACCGTGGTGACAGCGCTCATCTCGGGCCTGACCATCGGCGGCAAGGCCATCGGTAAAAAAATCGCAATGAAAAAGAGCAAGGATGTCATCTACCTGGCGGCAAGGCTGCTGTCGGTGCTGCATCTTGGCAGATAAAGAAGGACAATAGCTTTGATTCTTGAAACGATCCATGATCCAAACGATATCAAAACCCTGAATGAACCGCAAACGCAGCTTCTTTGTACAGAGCTGCGTGAATTTTTGCTGAAAAGCGTTTCGAAAACGGGCGGACATCTCGCCTCGAACCTTGGCGCGGTCGAACTGACGGTGGCCATCCATCGCGTGTTCGACACCTCGCGCGACCGGCTCATTTTCGACGTGGGACACCAGTGCTACCCACATAAAATCCTGACCGGGCGGCGTGAACAATTCCAGACGCTGCGACAATACAAGGGACTCTCCGGCTTTCCCAAGCCGCACGAGAGCGAGCATGACGCCTTCATCGCGGGTCATGCTTCAAACTCCGTGTCTGTCGCGCTCGGCATGGCGCGGGCGAGGACCTTGCAGCATCAGGATTATTCCGTGCTCGCGCTCATCGGCGACGGCGCGCTTTCCGGCGGCCTTGCCTACGAGGGGCTGAACAATGCGGGCGCGAGCGGTGAGCCGCTGATCGTCATCCTGAACGACAACGGCATGTCCATCGACGGCAACGTCGGCGCGGTGAGCGAGCATCTGGGCCTGCTGCGCTCGAAGCCCGCCTATTACGAATTCAAAAAGGCCTATCGCGACGTGCTTGACCGCAACGCCCTCGGCCGCGCAGTTTATGATTTCAACCACCACCTCAAAACAAATGTAAAAAAGGCGTTGCTGCCGAACTCGACGATGTTTGAGGACATGGGCTTTACCTACCTCGGCCCCGTGAACGGGCACGATGTGGGGCAGCTCTCCAATACGCTCAGGTGGGCAAAAGAGCTCAAATGCCCCGTGCTCGTGCATGTGCATACGCAAAAGGGCAGAGGCTATCTGCCCGCTGAGCGCGAGCCGGAGCGCTATCACGGCGTCGGCAAGTTTGACCCGCGCATGGGCGTGCCGCGCGAGAAGGCGCCGGACTTTTCCGCCGTCTTCGGTTCGGAGCTGTGCAGGCTGGCAAAGGAGAATGAAACGATCTGTGCCATCACCGCCGCAATGCGCGACGGGACGGGCCTGCATGATTTTTCCGAGCAGTATCCCGACCGATTTTTCGACGTCGGCATCGCCGAGGGCCATGCTGTGGCGATGGCTGCGGGCATGGCCAAGCAGGGGCTCACGCCGGTCGTTGCGATCTATTCGAGCTTTTTGCAGCGCGCCTACGACCAGATCATCCACGATGCGGCGCTTTTGAACCTGCACGTGGTCTTCGCAGTCGACCGCGCTGGCATGGTCGGCGCGGACGGGGAGACGCACCATGGCATTTTCGATGCGGCCTTCCTCTCGGAGATCCCGAATATGACGGTGCTCTGTCCGTCGAACTTTGCAGAGCTGCGCACAATGCTCGACCGTGCGGTGAATGAGATCAAGGGTCCTGTCGCCATCCGCTATCCGCGCGGCGGCGAGGGGGCGTACAAGGCCGACAGCGGGCGGCAGAACCTCGTTGAGCTGCGCGAGGGGGCGGATATCACCCTCTGCGCCTACGGTATGATGATCAACAACGTGCTCGAGGCGGCGGAGCTTCTTAAAGAGCAGGGGATCTCGGCACGCGTTGTGAAGATCAATGCGATCTCGCCGCTTTACGACCGCGATATGCGCGAGATCGTCGGCAGGACGAGGGTGCTGCTGGTGGCGGAGGAGTGCGCGGGCGTCGGCTGCATGGGCCAGCGCATGGCCGCCATCCTCGAATGGAACCGCATCGCGCCGGAACGGCTGGAGCTGTGCAATCTCGGCAAGGTGTTCCCCGCGCAGGGAACGGGCGGGGAATTGCAGCGTGAATTTGGACTGGACGCGGAGTCGCTTGCGAAAAAAGCTGCGGAGGTGCTGCGATGAGCAATAAGACAAGATTGGACGTGCTGCTCGTAGAACGTGGATTGGAGCAGACCCGCCAGCGTGCGCAGGCGATGATCATGAGCGGGCTTGTCTTTGTGGACGGGCAGCGCGTGGACAAGGCGGGCACCGCCATTCCCAACGACGCACAGATCGAGGTGCGCGGCAATACCCTGCGCTATGTCAGCCGCGGGGGACTCAAGCTTGAAAAGGCGATGACGACCTTTGGCCTCAAGCTCGGCGGCTGTATCTGCGCCGACATCGGCGCCTCGACCGGCGGCTTTACCGACTGTATGCTGCAAAACGGCGCGGTGAAGGTCTACTCCGTTGACGTTGGTTACGGCCAGCTCGACTGGAAGCTCCGCTCGGACGAGCGCGTGGTGTGCATGGAGCGCACGAACGCGCGCTATCTTGACCACGAGCAGATCCCCGACGAGTTGGATTTTGCGAGCATCGACGTTTCCTTCATCTCGCTCAAGCTTATTTTGCCCGCGGTGCACCGCGTGCTGAAAGCGGGCGGACACGTTGCCTGCCTCATCAAGCCCCAGTTTGAAGCGGGGCGCGAAAAGGTGGGGAAAAAGGGCGTCGTCCGCGACCCGGCCGTGCATCTGGAGGTGCTGGAGCACTTTTTAAACCATGCAAAGGAATCTGGCTTTACAGTACTTGATATTACTTTCTCGCCCATCCGCGGCCCTGAGGGGAACATCGAATACCTCGGCTATCTTGAAAGCGGCGAGTGGGAGGAGAAGACCTTCGACCTAAAAGGCCTTGTCGAGCAGTCGCACGCGGCGCTCGACCACGGGAAGGAGGGCGCGGGATGCTGAAAAAGGTCATCTTATGCCCCAATCCCTACCGCGATGCGCAGCTTCGCGTCGCCAGGGAAGCCAAGCGCGTGCTTGACGAAGCGGGCTGCCCGAATGTAGTGTGCCTGCCGTTCCGCAACCAGGAAAAGATCGAGGGCTTCGGGCTGGCGATCGAACCGCTGCAGCAGGAGCTGCGCGGGGCGGATCTGATCGTCGCCTTCGGCGGCGACGGAACGATCCTCCACCTTTCCAAAACGGCGGCGCACCGGGATGTTCCGGTGCTGGGCGTGAACCTCGGCAGTCTCGGCTTTATGGCTGAACTTGAAAGCAAGGACCTCGCGCGCCTGCGCGATCTGTGCAACGGAAAGTACGACGTGGAAAGCCGCATGATGCTCGATGTGAATGTGCTGCGCGACGGGCGCGTGATCTACTCGAACCTTGCCCTCAACGAGGCGCTCATCGCACGCGGCAACGTCTCGCGTGTGATTCGGCTGAAGATATCCACCGAACAGGGCAAGCTTGTGGATATTGCGGGCGACGGCGTCATCGTTGCAAGCCCCACGGGGTCGACGGCGTATTCGCTCTCGGCGGGCGGGCCGGTCGTGGAGCCGACGGCGCGGAATTTCATCGTTTCGCCCATCTGTGCCCACAGTGTGCACGCCAACGCCTATGTACTCTCGTCCGAGCGGGTCATCACCGTGCAGACGGAGAAAAACAGCTATAAGCCTGTGCTTTTGAGCGTGGACGGCGGACGCGCCTTTTCCCTGCGCAGCGGAGACTGCGTGGAGGTGCGCCGCTCCAAATTTGACACCAAACTGGTCCGGCTGACCAAGCGAAGCTTTTGCGAAATCTTACAAAAGAAAATGTTGATGGGAGGACTCAGCAATGAAGAATGAGAGACAGGAGAAGATCCTTGCGATCATTGCCGCCTCGGCGATCGAAACGCAGGAGCAGTTGATCGACAGTCTGCGTCAGGAGGGCATTTCCTGCACACAGGCGACGATCTCCCGCGATATCAAGCAGCTGCATCTGATCAAGGAGCCGACCGGCAACGGTACTTACCGCTATGCCGTGTCCGCACAGAAGGTGAAGCTCAACCTTGCCGACCGCTTGCAGACGATCCTGCGCGAGAGCATCATTTCGGTCGACTGCGCGCAGAATCTGGTGCTCATCAAGACGATGCCGGGCCTCGGTCCCGCGGCGGGTGCGGCTTTTGACGGTATGGACGTTTCGTCCAAGGTCGGCACCGTGGCCGGCGATGACACGGTGCTCATCGTGATGCGCGAGAACGAGTCCGCCGCCGAGCTGTGCGGCGAGATCGAAGAGATGCAGAGACAGCGCCAGACCAAGTAAGAAAAACGCTTTGCAGGAGAATGAGCGATGCTTGAGCTTTTGCACATTGAGAATATCGCCATCATCGAGCGCGCGGACATTGCCTTCGGCAGCGGCTTCAACGCGCTGACGGGCGAGACGGGCGCGGGCAAATCCATTGTGATCGACGCGCTCGGCGCGGTGCTCGGACAGCGCACCTCGCGCGAGCTTATCCGCACGGGTGCGGAGAAGGCCTTCGTCAGCGCGACCTTCGGCGGCGTACCGGCGGAGCTGCCGGGGCTTGAAGAGAACGGCCTTGCGCCGGAGGAGGACGGAACGCTCCTTTTGCAGCGCGAGCTCTACGGCGACGGAAAAAACGTCTGCCGCGTGAGCGGGCGGCCGGTGACGGTCGCGCAGCTCAGGCGCATCGGCGCGAGCCTGCTCAACATCCACGGCCAGCACGACGGGCAGCAGCTGCTCGATGAGGAGCAGCATCTTTTCTACCTCGACCGCTTCGGCCGGGTGGATGCGGAACTCACCGCCTATCGTGAGCGCTTTGACGCATGGCGCGCGACAAAGCGCGAGATGGACGCGCTTAAAATGGATGAGGCGGAAAAGGCGCGCCGCGTCGATATGCTGCACCATCAGATCGACGAGCTTGAGCGCGCGGACTTGCAGGAGGGAGAGGAAGAAACGCTCCTCGCCCGCCGCAACATCCTGCGCAACGGCGAGAAGTTCCTCTCCGCGATCTCGGCGGCGGACGCTTGCCTGAACGGCGGGGACGAGAGCCTTGGCGCGGTGTCCGCCATCAAGGAGGCGGAGGATGCGCTGCGCGGCCTGCGGAGTCTCGGAGATGAATTTGTAGAACTCTCGGACCGATTGGAATCGCTGCGCTGTGAAGCGTATGACCTTGCGGAGACGATCCGCGACAAAAAGGATGAATATGACTTCTCGCCTCAGGAGCTCGACGCGGTGGAGTCCCGCTGCGACCAGCTCTACCGGCTGAAAAAGAAGTACGGCTCGAGCGTGGAGGAAATGCTTACCTATCTCGAGCGGTCGCGCGAGGAGCTCGACCGCATCGAGTACGCGGACGACCGTCTGGCACAGCTTGCGGAGAAATGCACGGCGCAGGAACGCGCCGCGCGGGAAGCGGCGCACGCGCTCACCGACAAGCGCCGCGCGGCGGCGAAGGAGCTGGAGACGCGCATTTCCCGGGAATTATCCGAGCTTGATATGCCGAAGCTGCGTTTTTCCATCGATTTTCAGGAAAAGGAGCTTTCGGAGGACGGCACGGATGCGGTCGAATTTCTGATGTCTGCCAACGTGGGCGAGGACCTTCGTCCAATCCGGAAGATCGCTTCGGGCGGTGAGCTGTCGCGCATCATGCTGGCGCTTAAAAATGTGCTGGCCGAGCAGGACAGTGTGATGACCATGGTCTTCGACGAGGTCGACACCGGCGTTTCGGGCCGCGCCGCCCAGCGGGTCGCGGAAAAGCTTGCGCGGCTCTCGCGCACGCGGCAGGTGCTGTGCGTGACGCATCTTCCACAGCTCACGGCGATGGCGGATGTGCACTTCGGTGTGGAAAAGGGCGAGGAAAACGGCCGTACGCTGACGCGCGTGCGCGAGCTTGACCGTGCGGCGCGCCGTGCGGAGATCGCGCGCATGAGCGGCGGTGACCAACCGAGCGAAACGATGCTCTCCGGCGCGGAGGAACTGCTGAGCGCGGCGGAAAGCTTCAAAAATAAACTGCAGTAAAGTAAAACTGCTTGCAGGATAAGGACGGCTCTTGAACGCTCTTGGGGAAAGGAAAAAACGGCATGAATGAGTTTGCTGCGCGCATCGAGCGGGATTTTCCGCTGCGCCGCAAGGAAAAAGAAAAAATGGAGTTTCGCACGTGGCTCGTCCACACGTTCAAGGAGCTCGGCTACACGCCGAAGCTTGAGAGCGGGGAGAGCGTGCTTGCCGCGGGCGGCAGCGTGACGAATGTGGTCGTGGGCGATATCGACAAGGCGAAGATCGTTCTTGCGGCGCATTACGACACGGGCGTGCGGGAACTCCTGCCGCCGCTCATCTGCCCGACGCGGCCGCTGACGTTCCTGCTCTATCAGGCGCTTTATCCGCTTTTGATGGTGGCGGGGAGCTTTTTGCTCTCCCTTGCTGTGACGTTTCCACTGAATCTGCCGGGCATGATGCTGCCGCTTTTTCTGCTGCTTCTGGTCGTGGCGCTTTTTTATCCGAAGTACGGCCCTGACGAAAAGAACAACCGCAACGCCAACACCTCCGGCGTCGTGACGCTGCTCGAGGTCGCAAAGACGCTGACGCCGCGCTACCGCGGCGAGGTCTGCTTCCTCTTCCTTGATGGCGGCGCGCAGACGGGCAAGGGCGCAAAGCGCCTGCGCCGCGCGTACCCGTGCCTCAAGGAGAAGCCGGTCTTCGTCGTCGACTGCGTGGGCGAGGGGGATGAGCTGCTGGTGCTGCCGAGCAAGGCGACACGCTGGGACGGCGACCTGCTCGATGCCATCAACGAGAATTTCGTCAACGGCGAAAAGAAGACCTGCTTTTTAAAGACGGACGGTCAGATCATTTTCCCGTCGGACAACAGGGCTTTTCCGCACAGCACGGCCGTGTGCGCCTGCAAGAAGGTCGCGGGCTTCGGCCGCTGCATCCTGCCGCGCGGCACGGGGGAGATCGACGAAGAAAACATTGCCCTCCTGTGCGAAGGGCTTTGCAGGCTCATTATGAACTACCACCCGCAAAAGGCTTGACAAGCGTGAGCCTTTTCGGTACAATAATCGCGTTTACGGTGATGAAGCGGAGAAGTAAGCAAGAGTTTCCTGCAAAGAGAGCCTTCGGTCGGTGAGAGAAGGAGAGGGAACGTGCCAAAATACACCGCGGAGCCGGCGCCCGAACGAAGTTTCTTCCAGTAGGCGCGCCCCGGGAGCGCCCGTTATCGCGCGGGAGTGTGTCTGCACTCCGTGAGGCTGCCTTTGCGAAAAGGCGGCGAACCAGAGGTGGTACCGCGAGTCATGCTCGCCCTCTGTCCGAACGGACAGGGGGCGTTTTTTCTTACCCGGAAGCGCCCGGGAATGTCCGAAAATCAAATGAAAATGAACATAGGAGGAACTAAAATGGGTATTTACGAAGAGCTGCAGGCGCGCGGCCTGCTGGCGCAGGTCACGAATGAGGAAGAGATCCGCGAAATGGTCAACGCGGGCAAGGCCAAGTTCTACATTGGCTTTGACTGCACGGCTGACAGCCTGACGGCCGGCCACTTTATGGCGCTGACGCTGATGAAGCGCCTCCAGATGGCGGGCAACCAGCCCGTCGCGCTCATCGGCGGCGGCACGACCATGATCGGCGACCCCTCGGGCCGCACGGACATGCGCAAGATGCTCACCAAGGAGGATATTGACCACAACGCGGAGTGCTTCAAGCGCCAGATGGAGCGCTTCATCGACTTCGGCGAGGGCAAGGCCATCATGGTCAACAACGCTGACTGGCTGCTGAATCTCAACTATATTGAGCTGCTGCGCGAGGTGGGCGCGTGCTTCTCTGTGAACAACATGCTGCGCGCTAAGTGCTATGAGCAGCGCATGGAGAAGGGCCTTTCCTTCCTTGAGTTCAACTACATGATCATGCAGTCCTACGACTTCTACCACCTCTTCCAGCGCTACGGCTGCAATATGCAGTTCGGCGGCGATGACCAGTGGTCCAACATGCTCGGCGGCACGGAGCTCATCCGCCGCAAGCTCGGCAAGGACGCGCACGCGATGACCATCACGCTGCTGACCGACTCGCAGGGCCACAAGATGGGCAAGACGGCGGGCAACGCTGTCTGGCTCGACCCGAAGAAGACCTCTCCCTACGACTTCTACCAGTACTGGCGCAACGTGGGCGACAGCGACGTTTTGAAGTGCATCCGTATGCTCACCTTCCTGCCGCTCGAGCAGATCGACGAGATGGACAAGTGGGAGGGCAGCCAGCTCAACCGCGCCAAGGAGATCCTTGCCTACGAGCTCACCGCGCTCGTCCACGGGGAAGAGGAGGCGAAGAAGGCGGAGGAATCTGCCAAGGCGCTCTTCGGCGCGGGCGGTGATTCTGCCAACATGCCGACGAGCGTGCTCACTGACGCTGACTTTGAAAACGGCAGCATCAACGTGCTCTCCATGCTGGTCACGACCGGCCTGTGCCCGTCCCGCGGCGAGGCGCGCCGCCTTGTGCAGCAGGGCGGTGTGACGGTGGACGACGTGAAGGTTGCCTCCATCGACGAGAGCCTTGTGCGCGAGCGCTTTGAGGGCGAGGGCATCATCGTCCGTAAGGGCAAGAAGGTCTTCCATCGTGTGAAGGTCTGAGAACGACTGATTACAAGATGTAAACGCAGCAGGTCCTGCGCCAATATCGGCGCAGGACCTGCTTTTTGACGAAATGCACAAACGAGAAAACGGAAAATGAATATCGCGAATATGGCGAATATCACATGAATATCTGGTGAATACGGAATGAATGCAGCGTGAATACCGCTTATACCATGACGCCGAAGTCCTGCATCGCGCGCGTGAGGCGCGGCAAATTGCGATCGGAGATCGTACACAGCGGCAGCCGCAGCTCGCCGCCGCAAAGGCCAAGCTTTTCCATCGCTGCCTTGACGGGGATGGGGTTGACCTCGCAGAAGAGCGCCCCGATCAACTCGTGCAGCCGGATCTGGAGCGCGGCGGCCTCCTGAAAGCGTTCGGCAAGGCAGAGCTGCGTCAGCTCGTGCATTTCGCGCGGGACGATGTTGGCGGCGACGGAGATGACGCCCTTGCCGCCGAGCGCCATGATGGCGGTCGTGGAAGAATCGTTGCCGCTCCAGAGGGTAAAGTTCGGCGGACAGAGGTGCAGCGTCTCCTGAATGAGGTCAAAGTCGTCGCTTGCCTCCTTGACGCCCACGATGTTCGGGTGCGCGGCGAGCTTTTGATAGGTCTGCGCCGTGCAGCTTACTCCGGTGCGCGAGGGGACGTTGTAGAGGATGAGCGGGATGTCGACCGCGTCGGCAATGGTGGAAAAATGGCGCACAAGGCCGTTTTGCGAGGCTTTGTTGTAGTATGGCGTGACGGTGAGCAGCGCATCGGCGCCGGACTTTTGCGCGGCGCGCGAGAGGGCGACGGCAGAGGAGGTGCTGTTTGTGCCGCTGCCTGCGATGACGGGCACGCGATGGTCGACGATGCGCACGCAGCGCTCGATGAGCGCGCTGCGCTCTTCTAAGTTCAGCGTCGCCGCCTCGCCCGTCGTGCCGCAGACAACGATGGCGTCGGTGCCTTGCTGAAGCTGCCATGCAACGAGATGGTCAAAAGCGGGGAAGTCCACCTTGCCGCCCTTGAATGGCGTGACGATGGCGACGGCACTGCCGGTAAAGACAAGAGGTTTCATGGTTCATCGCTCCTTTTTTGAAATGAGCCGCCGCTTGTACATCGGCGGCTGAAAAGATGCGCGGACGTGCTTGAAAGTGGAAGAGAACTGTCGTATAATGTAAAATACGATTCGTATGGATGCCGGTCTTCCGGGGAGGATGCTATGAGAAAATGGTGCAGGACGTTTCTCCTTTCGCTGCTGTTGTGCAGCGCGATGTGTGCGGGCGCACAGGCCGCAGAACATGATATGCTCAGGGTGGGGCTAAAATACGGCAATGAGGCCATGGACGAGGCGAGACTACAGAATTACTCGCCCTTTGGCGGCTATGCGCTGGGATATTACGACGGCTCCTGCAATTTTGTGCAGCTTGCAGCGCTGCCTGCGAGCTATGAGAAGATCTCCGTGATACGGGATCAGAGCTATCACATCCAGCTTGCAGAGACGTTTTACGACTATGCGCTCGCCTCGGCGCGCGCGGCGCAGTACGGCGGCTTTGTATCCTACGACAACGGCGCGTTCGTGGTCCGCGTGGGCAATTACGGCGACTACGGCAGCGCGCAGGGCGCACTCTACTCGTTCGGTGCGGGCGGCACGGTCGCCGGCGGCAGCAGCACAGGGGTGACGGTCATTGCCACGGAGTCGGGCGCCATCCTCTTTGAGTTCGACCAGAGCGGCCTTTATTCGCTGGGCATCCGCCCCATCGAGGCAGGGCAGAAGACGGTCACATGGTTTCGCGGCTACCGCTACTACGGCGGTTTTGAATACCAGCGTGTGACGGGCGGCGCGATCAACGTCGTCAACGTCGTGAACATGGAGGACTATGTCAAGTGCGTCATTCCTTGGGAAATGAGCAAGGATTGGCCGCTTGAGGCGCTCAAGGCGCAGGCGGTCTGCGCGCGCACCTATGCCGCCTGCCAGACGAAGCACCGCTCGCAGGGCTTTGATATCTGCGCCGCAACGCACTGTCAGGTCTATCAGGGCACGGCGGCGAGCAACGCCTACTCCGACTCCGCGGCCGATCAGACGGCGGGGCAGTGCCTTTACTACGGCGGGCAGATCGTGCAGGACGCGGTCTACTATTCGAGCAACGGCGGCGCGAGCGAGGATAGTCTGAACGTCTGGGGCAAGGAGGTTCCTTACCTCAAGGGCAGGATCGACCCCTACGAGGGGCAGATCGCCTCGCACATTTCAAAGTACAACTGGTCGACGACCTACACGGCTCCTGAGCTGACGAATCTTCTCGGCAGCAAGGGCTATGGCGTCGGCACGGTGAAAAACGTCTATGTTTCCGCCTTTACCGACATGGGTAACGTTTATTCCGTCACCTTTGTCGGCACGAACGGGACGAAGACCGTTTCGCGCGAAGCATGCCGGACGCTGCTGAATCTGCGCAGCCAGCGCTTTACGATCGGTGGCGGCACGAGCGGCGGCTACAGTGTCAACGAGAGCGGCGAGAGCGTTGATCTTGGCTCAATGTGCGTTGTTGATGGCAGCGGCGGCACGACGAGCATCGCCGGCAGCGCCTATGCCATCACCGCGAGCGGCACGGCGGCGCTGGGGCAGAGCACCTCGACGGGCGGCGCGGCGAGCGGCAGCTTTACGATCACCGGCAGCGGCTACGGGCACAACGTCGGCATGAGCCAGTGGGGCGCATACGCGATGGCAAACCTCGGCCGCAGCTATCGGGATATCCTGCAATTCTATTATACGGGCGTTACGATCGCGTAACGGGAAAGAGAACAATGAAGACCAAAGATTTTGATTACGAGCTCCCGGAGGAGCTGATCGCACAGACACCGCTGGAAAAGCGCGACGAATCGCGCCTGATGTGCCTCGATAAAGAGACGGGCGCGATCTCGCACCAGCATTTCTACGAGCTGCCGGAGTTTTTGAAGCCAGGCGACTGCCTGATTCTGAACAACTCCCGCGTACTGCCTGCGCGCCTTTTAGGCCAGCGCCTGCCGGGCGGCGGTGCATGCGAGGTGCTGCTGCTCATCGACCGGGGGGAGAAGACCTGGGAGTGCATCGTGCGTCCCGGCAAGCACCTGCGCAAGGGCGCGAAGATGCAGTTTGGCGGCGGCGAGCTCACAGCGGAGGTCACGGACGTGCTGCCTGACGGCAACCGCATGGTGAAATTCGACTACGAAGGTATTTTTCTTGAGGTGCTCGAGCGCCTCGGCAAGATGCCGCTGCCGCCCTACATCAAAGAAGAGCTTGCCGATCAGGAGCGCTACCAGACGGTCTACTCCAAGGTCGAGGGCAGCGCGGCCGCGCCGACGGCGGGGCTGCACTTCACGTCGGAGCTGCTGGAAAAGATTCAGAAGCAGGGTGTGAACATCGGCTATGTGACGCTGCATGTCGGCCTCGGCACGTTCCGCCCTGTCAAAGAGGATGACATCGAGCAGCACGATATGCACAGCGAATACTGCGTCATCCCGCCGGAGACGGCGACGCTCATCAACGAGACAAAGAAAAACGGCGGGCGTGTGATCTGCGTCGGCACCACCTCCTGCCGCACGCTTGAGAGCTGGGCACAAGAGGATGGGCACATGGAGCCGAGCGCGGGCTGGACGAATATCTACATCTATCCCGGCTACCGCTTCAAGGTGATGGATGCGCTTATCACGAATTTCCACCTGCCGCAGTCTACGCTCATCATGCTCGTTTCGGCGCTTGCGGGACGCGAGCATGTACTGCACGCCTACGAGGAAGCAGTGAAGGAGCGCTATCGTTTCTTCTCGTTCGGCGATGCGATGTTTATTTCTTGAGGGTTGAGGATAGAGTATGTTTCAAGTCATCAAATATGAAGGCCGCGCGCGGCGCGGCAAATTCAAGTGCGCGCACGGCGGGGAGGTGCAGACGCCTGTTTTCATGAACGTCGGCACGCAGGCGGCCATCAAGGGCGGCGTGAGCGCCTTTGACCTAAAGGATCTCGGCTGCCAGATTGAGCTTTCCAACACCTACCACCTGCACCTTCGCCCCGGCGACGATGTGGTGCGGCAGATGGGCGGCCTCCACAAGTTCATGCGCTGGGACGGCCCTATCCTGACCGACAGCGGCGGTTTTCAGGTGTTTTCCCTTGCGGGGCTTCGCAAGATCAAGGAAGAGGGCGTGACCTTTGCCTCTCATCTCGACGGGCGCCGCATTTTCGTGGGGCCGGAGGAGAGTATGCGCATCCAGTCGAACCTTGGCAGCGACATAGCGATGGCCTTCGACGAGTGCGTGGAAAATCCTGCGACCTACGAGTATGCCAAAAACTCCTGCGAGCGCACGCTGCGCTGGCTGGAGCGCTGCAAGGCCGAGCATGACAAGCTGAATGCCTTGCCGGATACTGTGAACCCGCAGCAGATGCTCTTCGGCATCAATCAGGGTGCAACGTTCGCGGATCTTCGCGTCTGGCACATGAAGGAGATCGCAAAGCTCGACTGCGATGGCTACGCCATCGGAGGCCTTGCGGTCGGCGAGCCGACGCAGGTGATGTACGACATCATCGATGCGGTCGAGCCCTTTATGCCGAAGGATAAGCCGCGCTATCTCATGGGCGTCGGCACGCCGTCGAACATCATTGAGGGCGTGGCGCGCGGCGTGGACTTTTTCGACTGCGTGATGCCTGCGCGCAACGCGCGCCACGGAAAGCTCTTTACCTGGAGCGGGTCGATCAATTTGAAAAACGAGAAGTACAAGCTTGATGAGCGCCCTATCGACGAGCAGTGCGACTGCCCGGTGTGCCGCAATTTCTCGCGCGCGTATCTGCGCCACCTCTTCAAGGCGGAAGAGATCCTTGCGCTGCGCCTTGCGGTGATGCACAACCTCTATTTCTACAATAAGCTGGCGCAGCGCATCCGCGACGCGCTTGACGCGGGCGAATTTGAGGCCTTCCGCGAGGCGTACAGCGCAAAGCTTTCGGAAAGAGTCTGATCTTGGGAAGAAACCCCTTGCACAATGGGGGAATATCCGCTATAATAACAATATCTTTGTGTTGAAAGGAACAACTGTACTATGGATAGCATGATCTTACTGGTCGCAATGATCGCGGTGTTTTACTTCATCATCATTCGTCCGGAAAACAAGCGCAAGAAGCAGGCGGAAACGATGCGCAACAGCCTCAAGAAGGGCGAGCGCATCACCACCATCGGCGGTATGGTCGGCCGCATCGTTCAGGTGAACGACACGACGGTCGTCTTCGAGACCTCTGAGGACCGTGTCCGCGTCGAGATCACCAAGTGGGGCATCCAGTCCACGGAGTCGATGGAGGCTGCTGCGCAGAAGAGCAGCAAGAAGTCCAAGAAGGGCGAAGAGAAGAAGGAAGAAGCTCCTGCTGTCGAGGCGGAGCAGCCCAAGGTCGTGGAAGCTCCTGTTGAGAAGGAAGACAAGTCCTCCTACGATCCTGAGATCAAGTAAGAAAAAAGAAAACGGCATAAGCAAACCTCTCCTGGCATACGCTCATGTAGGCGAATGCGGGGGAGGTTTTTTCTGTGGAACAGACGGTATCAACGGCTTGGTATGTGAAGAAATGCGCGCTGGGCACGTTCGTATGCTGTGCAGTCGAATTTGCGCTGCTGGCGCTGATGGCGGCACTGATGCTTGGCGGCGCGATCGGCGAGGAAAAAATCGGCGCGGCGACGCTTGTTTCTGCGGCGATCGCGGCCTTTGCCGGGTGCAGCGTGGGGAGTAGAAAGACGAGCAAGCGCGCGGCGATGACGCTTGCCTGTGCGGCGGCTTCATGGCTTGCGGTGCAGGCGCTTGGCTTCGCGATCGGCGGCGGACTGGAGCCGAAGCGTTCGCTGCTGACGGCTGCGGTGATGCTCGCCGGTGCGGCGGTGTCACTGATGCTGCACGGTGGGAGAAAGAAGAAAAGACAGAAAAAGACGGTGCGTGCGCGCCGCGGACGCAGGTGAACATAAATGATATCACCGCTCCCGTGCCTGCCGGTGGGGGAGGAGGAATGCAGAATGTGCGGCGGTTTGCACAAATGGAGGACGGAGCGCTTAAAAAAGCGACTTTTTCCGACGACGGTGGTGGATGCAGCTTGATTTGCCAAATGTGGGGAAGGTGCGTGAAAAGCGCACCATATCTAGTTAAAAAGTAAGAAAGTTGCTCATTTGTTGCTATGGTTAACATAATATACTTTACATAACATTTCTACATAATGAACAAAATTGGAAAAAATAGGCAATTCCGCTTGCGCAACGGCTGCAAAAGTCCTATATTTATAGGTACGGTCCGCCGCTCGTCGGCCCTGCAAGAAGCATTGCCTCAGCGTTTTACCAAAGGGGTGATCTGCTTGATCGGTCGGGCGAGACAAAGCGTGCGCCGCGGCGCGCTCATGCATCGCGTGTCGCTGCCGCTCGCGGCTCTGGCGGCTTTTGTTGTGTTTGGTGTGATATTCGGTTATGTGCTCGCACTGCGCTCCTCGCAGCGAGCGGGCGGAGAACTGGCGCGGTATTTTACTGCCTATTTCTCCCTCGGCGCGCGGGAGTCCTTCTCTGTGCGGGCGCTGTGTGAGACGCTGGTGTGCTATTTCCGCGCGCCGGTGATCGTTTTTCTGCTGGGCTTTGCCTCCATCGGTGTGGCGGTGATCCCGGCGGTGTGTGCATTGCAGGGCTTTCTGCTCTCGTTTTCGCTCTTCAGCTTTTCCCTTGCACTCGGGCGGGAAAATTTCCCGCTGCTGCTGGCGCTCTTTGCGCTGCGTCTTCTCGCGCTGCTGCCATGTACGCTCGCGCTTGGCGCGGCGGCGATGGAAAAGTCAAGAGAGCTGCTGCTTCTTTCACTGGGCGGCGGGGGAAAGCGCGCACGCGCGGTCACCTACGGCGGCGCGTAACTGGTATCGCTTCGGCGCTTTGTGTGTGTGTTTGCTGCTTGCAGCGCTGATAGAACTGTGGCTTGTGCCGCAGTTTCTGCTGCTGGCGGCGCGTTGATATCAAAAGAAAGGGGGGAGTGCGTCCATGGCAGATGAACTCAAGCATTATGAAGACTACCTTGCGCTGGAAAAGCACGCCTCCCAGAATACGCTCAGCTCCTATATGCGCGATCTGCACCAGTTCGAGGCGTATCTTACCGAGTTCAGCCCCATGCCGCTGCCGCAGGTGACGCAGGAGGTCATCAGCGCTTACGTTGCTTGGATGGGCGGCAAGGGCAAGTCCGCCGCCACGATCACGCGCTCCATCGCGTCGATCAAGTCGTTTTATACCTACCTTCAGCTCTGCGGCGAAGTGGACGTCAACCCAGCCAAGGGCGTCGCGGCGGTGAAGGTGGAGCATAAATTCCCCGAGATCCTCACGGGCAAAGAGGTCGAGCTCTTCCTCGACCAGCCCCAGTGCGTGGACGCCAAGGGCTATCGCGACCACGCGATGCTCGAGCTGCTGTACGCCACGGGCATCCGCGTTTCCGAGCTCATTTCCCTCAACGAGGACGATGTAAACCTCAGCGCGAGCTTCATCCGCGCGCAGAGCAAGGGCAAAGAGCGCATCATCCCGCTCTATCCTGCCGCGGTCAAGGCGCTCGCGCACTACATCCGGGAGGTTCGCCCGCAGCTTCTGGCCGATCCCGAGGAAGAGGCGCTGTTTGTCAATATGAACGGCGAACGCATGAGCCGTCAGGGCTTCTGGAAGATCGTCAAGCACTATCAGGAGACCGCCGGCATCTCCAAGGACATCACGCCGCACACGCTGCGCCATTCCTTTGCCGTGCACCTGCTGGAAAACGGTGCGGACCTGCGCTCCATTCAGGAGATGCTCGGTCATGCGGACATTTCCTCCACGCAGATCTACACGCACGTTGTGAAAAAGCACCTCAAGGACGTCTATCAAAAGGCGCATCCGCGGGCATAAATGAGATACGAAGGGCCGCTTCCGCAGGGGAGCGGCCCTTTTTGACGGCCTTACCCGTTGCATTTCGGACAAATGTTTGATATAATCTCAAAATCAGTATCATGGGAGGTGATGCGCATGCGGATACTCGGTATCGACCCGGGCATCGCCATCGTCGGCTTCGGGCTGATCGAAGCCGACCGCGGGCAGACGAGGCTCCTCAATTACGGCGCGATCACCACGCCCGCCGGGCTGCCGCTGGCGCGCCGCCTTGTGCAGATCGAGCAGGACATGGACGAGCTCATCGCGCAGCTCAAGCCCGACGCCATCGCCGTTGAAGAACTCTTCTTTTCAAACAACATCACCACAGGTATCGCCGTGGCGCACGGCCGCGGCATTATTCTGTGCACTGCGGAAAAGAGCGGCGTGCCGCTCTATGAATACACGCCCATGCAGGTCAAGCAGGCGGTCGTGGGCTATGGCCTCGCCGAAAAAAGACAGGTCATGGACATGGTCAAGCGGCTCTTAAAGCTCAAGGCCGTGCCGCGGCCCGACGACGCGGCCGACGCGCTGGCCATTGCCATCTGCCACGCGCGCAGCGCCACGTCGCTTTTGAGCCGCGTCAGCGGCGGCGACGTCAAGCAGACCGTCTGAGCGGGAGAGAGGGACAGCTTATGTTTTATTATGTCAGCGGTACGGTCGCCCATGTGGAGCCGTACCTTGCCGTGATCGACTGCGGCGGTGTGGGCTATGCCTGCAAGACCACCAGCACGACGATCTCACAGCTTCAAGTGGGTAAAGCGGGAAAACTTTACACCTATTTGCACGTTGCGGAGGGCATTTTTGACCTCTACGGCTTTGCAACGCAGGGCGAGCTCGGGAGCTTCAAGCAGCTCATCGGCGTTTCGGGCGTTGGGCCGAAGGCGGCGCTTGCGATCCTTTCGGTCTGCACGCCGCAGGGACTGGCGATGGCCGTTATCACAGGCGATGAGAAAGCGCTCATCGCCGCGCCGGGCGTCGGCAAGAAGATCGCCCAGCGCATTATTCTCGAACTCAAGGACAAGCTTGCCAAGGAGCAGCAGGAGATCGGCATGCCCACTGCCCCAGGCATTGTGGCCGGCGAGAAGAACAAGGCGGCCGAAGCTGCCGCTGCGCTCGCGGTGCTCGGCTACACGCAGCAGGATATCGCAGTGGCGATGAAGGGGATCGACGCGGAGAACCTGCCGCTCGAAGAGATCGTGCGCCAGAGCCTCAAGCGCATGGTAAAGTAGGGGTGATGAGCTTTTGAGCATTGATTTCGGAACCGATATTTACGAAGAGCCGATCGTGGCGAAGACCTTCCTGAGCGAGGACGCGCAGGAGGGTTCGCTGCGCCCGAAAACGCTCCGGGAATACATCGGACAGGAGAAGGCGAAGGGCAACCTCGCCGTCTTTATCGCGGCAGCGAAAAAGCGCGGCGAGTCGCTCGACCATGTGCTGCTGCACGGCCCGCCGGGCCTCGGAAAAACGACGCTTGCGGGCATCATTGCCCAGGAGATGGGCGTCAACATCCGTATCACCTCCGGCCCCGCCATCGAAAAGGCGGGCGATCTTGCGGCGCTTTTGACGAATCTGAACGAGGGGGACATCCTCTTTGTCGACGAGATTCACCGTCTGAACCGCAGCGTGGAGGAAATTTTGTACCCCGCGATGGAGGACTATGCCATCGATATCATCGTCGGCAAGGGGCCGAGCGCGAACTCCATCCGCCTCGACCTGCCGCACTTCACGCTCATCGGCGCGACCACGCGCGCAGGTCAGCTTTCCGCGCCGCTGCGCGACCGCTTCGGCGTCACGCTGCGCCTGGAGCTTTACACGCCGCAGGAGCTTTCCGAAATCGTCACGCGCTCGGCGAGTATCCTGAATGTCGCCATTGACCCAACGGGCGCGCTGGAGATCGCGCGCCGCTCGCGCGGCACGCCGCGTATCGCCAACCGCATGCTGCGCCGCGTGCGCGATTTTGCGGATGTGAAGGCGGACGGTATGATCTCGAGGGAAGTTGCGGACGAGGCGCTCCGCGCGCTCGAGATCGACGATCTGGGCCTCGACCCCATCGACCACCGGATGCTGCGCGCCATCATCGAAAACTACGGCGGCGGCCCGGTCGGCATCGAGACCTTGGCCGCGACCATCGGGGAAGAAGCGGTGACGCTGCTCGATGTGTACGAGCCGTATTTGATGCAGCTCGGTTTTTTGCAGCGCACGCCGCGCGGCCGCTGCGTCACGCGCAAGGCCTATGAGCATCTGGGCCTCTCCGTGCCAAAAAACATGGAGGAAGTGCCGGAACAGCTTAGTCTGTAAAGGTAAATTACTTTATATAGTTTTGCGAATCTAAATTTAAGACGAGGAACAAGTATTATGGGAAAACTGTTTGGTACCGACGGGATCCGCGGTGTTGTCGGTGAAAATCTGACCGCCGATCTCGCATTCCGCACGGGCAAGGCCATCGCGGCCGTTCTGAAAGAGGAAAAGGGCAGAAAGCCGCTCATCACGATCGGCAAGGACACACGCATTTCGTCCGATATGCTCGAAAGTGCGCTCATCGCAGGCATCTGCTCCGTCGGCGGCGATGTGATGCCGTTCGGCGTGCTGCCGACGCCGGCGGTCGCGTATCTCACCGTGCTCAAGGGCGCGGACGCGGGCATTGTCATCTCCGCCTCGCACAATCCTTATGAGCACAACGGCATCAAGGTCTTCAACGAGAAGGGCTACAAGCTGCCCGACGCCATCGAAGAGCAGGTGGAGGAGAAGATCCTCACCGACATCTATCCCGCTGCCACGCACGGCGAGATCGGCGTCCTGCGCCACGGCCTGCGCCAGTCGCGCGAGGCGTACATCGATCATCTTGCCGGCTCCATCGAGAGTGACCTTTCCGGCCTGCGCGTGCTTGTGGACTGCTCGAACGGCGCGTCGTCCGCGACCGCGCCGGAGCTCTTCGGCCGTTTCCGCTGCTTCTGCGACTTTATCCACCGCGAGCCGGACGGCGTGAACATCAACGAGCGCTGCGGCTCGACGCATCTTGACGATCTTGCGGCCAAGGTTGTCGCGGGCGGCTACGACATCGGCGTTGCCTTCGACGGCGATGCCGACCGCTGCCTTCTCGTCGACGAGAAGGGCGGCGTCATCGACGGCGACAAGGTACTCGCCGTGTGCGGCTCTGATATGAAGCGCCGCGGCAAGCTCTCCGGCGGCACGATCGTTGCGACCGTCATGTCGAACCTCGGCCTGCACGAGTTCTGCCGCGAAAACGGCGTGGGGCTTGTCTGCACGAACGTCGGCGACCGCAACGTGCTTGAAAAGATGAACGAGTGCGGCTACAAGCTTGGCGGCGAGCAGTCGGGCCATACGATCTTCTCTGACTTTGCCACCACCGGCGACGGTCAGCTCACGGCGCTGCAGTTCCTCGATGTGCTCGCGCACAGCGGCAGGAAGGCCTCCGGGCTCGCCTCTGTTTGCCCGCAGTACCCGCAGGTGCTGCTCAATGTCGCCGTTTCACATGAGCGCGGCGTGAAGGAGGGCATCATGGCGTCTGACGCGCTGCGCGACGCCATTGCGAACGAAGAGGGCAAGCTGAACGGCGAGGGCCGCGTTCTTGTGCGTCCGAGCGGCACGGAAGCCCTCATCCGCGTGATGGTTGAGGCAAAAACGGAACAAATCGCCCGTTTGACGGCCGAGAATTTGGTCAATGTGATAAAGATGCTCTAAAACCATTAGACTAAATACTAAATTTTCGTAAATACTTGACAAATCATAAGCGCAGAAGGTATAATGTATGCAATATCATCAGAATGAGAGCCGCCATCCGGGTCTGGAAGGCTGCACGGACGAGGCGCTGTGCACGATGGCAGCCGGCGGAGACAGGGGAGCCGAAGAGCTTCTTGTCACTCGCTACTACGGAACGGTGCGCGCCTGCGCGCGTCCTCTTTTCCTCGTCGGAGGCGATGGGGAGGATTTGATCCAGGAGGGCATGTTCGGTCTCATTCAGGCGATACGGGAGTACCGACCGGGCAAGGCAGCGTCGTTTCGCACCTTTGCGGATACCTGTATCCGCAACCGCCTGTTCTCCGCACTCCGCGCCGCTTCCCGCGGCAAGCATTATCCGCTGAACGAATCCATATCCCTTGATACCCCTTTCTTTGACAGTACTTCTTACACCCCCGGTACTTTGGACCCCAGCCACACTGATCCCGAGCTTCTTATTGCAGAGCGGGACTACGTGGAAAGTCTTCTTGAAAGTACCCGCAAGCAGTTGTCCGAGTTCGAGGCGAAGATCTTAGGGTACTATTTGGAAGGCCTTTCCTGTCACGAGATCGCAAAGGCCGTGGGTAAGTCCCCGAAGTCGGTGGACAACGCCGTGCAGCGCGTGCGCCGAAAGGCCGCGCGGCACATCATCTCCGGCGATATCAGCAAACGCTGAACGCATATATTTTTTTCTGATTCAAAGAGAGGGTAAAATCATGTACGAAGACAAGACTTTAGTTTGCAAAGAGTGCGGCAACGAGTTCGTGTTCACCGCCGGCGAGCAGGAGTTCTACGCTGAGCGCGGCTTCCAGAACGAGCCCCAGCGCTGCAAGGCCTGCCGCGACGCTCGCAAGAACGCCGCCCGTGGTCCCCGTGAGTACTTCACCGCAGTCTGCGCAGCTTGCGGCGGCGAGGCCAAGGTTCCCTTCGAGCCCAAGTCCGACCGTCCGGTCTACTGCAGCGAGTGCTTCGCCAAGATGCGCGCTGAGCAGTAATTCTTGTAAACGTTTGATCGAAAGACGTCCGCTTCGCGGGCGTCTTTCTTTTTTCGCCGTACGCATCCTTCTTTTTTCGTATTTCCTATTGAAAAAGTGCGAAAAATGGGATAAACTATCTGCATCGATTTTCACGGAGGTGAATCAATATGATCGAGATCACGCGCGAGACCATCATCGGGGACATCCTTGATGTTGCGCCGCAGACCGCGCCGATCTTCCTTTCCATCGGAATGCACTGCCTGGGCTGCCCCAGCTCCCGCGGTGAGACGGTGGAGGAAGCGTGCATGGTCCACGGGATCGATGTGGACAAGCTGCTGGCCCTCGTCAACGAAGAGGCCAACAAGCCCGTCGAACAATAAGGAAAAGACGCATACGGGCTTTCCCGTATGCGTCTTATTCGGTCGAAGGAAAGGAGAAGGGCAGTGAAAAACGAACGATTGCAGCTTCAGCCGCGTTTGCAGTGCATCGCGTCCCTCGTGCAAAAGGGCGCGCGCCTTGCCGATGTTGGCACCGACCACGGATACCTGCCGGTGTACCTCTTGCAGGAGGGGACGATCGAGCGTGCCATCGCCTCGGATATCAACGCCCTTCCGCTCGACCATGCGCGCGCGACGGCAGGAGAATACGGCGTAACGGAGAAGATCGATTTTCGCCTTTGCCCCGGTCTCGCCTTCATCCGCGCGGACGAGTGCGACACGGTTGCGATCGCCGGCATGGGTGGGGAGACGATCCTCGGTATCCTGGAGGCCGCGCCATGGACGCGCGACGGCGCGCACACGCTCATCCTACAGCCGCAGACGAAGGTGGATCTGCTGCGCCGCTGGCTCTGCGAGAGCGGCTACCGTTTTCACGAAGAAAAGCTCGTGCGCGACAAGGAGCAGCTCTATGTTGTCTTTCGCGTGACCGGCGGGGAGAAGCGCAGTCTGAGCGAGGCGGACGCGCTTGCGGGCTTTCTGCTGGGCGATGAGCCACTCTACGGCGAATACCTCGCGCAGCACCTTGCAAAGCTCCGTCGGGCCGCGCAGGGGCTTGCGGTCTCATCGCTTTTAGACAGGGATGCGCGCATCGCGCATTTGCAGCAGCTCATCGAGGAGCTGGAGAGAAGAGAAAGGGAGTGGACACATGGCAACGGTACATGAGATCGAGCAGAGCCTTTTTTCCTGGGCGCCGCGCGAGAGCGCGATGGATTGGGACAACGTCGGTCACCTCGTCGGCGACCCTGAGCGGGAGGTCACGCGCGTGCTCGTCGCGCTCGATATCACCGAGCGCGTGGCGCGAGAGGCCGTCGACCTCGGCGCACAGCTCATCGTGTCGCACCATCCGGTGATGAACGTGCGCTGGCACGAGCGCGAGATGCAGACCCTGCGCAGCGACACGCGCCTCGGCGGACTTTTGACGATGCTCGTCAAAAACGACGTTTCCGCCATCTGTATGCACACGAATCTGGACGCTGCGGACGGCGGCGTGAACGACTGCCTTGCCCAAAAACTCGGCCTGAACGACGTTTTTTTGCTCAATGACGAAAAAATCGGCCGAATTGGCACACTTTCCTGCGAAAAGGGGCTTGAAGAGTTCCTGCGGGATGTGATAAAATCATTAGGATGCGGCGGCCTGCGCTACCGAAGCGGCAGCGGGCGGGTGCATCGTGTGGCCGTGGGCGGCGGCGCGTGCGGAGAGTACATCCCGCAGGCCATCGCACAGGGCTGCGACACCTTTGTAACGAGCGACCTGCGCTACAACGATTTTCTCGATACGCAGGGGCTCAACCTGATCGACGCGGGTCATTTTCCAACGGAAAACGTTGTCTGCCCGGCGATCGCAGCACATCTCAAAGCGCACTTCCCGGAGGTTCAAACCGTTATTTCGACCTCGCACCGCGATGTCATCCAATATTATCTGTAAGGAGAAATCACTATGTCCGGACATTCCAAGTGGCACAATATCCAAAAGACGAAGGGCGCGGCGGACGCCAAGCGCAGCGCCGCGTTCACCAAGATCGCCAAGGAGATCATCGTTGCTGTCAAGCAGGGCGGCTCGGGCGACCCCAATAACAACTCCCGTCTTGCGACCGTTGTGGCCAAGGCCAAGGCTGCGAATATGCCCAACGACAACATCAAGCGCACCATCGACAAGGCGCTCGGCTCGGGCAACACCGACAACTACGAGTCCGTCACCTATGAGGGCTACGGCCCCGGCGGCGTTGCCGTCATCGTCGAGGCGCTGACCGACAACCGCCAGCGCACCGCGCCGGAGGTCCGCCACTATTTCGATAAGTATGGCAAGGGTATGGGCGCGCAGGGCTGCGTGAGCTGGTCGTTTGATCGCAAGGGCGTGATCATCATCGACAACGAGGACGGAGACTACGACGAGGACGCCGTGATGATGGACGCGCTCGATGCCGGTGCGGACGACTTCAACGCCGAGGATGACGTTTTCGAGATCACGACCGATCCTGACGCCTTTAACGATGTTGTTAAGGCGCTCGAGGAGAAGAATTATGCCTTCGTCAGCGCAGACATCAGCCTTGTTCCGCAGACCTACGTCAAGCTCGAGAGCGACGAGGACATCAAGAACATGGAAAAGCTGCTCGATATGCTCGAGGATAACGAGGACGTCCAGAACACCTACCACAACTGGGACCAGGACTAAGTGGATAAACATGAAGCGGGACTTGCCGGTATAGCTGGCAAGTCCCACTTTTTGTTTTATTATCCAATGAAAAAGGATGAATATTAGGCTTGCAATCGCGGCGATAGTTTGGTATCATATCTCGGTACGTCGGGCGTCCGTTTTCGGCAGAAAAACCAAGCATACGGCTAAGGGGAGTTCCTGCGGTATGCTCCTGCCGTCAGTTTCATACGCGGGCGGCCTACGAAAGGAGAACCTTATGAACCAGAAAAACACCAACACGCAGAAAATCGTCGGTCTTGGCCTGTTTACGGCCATCGTCGTTGTGCTGCAGTTGCTGGGCAGCTTCATCAAGTTCGGTACGTTCAGCGTCTCGCTGGTGCTCGTGCCGGTCGTGATCGGCGCCGCTCTCTACGGCGCGGGCGCGGGTGCGTGGCTCGGCTTTGTGTTCGGCGTGGTCGTTTTGCTCAGCGGCGACGCGGCTGCATTCCTCGGCGTCAACGCGCTCGGCACGATCCTGACGGTGCTTGCCAAGGGCGCGCTGGCCGGTCTTGCTTCTGGCCTTGTCTACAAGGCGATCGAGAACAAGAACCGCACGCTTGCCGTGGCGCTTGCCGCCGTTGCCTGCCCGGTCGTCAACACGGGTGTGTTTCTGCTCGGCTGCCTGCTGTTCTTCATGGAGACGATCAGCGCTTGGGCAGATGCGGCGGGTCTTGGCGCCAACGTCGGCCAGTTCATGATCGTTGGTCTTGTGGGCGCGAACTTCATCTTTGAGCTGCTGTTCAACGCGGTGCTCAGCCCCGTGATCCTGCGCCTCATCCGCATCGGCAAGAAGGAAGTCGAATAAGTTTTTTACCATAGGGAAAAGCGGCGCGAAAGCGCCGCATTTTTCATCTTACAAAATAAAGTAAGAGAGGGACAGCGTAACTGCGCCGTCCCTCTCATATTTTGCGCGAGCAAGACTGTAAGCCGGGTTCTGTATTTGACAGTCATCTATCTACGCGCCGCGTTACCGCGGCGCTCCAGCCACCCCGGGAGCGGCCGGGCAAGCCTATTGCTCCCATACCGGTGTTGCTCCGGATAGAGTTTACAGCATCGGACACTCTCGAGCCGACGAGTGCGCTCTTACCGCACCTTTCCACCTTTTCCCGCAGCACTTTGCCTTTCCCGGCCCGCACTTCCGCCCTCCGTTACGTCGGAAGGGAGGTTGCAGACCTGGAAAGACAAAGTGTGCAGGTAGTCTATTTCTGTTGCACTTTTCCTCAGATCGCTCTGGGCGGGCGTTACCCGTTATCCTTGCCCTGTGGAGCCCGGACTTTCCTCACAGCGAGCCTTTCGGCTTTGCCGCGCGACTGTCTGTCTTACTCGCAGACTTATTTTAGCGTATCGCTCGGGGCTTGTCAACGGAAAATCCGTTGCTATTTTACGCTTCCTGTACTATACTAATACTGATTTTTTATATGCCCGGACGAAAGGACGAAGGTCTATGACGATACAGGAATATTTGGCCTCCTTACAGGGGAAAACAGCGGCGGTGCTCGGCATCGGCGTGAGCAACACGCCGCTCATCGAGCTTTTGTGCCGCAGCGGTGTGCAGGTCGTCGCCTGCGATAAAAAGAGCCGCGAGGCGCTCGGCGAGCGCGCAGCGCAGCTTGAGGCGCTGGGCGCGAAGCTCTGCCTCGGGGAGCACTATCTGGACGATCTGCGCGCGGACGTCATCTTCCGCACGCCGGGGATGCGGCCGGATGTGCCGGCGCTGCTCGAAGCGAAGAAGCGCGGCAGCGTCGTGACGTCGGAAATGGAGATCTTTTTCGAGGTCTGCCCCTGCACGATCATCGGCGTGACGGGCAGCGACGGCAAGACCACCACGACGAGCATCATCGCGGACATGCTGCGCGCGGCGGGGAAGACGGTCTACCTCGGCGGCAACATCGGTCATCCGCTGCTGTGCGACGCGGAGAAGATGCAGCGCGGTGATATCGCGGTCGTCGAGCTTTCGTCGTTCCAGCTGCTCGACATGAAGCGCTCGCCGCACATCGCGGTGATGACCAACCTTGCGCCGAACCACCTCGATATGCACCGCGACATGGCGGAGTACATCGAGGCGAAGGAGAACATCTATCTCCATCAGAGCGCGGACGACATTGCCATCTTTAACGAGGACAACGACATCACGCGCACGCTTTCTGAAAAGTCCCGCGCGCACACGCGCCTTTTCAGCCGCCGCGGCGCGGTCGCGGACGGCGCATTTTTGCGCGGTGACGCGATCGTTCTGCGCCATGACGGGCGCGAGGAAGAGGTCATGCGCCGAGAGGATATCCGCCTGCCGGGGCTGCACAATGTCGAGAACTATCTTGCCGCCGTGACGGCGCTGGACGGCATCGTGCCCTACGATGTGATGCGCGAGAGCGCGCGCAGCTTTGCGGGCGTGGAACACCGCATCGAATATGTGCGCACGCTGCACGGCGCGAAATGGTACAACGATTCCATCGCCACAAGCCCCACGCGCACCATCGCGGGGCTGCGCGCGTTTGATGAAAAGGTCATTCTGATTGCGGGCGGATATGACAAGCATATCTCCTTTGCACCACTTGCGCCGGAAGTGGTGCAGCACGTTAAGCTGCTCATTTTGTGCGGCGCGACGGCGGACGCCATCGAAAAGGCGCTGCGCGAGAACGCGCGCGAGGAGGACCTCCCCGAGATCGTGCGCTGCGAGGATCTTGCCGCCTGCGTGCAGACCGCTTACGCGCGCGCCGGAGCGGGCGATATCGTGACGCTCTCGCCCGCGTGCGCGGCCTTCGACCGCTTTGCGAACTTTATGGAGCGCGGAAAAGCCTTCAAAGCGCTCGTGATGGCGCTGGGCGAATAGGGAAAAGCTCTGATTTCATAGGCTTTACCGAATCGAGGTGGAGCCTATGAAAATGGGAAGGCGCCGTCCGCTTTCGGGCAAAAAGCGCGCGGCGCTGCTCGCTATCTTGCTGCTGCTCGCGCTTTTGGTGCTTGCCGTCGTCGCGATGATGCACCTAAAGCCCGTGCTCACTTCGCTTGCGACGGCGCGGGTGTCAAACACGGTCAACGGCATCGTCACCGCCGCCGTGAACGAAACGGTCTACCGCGGCGACGTGGATTACGACCGGCTCATCTCCTTTGAAAAGGACAATGAAGGGCGCATCACGGCGGTCAAGAGCAACATGGCGGAGTTCAACCGCCTGCAATCCGCCATCATCGACGAGGTGCTGGAAAAACTCTCCGAGGTGACCACCAAGGAGCTTTCCGTCCCGGTCGGCACGCTGCTCGGCTCGCCGTTTCTCGCAGGGCGCGGACCGCTCATCCGGGTGCGGATGCAGTCGGTCGGCTCGTCGAGCGCGCATTTTGAAAATGCCTTCACGTCGGCCGGCATCAACCAGACCAAGCACCAGATCTACCTTGTGGTGGATGTGTATGTCAGCATCCTGCTGCCCGGATTTTCCACAACGACGAAATTCAGCAACACCTACGCCGTGGCCGAGACGGTCATCGTCGGCTCTGTGCCGGACAATTACACTTATTTCAGCAACGGCGCGGACATGGAGCAGAATGCGGAAGATTATATCATGAACAACGGCTGAGCGCGCCCGGCGCGCACATGAGAGAGGGAACGCACTATGGAAAAAAACCTTCGTATCGACGAGATCGTTACACGGCTGAATGCCGCCTCCGACGCCTACTACGGCGGGCAGGAGGAGCAGATGACAAACTACGAGTGGGACGCTCTTTTTGACGAGCTGACCGCTCTTGAAAAAGAGACCGGCTACGTCCGGCCCGACAGCCCCACGCAGGTGACGAGCCATTCCGGGAACGAAATGGACGGCGAGGGGGAGAAGGAGGCGCACGAATATCCCGCGCTCTCGCTCGCCAAGACGAAAAAGGTCGCGGAATTGCAGGACTGGGCGGGCGAGCGTGCGATCTGGCTTTCATGGAAGCTTGACGGTTCGACCCTCGTTGCGACCTACGACGGCGGGAAGCTCACGCGCGTTCTGACGCGCGGCAACGGCACCGTCGGCACGAACATCACCTATATGGCGTCCGCCATCCGCGGCATTCCCGCAAAGATCGCGGACAAGGGACACCTCGTCGTGCGCGGCGAGGCGACGATCTCCTACGCGGATTTTGAAGCCATCAACGATACGCTTGAGGATGCGGACGACCGCTACGCGAACCCCAGAAACCTTGCCGCCGGTACGCTGGCGCTCGACAAGACGAATCTCGACAAGGTGCGCGAGCGCAACGTGACATTCAACGCCTTCACGCTCGTCCACACGGATGAAGAGCTCCGCTCCTGGGGCGCGCGCATGGACTACCTCGATTCGCTGGGCTTTACGACCGT
>ENA-UOJC01001593-UOJC01001593.1-human-gut-metagenome-genome-assembly--contig:-C104-NODE-1593-length-29633-cov-12.933126_pt1 | contig 29633 bp, 29 predicted proteins | sample MGYA00242339_ERZ723886 | MGnify/ENA metagenome assembly ERZ723886 | reverse complement strand
CCCACACCAAGCTGCAGATGCTGTTCCGGGGCCAGAACATCCTGGGCTACAAGCATTATGCCGACGACGTGGTGGACGCCTTCTGCCGCAAGTCCATCGAGAACGGCATCGACATCATCCGCATTTTCGACGCCCTGAACGATGTCCGCAACTTGGAGCAGGCCATCAAGTCCACCAAGAAATACGGCGGCATGGTGGAGGGCACCCTCTCCTACACCATCTCCCCCATCCATGACGAGGAGTACTTCGTCAAGCTGGCCAAGGAGTTGGAGCAGATGGGCGCCGACGTCATCTGCATCAAGGACATGGCGAACCTGCTGCTGCCCGCCGCCGCCTACTCTCTGGTGAAGCGGCTGAAGGAGACCGTCAGCGTTCCTATTCACCTCCACACTCACAACACCACCGGCACCGGCGACATGGTGTACCTGATGGCCGCCATGGCCGGCGTAGATATCGTGGACACCGCCCTCAGCCCCCTGGCCAATGGCACTGCCCAGCCCGCCACGGAGTCCCTGGTGGCCACCCTCCAGGGCACGGTCCGGGACACCGGTCTGGACCTGAACAAGATGAGCGAGGCCGCCGTCCATTTCCGCAAAGTGGCTGCCAAGCTCCAGGAGCAGGGCTCTCTGGATCCCAAGGTCCTGCGGGTGGACACCAACACGCTGCTGTACCAGGTACCCGGCGGTATGCTCTCCAACCTCATTTCCCAGCTGAAGCAGGCCGGGAAGGAGGACAAGTACTACGACGTGCTGGCGGAGATCCCCCGGGTCCGCGCGGACTACGGCTATCCCCCGCTGGTGACGCCCTCCAGCCAGATCGTGGGCACCCAGGCCGTCATGAACATCATCATGGGCGAGCGGTACAAGACCTTCACCAAGGAATCCAAGGCCATGCTCCGCGGCGAGTACGGCCAGCTGCCCGGCAAGGTGAATGAGGAAGTCCGGGCCAAGGCCGGCATCGCTCCCGAGGACGTCATCACCTGCCGTCCGGCGGACCTGCTGGAGCCGGAGGTGGAGAAGTACCGGGAGGAATTCAAGGACATTGCCAAGAGCGACGAGGACGTGCTCTCCCTGGCTCTGTTCCCCCAGGTGGCGCCCAAGTTCCTGGCCTGGCGGGATGGTCCCCATGACGAGCCCGCCCCCGCGAAGGCCTCCGAAGCCCCCAAGGCGGCTGCCCCTGCCGACCCCAACGCGGTCCGGGAGCTGTACGTGGAGTACAAGGGATAACAGCTTACAAACCGGAATACGACAAGCGGCCCCATCCGTTTAGGATGGGGCCGCTTGCTACAGGCAATGGAAATGATACGCATATGTGCTTATTGGGCGGCAGAGTTGAGCTGCCTAATATGTTCCGCGGAAAACGCCACCAGAAGGATTCCCAGAGGGAGCAGACACCACCATATAGCTAGGGTGACAAATCTTGCGGTGACCTTGTAACCCACAGCTGCAAAAACGGCGAATACAGCGTCAGACCCGCTGTATTTTAGGGCAATATGTAGGTTCTTTCGCTCTTTTGTTGCAAAATACCGGTTCAGATTTTCTGTGGCGCAGCGCAGGTTGCCGGTGCACATCGTGGAGGAAAAGGCGTTGTTGTCAAAATGGCGGAAGCTTTGGACCTGTATTGCGCAGATGAAGGAAACCCCGGTAGTCGCAAGGATGTCCAGCCGGCCTCCGGGAATAAGCCCCACCAGAAAGACCAGAAGGATCTCCGTGAACACGATGACCTGCGCAAAGCTTATCGCCGGCCGGGTGCGGCACCCAATGAACCGCTTCAGCTGGATGGACAGGCTGACCCCCGCGACGAATACAAGTACCGGTACAAGATACCGCGCCATCATCCGGTAATCGCCTTTGGCAAAGCTGATGGCTGTGCGGGCAATGTTGCCGGTCTGGGCGTTGGCGAAAACGCCGTCCCTTGTCACATAGGTGTATGCCTCCAGATACCCGCCGATCGCTGCAAATACCATGGCCGCCCAATATTTTTTGCTCACTACCGAGTCCATTCCCACAATGCTCCTTTCAACGGGGATATGATCTGCAGAGGTCCTGCAGATCGTGTAAAGCCATACGAATCAAGCATCGTGCGGTTTCCCGCAAACTCAATTTTAAACGAAACCGGCATTTTACTCAAATATTATATAAGCCGCTCAGGCATAGACAAAATGCACTTGTCTTTTCCATGGACCGCTTTGACCGGGTATGCAAGGCGGCCATGCAGCGATTTGAGAAGCCGGCGGGACACGTATATATCAAGTGTAATGGATCATTTGGGCAATCATCATGGCACAGCCGACTGCCACCCAGATGAAGAAGATCTTCCACATGAACTTCATCCACTTGTCATAGGGGACATTGCCCATGCCCAGGATGCCCATGAGGGAACTGGCGGTAGGCAGGATGTAGTTGCTCAGGCCGTTGCCCAGGTTGTAGGCCAGGATCATGGTCTGCCGGGACATACCGATAATGTCAGCCACCGGCGCCAGGATAGGAATGACCACGGCGGCCTGCCCGCTGCCGGAGGTAATAAAGATGTTGACAAAGATATTCAGGATGAACATGGCGGGACCCTGCAGTATGTGCGGGACTTTAGTGGTAACATTTGTACTTTGTAGGAATCGACATTTCTAAATTCAAGCACGACTGCGCCATTATTGATGAACTTGGCGATGACATCACACCCTCGTGGTCGTTCCAGAATGACTGCGAGGGATTTTCTTTGGTAGCGCACTTGACTGGGGGTCAAGGGGTCGTGAGTTCAAGTCTCGCCACTCGGACCAAAAGCCTGTAACCGTAATGGTTACAGGCTTTCTTTGCGCTTATGTATACGCCAGTTTAAAAATGTATGCTGACCGTTCCCATGGTTTTTGCGTCGGTAGTATTGGCGGTTATTACCGTTTCATTTTGTAACTGCCGTACACAAGGATATCTCCGAGCGGCTGCCCCAGTTCAACCGCCCGCTGTACTTGCAGGTGAAAGAGGTGCTGGACGTGAACAAGGCCCAGCGGCACATCCGGGGCGGCATCGCCACCCGCAGGAAATACCGCGGCGCATGAGAAAGGAGGGAATTTCCATGGCAAATCGCTCTCGCGGGCAGGACCGCCCCGACAGGGGGACGCCGGCGGTCCCCGTACCGCTGCCGTCCCCGCAGCAAAGCCCCGCCGGAGAGGGCGGCCCCCGGCAGGCGGAGCCCGGCGTTCCCGCGTTCACGGAACCGGAAGTCCGCCGCTGGCCCCACCCGGTCAGCGGGATCGCCCCCGTCCGGCAGGGCCTGTCCGACCAGCAGACGGACGCCCTGCTCCACTGCGTCCGCTGCGCCCTGTCCTATCAAAACCAGCTGCTGGCGGATATCAAGGCCCTGCTGGAACGGCTCGTGCCGGAGGACGGTGTGGACGGCGAGGAAAAATAGCGGCAAAGCCGCTATTTTTCCTCTTGTGTTTTCCGGGGACGGGCTATATAATGGGGGCAGTGTTATGTAAATCAACAGAGACCATCTCCAAGGAGCGTTGTTTCCCATGTCCAGAACCCATCACCGCCGCCGGTCCCGCAGCTGGGGCCGGATCTGCCTGCTGCTGATCTTTGCGGCCGCCGCGCTGTACGCCGGCGCCCACTGCCTGTTCCGCGCCCCTGAGCAGAAATCTGTCAAGGGCGATCCCGCCCAGGAAGTGGACGGGCCGGTCTCTGACCTCCCTGACGGGGAGGCGGAGGCCCTCAAGTCCCATATGGAGCGGAAGGAGGGCTTTTACACCATCCTGGTCTCCGGCGTGGACGACGGCAACGGCGGCAGCGACACCAACATCCTGGTGGCGGTGGACGCTGCAAACGGCTGTATCTACGGCGTCAGCATCCCCCGGGACACCAAGGCCGTCATCAACGGCAAGAACCACAAGATCAACTTCGCCTACAACGCCGGCGGCATGGAGCTGCTGGCCGAGACGGTGTCCGGCCAGCTGGGCATCCCGGTGGATTACACGGTGCTGGTGAACCTGCGGGGCTTTGAGGCCCTGGTGGACGCCATCGACGGCGTGGATTTCTACGTTCCGGTGGATATGGATTACGACGACCCCATCCAGGGGCTCTCCATCCACTTCTCCAAGGGAATGCGGCATCTGTACGGCGCCGACGCGCTGAAGGTGGTCCGCTTCCGCCACAACAACGACGGCAGCGGCTACGGCAGCGAGGACATCGGCCGGATGCAGACCCAGCAGGACTTTTTAAAGGCCGTGGCAAAACAGACCCTCACCCTCAGCAATCTGGACAAGGTGAACGACTTTGTAAAGATTTTTGAGGCCTATGTGGAGACGGATCTCACTCTCAACAACCTGGCCTGGCTGGGCAAGGAGGCCATCTCCATCGGCCCGGACAACATCGACTTTTCCACCCTGCCCAACAGCTGGAAGTCCCCCTACATCTACCTGGACCAGGCGGAGACCCTGGCCCTGGTGAACGAACACCTGAATCCCTATGTGGAGGACCGGGTCCCGGAGGACCTGAACATCCCCTCCTGACCGGCCGTCTTTTGGAAAGGAGCCCATATTGAAAAAACAGATCCCCGCGCTGCTGCTGGCGCTGAGCCTGCTGCTGAGCGTTCCCGCCCTGGCGGCCAGCGACAGCATGGGCAACTTTGTCCGCAGCCGCGCCTACGCGGGCCAGTTCTCCGATCTCACCACCGCGTCGGCCTTCTACGACCATGTGGCCGCGCTGTATGAATACGGCCTGTCCCTGGGCAAGGCGGACGGCACCTACGGCGTCCGGGACGCCATGACGGTGGGGCAGGCGGTGATCTTTGCCGGGCGCATCCGCAGCCTGTACCGCACCGGCGACCCGGAGCGAGGGCCCGCCGCGTACCGGACCGGTGAGGAGTCCACGGCCCTGCCGTATCTGCTGTATCTCCAGGCGGAGGGCGTGCTGGACACGGCGCTGGACGGCCGGCTGGCCGAAACCGCCACCCGGGCCCAGATGGCCCACGTGCTGGCGGGCATCCTGCCGGAGGAGGCCCTGCCCCCTGTCTATGACGCCCTGATCACCGAGAGCTACGCCACCCACCGCTTCATCACCGACGTGACGGAATACACCCCCTACTATCAGGACATCCTGTCCCTGTACCGCAAGGGCATTGCCGTGGGCAGCGACGCCCGGGGCTCCTTCCTGCCGGAGGAGTCCATCACCCGGGGCGCGGCGGCGGCCATGCTGACCCGCATGGTGGACCCGGCCCTGCGGGCGGCGCCCCAGTGGGATCTGTCCGCAGGCTACACCGCCCAGGGCACCACCCTGGCGGACCTGGTCACGCCAGGCACTTATATCCCGGCTCCCGCCACGGCGGCGGAGATGGATGAGAGCGTGCGGTATATGCTCTCCAACGGCGCCAGCCAGCTGACGCTCCACTATCCCGGCATCACCGCCGTCAGGGCCCACCAGGTGATGGAGCTGGCCCTCTCCACGGTGAAGACCTACTGCGAGCAGAGCTACAACAACGTCACCTGCTCCTATACGCCCTTCGGTTCCGTCACCCTGACCTTCTCCGCCGCCAGCGCGGAGGGGCAGCTGGCCGAATACCGGGCGGCGGCCATGGAGGCCGCCATCGCCGTCCACGACCGGCTCTGGAAGGAAGGACAGATCACTGACCGCATGACGGAGTGGGAGAAGGCCCGGGTCTATTACACCTGGATCTGCGACAACTGCGTGTACGATTACGACGCCGGGGACAGCTCCATCAGCCACATCGCCTACAGCCTGTTCCAAAACGGCACCGCCGTGTGCGACGGCTACACCGGCGCCTACAACCTGCTGCTGAAGCTGGAGGGCATTGCGTGCTCCGCCCTGTCCAACGCCAGCCACATCTGGACGGTGGCCACGCTGGACGGAGTCCCCTGCCACATCGACACCACCTGGGGCGACAGCGGCAGCAGCGTCAGCTACGCCTTCTTCGCCATGACGGAGGAGCAGTCCAGGCTGTACCACAACTGGTAAGTGAAGCCCGCCGTGAAACTTTCGTTTCACGGCGGGCAGCCTGACAAAAAAGCCTTTTTGCCCGGCTGCCCAAGTTTTCCAGAACTTTTAAAAGTCCTGGAAAACTTCGATTCAAAACGAAAGACACCCCTCCTGGGTTTCTTTCGTAACTATCTTCCTTCCCGTTATCCGGCGTTCCCACTTTTTTCGACAGCCTGAGCCCGCCGTGAAACTTTCGTTTCACGGCGGGCTCTTTTACGCCTTTACGCTTCTTTACGCCTGCGCCTGATCCCGGTAATAGGCCACCAGCAGATCCACCACGGTGCCGTAGGACTGGATGCCCCGCTCGTCGCCGTAGGCCTTTAAAATGCCGTCGTAGACCTTGGTGGAGGCCTGCTGGATCACCGTGTCCCGGAACTGGTCCCAATAGGCGTTGTTGTCCGCCAGATCCGCCTTCACCGTGTCCGGCAGGCTGTCCCGGATGGCCCAGTAGGTCTCCGGGTCCACCCGGTACAGGGCGTTGCCCAAATGGATGTAGCCCATCAGCCAGCCGGCGTAGGCATAGGCCGCGTCGCCGCTGGTGGTGGAGGCCAGCACTGCCAGGAAGTTGCACTCCTGCTCCGACGCGAAGCCCCGCTGGTGGGCCATCTCGTGGGCGGCGGTGGAGGGCAGCAGGCAGGCGGGGCTGTCCACATTGACGTTGGATTCGCCGGTATAGGGGCAGTAGAAGCCGGTGAAGTCGATGATGCTCATGAGCCGGGAGAAGTACATGGCCTTGACGCCCACGTCGTCAAATTCCAGAAAGGGAAATTGCTTTTCCAGTTCGTCATACACGAAGGGGCTGTTCGCCAGAATCTCCTCCCGGGGCACGGCGAAGAGGCCGTTTTCGCTTCGTGCCACCTGATCCGCCGCCTGGGAGAGCCGGTCCGCGAAGTACGCCGTCACCGCTGTCAGATCCTCCCGGGCCACGGGCTGGGCACGGATGCCGGAGCGGTCCTGAAAGCTGTCCGTCCAGTAGTTGACGCCCCAGAGGAGGCAGAAGCCCGCGTAGACGGCAAGGGCGATGTCCGCCGCCCCCAGCACCGCGCTGTATGCCCGGCGGCCCCGGCGGCCTACGGCCCGGGCCACGGCGGCGGCGCTCCAGACCACGTAGGCAATGCCCGCCAGCACCGCCAGGACGTACAGCACCTCCATGACGGAGACGTCGGTGCGGTAGCACAGCCGGCCCAGGGCCTGCTTCAGGGGCGTGGTGACACGGTCCGCCAGGGCGTTCATCCAGGCCCGGTTCCCCCGGCAGAGCCAGAAGGCCGCCAGCAGGCCCAGGTCCGCCAGCAGCCAGATATGGAGTTTTTTGTGTCTGAGAAAAAACGCTTTCATGCTCACTCCGCCGCAGCCAGCAGCTGCTTGGTATAGTCCGCTTTCGGGCGGTCGAATATCTCGTCCACCGTCCCCTGCTCCACAATGCGGCCCTCCTTCATCACCAGCACCCGGTCGCACAGCTGATAGACCACGTTCAGGTCGTGGGAGATGAAGAGATAGCTCAGCTCCAGCTCGTCCCGCAGCTCCTTCAGCAGCTTCAGGATCTGGGCCTGGATGGTCACATCCAGGGCGGACACCGGCTCGTCGGCGATGAGGAATTTTGGCCGCTGGATCAGCGCCACGGCGATGCTGACCCGCTGGCGCTGTCCGCCGGACAGCTCCGCCGGGCGGGCCGTCAGGCACTCCTCCGGCAGCTCCACCCGCTCCAGCATGTCCCGGACCCGGCGGCGCCGCTCCGCCGCGCCGTATTTGCCGTAGATGCGCAGCGGCTCCTCCATGATCCAGCCCACCGTATAGGCGGGGTTCAGGGAGCTGTAGGGGTCCTGAAAGATCATCTGGGGCCGCTTGGTGTAGTGGACGACCTCTCCCTCATCCGGCTTCACCATGCCCAAAATGGTCCGGGCCAGGGTGGATTTCCCGGTGCCGGACTCCCCCACCAGGCCCAGGATCTCGCCGTGGCGGACATCAAAGGTCACGTCGTGCAGCACCTCCTGACAGGCGCCCCGGCGGAACAGCCCGCCCTCCCGGTAGCCGCTGGTCACATGGCGGACGGACAGCACCAGTTCCTCGCTCATAGGCTCTCCTCCTTCCGCCCGCGGGTGGGGATGGCGGCGATCAGCCGCTGGGTATAGGGGTGCCGGGGATGGTAAAAGATCTGACCAATGTCCCCCTCCTCCACCAGCACGCCCCGCTGCATCACCGCCGCCCGGGCGCAGAGCCTGCGCACCACGTTCAGATTGTGGGAGATGAACAGCATGGAGATGCCGGACTCCCGGTTCAGCTTTTTCAAAAGGTCCAGGATCTGGGCCTGGACGGTGACGTCCAGGGCCGTCGTCGGCTCGTCCAGCAGCAGCAGGCGGGGCCGGATGACGATGGCCGCCGCGATCATGGCCCGCTGGAGCATGCCGCCGGAGAGCTCGTGGGGATATTTTTCGTAGACCGCCGCCGGATCCGGCAGCTCCACGGCCGCCAGGGCGTCCAGGGCCAGCCCTTTCCGCTCCTCCGGCCCCAGGTCCGTGTGGAGGCACAGCACCTCCTCCACCTGCCGTCCAATCTTCATCAGCGGGTCCATGCAGCTCTGCGGCTCCTGAAAGGCCACGCCGATGGACTTGCCCTGGATCTTCCGCAGGGCGGCCCGGTCTGCGTGGAGCAGCTCCACGCCGTCCAGCAGGATCTGGCCGGAATAGGCGCACCGCTTCCGGGGCAGCAGGCCCGCCACGCTCATGGCGGTGACGGACTTTCCGGAGCCGGATTCCCCCACCAGGCCCACGATCTCGCCGTCGTGAATGGTCAGGGACACGCCGGCCACGGCCTCCCGGTCCCGGGTGTGGAATTTCACATGCAGATCTCGGATCTCCAGCATCAGGCCACCTCATTTCCCCGGCGCTGCAGGCCCTCGCCGATGAGGCCCACGCCGAACACCAAAAGAACGATCATCAGCCCGGTGCCCAGGGCGTACCAGGGAGCCATGGTGAACATGCCCTGGGCCTCGGACAGCATGTATCCAAGGGACGCGTCCGGCGGCGTCGCGCCGATGCCCAGATAGCTCATGGACGCCTCCGCCAGCACGGCGTTGTTGAAGCCGATGGTAAGGGCGGGCAGCAGCACGGACATGGTGTTGGGCAGGATGTGCACCACCAGGATGCGGGCCCTGGAGGCCCCCATCAGCCGGACGCTTTTGACGTAGTTCACGTCCCGCAAAGCGGCGAAGGCCGTCCGGGTCACCCGGGCAAAGCTGGGGATGAACACCAGCCCCAGGGCCAGCACCACATTGTATTTTTTGCCGGGGCCCAGGATGCTGATGATGACCAGGGCCAGCAGGATGCTGGGAAAGGCGGTCAGCGCGTCGTTCAGCCGCATCAGGATCTCATCCGCCGCGCCGCCGAAATAGCCGGTGACGGCGCCCACCGCCGTGCCGCACACCGCGCCGATGGCCACGGTGGACACCGCGATGGCAAAGGTGGTGCCCGCCCCCTTCAGGACGCGGCTGAAAATATCCCGGCCGAAGTTGTCGGTGCCCATCAGATGGGCCAGGGAGGGCGCGTCCAGCTTGGGACCCACGGCCATGGCCGTGGGGTCGTAGGGCGTCCAGAAATAGCCCAGGACGATCACCGCCGCCAGCAGGCCGGTCAGCGCCAGGCCGGCCTTTAAGTATCCGTTCATCCGCTTCATGACCCACCTCCCAGGCGCAGGCGCGGGTCGATCCGCTGGTTGATCAGGTCCGCCGCGGTGCCGGCCAGCACCACCCAGAAGGCCAGGATGACCACGATGGCCTGTACCACCGGATAGTCCCGGTTGGAGATGGAGGCCACCAGCATCCGCCCCAGCCCGGGGATGGCAAAGACCTGCTCCACCACGATGCCGCCGGCCACGATCTCCGCCATGGTCTGGGCCAGGAATGTGACCACCGGCACCAGTGCGTTCTTCAGCACATGGCGGTACAAAACGCCGCCGCGGTCATTGCCCCGGGAGATGGCGGTGCGGACATAGTCCTTCCGCATCTCCCGCAGGATGGTGCTGCGCAGCATCCGCACCGTCATGGCGGCGCGGGGAATGGCCAGGGAGACGGCGGCGAAAAACAGGTATTTCAGCGCGCCGGGAAAATCCGCCCGCAGATCCGGGAAATTCCCGTGGACAAACCACCGCAGCACCGTGCTGAACAGCCAGGACAGCAGGATGCCGGTAAAAAAGGGCGGCACCGCCATGCACAGCTGGTCCAGCGCCGTCCAGACGCCGTCCAGGCGCCCGCCGGCCTGCCGGGCGGAGCGGACCCCCAGGGGGATGGACACCGCGACGATCAGCAGAAAGCTGAGGGCGCTGAGACACAGCGTCACCGCCGCCTTGGGGGCGATCAGCTCCCACACCGGCTGCTTATAGCTGAAGGAGGTGCCCAAATCCCCGGTGAAAAAGCCCAGCAGCCAGCCGGCGTACCGCGCCAGCAGGGGGCGGTCCAGCCCCAATTCCCGCTCCAGGGCCGCCACCCGCTCCGGGGTGGCCTGGGTGCCCAGCAGGATCTCCGCCGTGTTTCCGGAGATCAGTGAAAAGGCCGCAAATGCCAAAAAGGAGACGATGACCATGGTCAGCAGCAGCATGGCAATGCGCTTGGCCGCGTATTTCATGGTCATCATCCCCTTTCCGGGTGAGCGGCAAAGCCGCCGCCTGTCATATTACTCCGCCCACCGCACCGTGGACAGATCCAGCACGTAGATGGGATAGAAGTTCAGGCCCTCCAGCCCATTGCGCACCGCCACCAGATCGGCCAGGTCCTGGATATACACATTGGCGGCGTTGGCCGTCAGGTTTTCCAGCATCTGCTTATAGAGGGCGGTCTGCTCCGCGTCGTCATAGCTGGCCAGGGCCTGGGCAAACAGCGCGTCGTACTCCGCGTTATTGTAGTTGATGAAGTTGTTGCCGGCGGTGGAGCTGAAGCGCTCCAGCAGGGCCCGGGCCGTCATGTTGGAGGCGTCCACGCCCACCACGGTGGACTGATACTGCCGGCCGGCGTACACGTCGGACAGCCAGGTGCCCCACTCCACCAGCTCGATCTTGGCGGTGACGCCGATCTCCTTCAGCTGTTCCACCAGCACCTCGGCGGTTTCGATGTGGGGCTGGTAGTTGGAGGGCACGGTAATGGTCATTGCAAAGCCGTCGGGATAGCCTGCCTCCGCCAGCAGGGACTTGGCCTTTTCCACATCCCTGGTGTAGTAATTGGCCAGATCCTCTTCAAAGTACTTGCTGAAGGCGGGGTACATGCTGGAGCCGATGGGGCTGCCGTAGCCGTCAAAGGCCAGGTCGATGATGCCCTGCTTATCCACGGCATAGCACAGGGCCTGGCGGACCCGCACATCGTCAAAGGGCTTTTCCGCGTTGTTCAGATACAGGGCCTGCACCAGGTTCATGGTGCCCTCGGCCACATGGAAATCGCTCCCCAGCTGGGCCGCCTGGGTGCTGGTCAGATGGGCGAACAGGTCGATGGCGCCGCTTTGCAGGCTCATCATGATGCTGTCGGCGTTTTCGATGATCTTATAGGTCACCTTGTCCAGATAGGCGGGGGTGCCCCAGTACCCGTCAAACCGCTCCAGGACGATGTTGTCCTGGGCGGTCCGGGACACGAACCTGAAGGGGCCGGTGCCCACGGGGGCGGTGTCCTGCCGGTCATAGTCCGCGGGCAGGATGGCTGTGGTCAGATAGGATATAAATTCATTGCTGGGCTCGGAAATGGTGATTGCGACGGTGCGCGCGTCAATGGCCTCTACCGCCTGGATAACAGAAAACGCCTCCACCAGAGGGGCTCCCTCAGAGGTGTCGGCGCAGCGTGTGATGGAATATACAACATCCTCCGCTGTCACCGTGTCACCGTTGTGGAACTTCACACCCTCCCGCAGGGTAAAGGTGTACGTCCTTCGGTCCTCGGAAACCGTATAGTCTTCCGCGACAGCAGGGATCAGATCTCCCGTAGAAGTGGGCTTTACCAAGCCCTCGAATACATTGAACATGACTTCCTTGGTTCCTGCCGCCACCGCGATGTGGGGGTCAAGACTTTCATCCAGGTCCTGGGCGATGCCCACCGTGATCTCGTTCGCGTGGGGCGCCGCCTCGGTAGAGCCGGTGTCGTTCTGTCCGTCTTCCGGGGCCCTGTCTGTGCTGCCGTCTCCGCAACCGCTGAGTACGGCGCCCAGGAGGCTGACCAGAAGAAGGAGCGCCAAAAGTTTCTTCTTCATGTCGTTCTCTCCTTTGCATCACTGCCGCTTTGGGTCAGTGTTGGGCGGGATCTCCGCCCTGACAGAAATGGTTCGGCTCTATTCAATTGTAAAAGGAGCCTTGCGGTACTGTTATTTTTGTAACGATCGTCCGCAAGGCTGTATTGTACAGGATAGCCGCCCAAATTGCAAGGGCTTTTTAAAATTCCTTCTTCCCCTCCGCCGGATCGGGGGCGGCGGAGGCCGTCTCCGGCGTGTCCGCGGCATAGGCGGCGGTGTCCACCGGCAGATCCCGCCGGCGCAGGCGCACCTCCACCAGGAAGGCGGCCGCGCTGTAGAGGCAGGCGCACACCGGCACGCCGAAAAACATGCCGGGGATGCCGAAAAAGCTGCCGCCCACCAGGATGGCGATGATGACCCACAGGCTGGACAGGCCCGTGGTCCCTCCCAGGATCTTGGGGCCGATGACGTTGCCGTCCAGCTGCTGGAGGGCCAGCACAAAGATCACGAAATACAGCGCCTTGATGGGCGAGACCAGCAAAATCAGGAAGGTGCTGGGGATGGCCCCCAGGAAGGGGCCGAAGAAGGGGATGATGTTGGTGACGCCCACGATGACGGACACCAGGGGCGTATAGGGAAAATCCAGAATGGAACAGCCCACAAAGCACAAAATACCGATGATGAGGGAGTCCAGCAGCTTGCCCCGGACGAAGCCGGAGAAGATGGCGTCCACCTTGTGGGCGCCCCGCAGGACCCAGCGCACCTGCTCCCGGGGGAAGAGGCTGTATACGACCTTGCGGGCGTGGGCGGCGCAGCGCTCCTTGGTGGCCAGCAGATAGACGGACACGATGATGCCCACCAGCAGGTTTTTCAAAAAGCCCAGGACGCTCATCACGCCGCCGGCGGCCACCACCATCACCGCCTGGGCCTGGGGCAACACATCCCGCTTCAGCCAGGTCTGGGCGTCTTTGAAGTAGTCGTCCATCTGGTCCGTCACCCACTGCTCCACCGTGGGGTTGCGCTCCAGCAGATGCTGCACCCAGCCGCTGACGGTGCTGTAATAATTCTCCACATTGGACACCAGCTGGAGGACGCTTTTGTACAGCTCCGGCATCAGCACCGACGCCAGCAGGTAAAAAAGCACGCAGATGGCCGCCCAGGTCAGCAGGATGCCCACCGCCCGGACGCCGCCGCGCAGGCGCTCCCGCCCCTTGGAGAGGCCGGTCAGGCCCCGCTCGAAAAAGTTCACCACCGGGGCCAGCAGATAGGCCATGAAGGCACCGTAGAGAATGGGCTGCACCGCGGTCAGAAACTGCCTCCAGATGGCCAGCAGCTCCCGGCGGCCAAACAGCGTGTCGTAAAACAGAAGGATCGCGCCGACCGTACAGAACACCGTCAGTCCGATCCCTATGTATCTGCTTCTCCGGGACATGGGCCCACCACCTTTCGACAGATTTATTCTACACGGCAGGCAGAGGAATTGCAATCCTCATTTTACCGTGCTATACTGTTTTTTACACATTGCAAACAGGAGATTTTTTCGTCTTTTTTAATCGGGAGGCGTTTTCTATGGATCGAAAAAAGCTGCTGATGATCGTCAATCCCAAGGCGGGCCGGAGCAAGTCCCGGAGCCCGCTGTTCGACGCGGCCTCCGTTTTCTCCCAGGCCGGCTACCTGCTGTCCATCCACAATACCGCCGCCCCCGGCGACGCCGTGGAGACCGCCGCCCGGGAGGGCGGGGACTATGACGTGGTGGTGGCCGTGGGGGGAGACGGCACGCTGAACGAGGTCATCTCCGGCCTGATGCGGCTGGAGGATAAGCCCCTGCTGGGCTACATGCCCCAGGGCAGCACCAACGACTTCGCGTCCAGTCTCCATGTCTCCGGGAAGCCCGCCGACGCGGCCGCCGCCATTGTGGCCAGCAGCCCCCGGAAGCTGGACATCGGCTGCTGGAACGACCGGAGCTTTGTCTATGTGGCCTCCTTCGGGGCCTTTACCCGCACCTCCTACGCCGCCCCCCAGGCCGCCAAGAACGCCCTGGGCCACTTTGCCTATATCCTGGAGGGCATGAAGGATCTGAACACCCTGCGGCCCTATCAGGTCAAGCTCACCGCCGACGGCGAGGTGCTGGACGGGGAGTACCTCTTCGGCGCGGTGTGCAACTCCACCTCCATCGGCGGTCTGATGAAGCTGGACCCGGAGCGGGTGGTGCTGGACGACGGCAAATTCGAGCTGCTGCTCATCCCCAATCCCAAAACCGCCGCGGCCCTGCAGAACCTGGTGCTGGCCCTGCTGGACCAGCACTACGACCGGGAGGGGCTGGTGTTCCGCCATGTGTCCTCCCTCCATCTGGAGACGGAGGAGGAGCTCCCCTGGTCCCTGGACGGGGAGTATGCCCCCAGCGTCCCCACGGTGGACATCGTCAACCGCCGTCAGGCCCTGGCCATGCTGCTGTGATGGGAGAGCTGGAGGCGCTGCGCCGCCGGTACGGCGGCCACGAGCCGGGGCTGCTGGGCGCCCGGCACGGCTATGCCGTCCTCTGTCCCCTGGTGGAATTTCCGGACGGCCTGCACCTTCTCTACGAGGTCCGGGCGGCAAACCTGCGCCAGGGGGGCGAGGTGTGCTTCCCCGGCGGGCGGATGGAGGCCGGGGAGTCGGCGGCGGACTGCGCCCTGCGGGAGACGGAGGAGGAGCTGTCCATCCCCCCTTCGGCCGTCACGGTGCTGGGCACGCCGGATTTCATCTGCAGCCAGCGGGGCTTTTTGCTGCGGCCCGTGCTGGGGCTGGTGTCGGCGGCAGGCATGGCCTGCCTGCGGCCCGCTCCCGCCGAGGTGGCGGAGGCCTTCACCGTGCCCCTGGCTTTTTTCCGGGACACGGCGCCGGAGATCTACCGCTATGAGCTGCTGCCCCAGGTGCCGGAGAGCTTTCCCTATGCGGCTGTCGGCATCCCCCGGGACTATCCCTGGGCCAGGGGCCAGACCGAGGTGCCGGTATGGCACTACCAAGGGCACGTGATCTGGGGCATGACCGCCCGGATCACGGCGGATATCGCCCGAAATACGGAATAAAACAGGACTTCCACGGCTGTGGAAGTCCTGTCAGGCTGTCGAAAAAGTCCGTTGGACTTTTTCGACAGCCTGAACAATGCCTCACTTTTTTGTCTGCTTCGCAGCCCAAAAAGCTGCCGCTTCGCGGCGCAAACGCCTGCTGCCACAGGCTTTTTGCAGGCATTTGATTCAACACGAGGGGGTTCCCGCCCCCTCGTACTCCCCCTGCGAAACGGAATTCTTTTTCTTCAAGCAGAGGTTTTTTGACAAGCTGAAACAGGACTTCCACATCTGTGGAAGTCCTGTTTGCTTTAATCCAGCACGATTTTTTCCGCATCGGCGGGGTTGACGGTGATGACCGCCTCCGTCAGCTGGAGGGCCACATAGTCGCCCAGCCGGTGGTTCCGGATATCCTCCAGGACCTGATCCTTATAGGTCATCATCAGCTCTATGCCGCTTCCCTGATGGTACCAGTACACGCGGATCGTGCTCGCCAGCGGATCCCCATCCCAGCTGACATGGAGCTTGGGACCCACGGACTGATACTGGAAATCCATCCGCACGGTTCCCGGCTCCAGATCTTCGCCGACCTCGATCCTGGCGATCCCCGCCAGTTGGCAGGCCCCTGTGCCATAGCCGCTGATCACGATTTTGTCCGCCTCCGGATCCACCATGGCAGTAACGCTCTGGTTCTGGAGCCGCGCATTCTCCGGCAGGCGCTCTCCGGCGTATGTAAAGGAGGAGTACTCCGCGAAGGCCACGCCGGCGCCCACGCCCATCAGCAGCAGCCCGGCGCAGAGCATGCCCAGCATGATCCAGCGAAAGCGTTTTTTACAGCTGTACATTTTCGCTCACCTCTCCTCCCTCTGTCTCGTCCGCCGCCTGACCAGCCAGGACGGTCACCGGCTCCTCCACAGACATCCCGGCGGTCTGCGTCGCGGGCCGGTGCCAGATCAGGCCGCTGCCCAGGCCCAGAACGCCCACGCAGCAGGCCGCGCCGCCCAGGCAGCACAGGGTCACGCCTACCAGGGGATATCCCTGGATCAGCAGCACCGCCAGCGCCCCCAGGCACATCAGCGCCAGCAGCCCCAGCCCCGCGAAAGGCAGGGCGCACAGCAGCAAAAACAGGTTCCACGCCAGCCACGCCGCGCCCCGGAGCAACCGCCACAGGCCCCGGCCCAGCCGCCGGAAGCCCCGGCCCAGGGCAGCCCACGCCGTTTTCCTTTTCTCCGCACGCTCCACAGGCTTTTCCTCCTTGTTCTCTGAATGTTCCGCTGTCACCTGGGGCGCTTCGGCTTCCACAGGCTCCGTGACGCCCTGCGCCTCCTGCTCCGCCGCCGGCGTCTCCGCCCCGGGCCGCGCGAAGAGCGGCTTGTTCAGCCACCCCCGGCACCGGGCAGGCCAGCTCCTGACACGCTCCCCCAGCCTTCCAAGGCCCCCGGCGATGCCCGCGCCCAGCCGCCGGAAAAAGGCGCCCGCACCGGCCATGCCCCGGCGCACGGCGGGCCAGGGGCTGGGAAGCCGCTTTTTCTCTTTGGGCGCCTGATAGGTGGGCTTCACATGGTAGGCGCTCAAAATCTCCGCCGTCAATTGGTCGATATCTCCAAAGTCCCGGATGGCCTCTTCCTCCGTCAGCCCGCCGTCCACCCGCAGGTCGATGTGCTGGGCGTATTCCGCCAGGATGTCCTGCTGCTCCGCCTCCTCCAAAACAGACAGGCGGCTTTGCAGCTCTTTTAAAAACGATTCCTTGTTCTTCATGACCGCTGCTCCTTTAGAAATCGGTTCACCTGCTGCTGGAACAGGTCCCAGTCCGCCTCCAGTTGATCCCGGTACAAAATGCCGGCGGCAGTGAGATGGTAGTATTTCCGGGGCGGGCCCTCGGTGGACTCCCGGAGGTAGGTCTCAAAGTAGTGCTCGTTGGTCAGCCGCTTCAGCAGGGGGTAGATCGTCCCCTCGTTGACGTCCACCACCTTGGATACCTCCGCCACCAGCTCGTAGCCGTACATATCCCGCTTTCGCACGGATTCCAGAACGATCAGCTCCAGCACGCCTTTTTTGAACTGTGCGTTCATAGCATCTCCCCTTTTGGTGTTATTCTATACCAACTACTATGTATTGTCAAGTACTATTCAAGAAAAAATACCCTGCCCTTCCGGCAGGGTATTTTTCCGGGGCCTCACGCCACCAGCAAAACCACATAGGCGGCGTAGATGCCCAGCATCAGCACGCCCTGCCAGCGGTAGAACTTCCCCTTCACCAATGGCGGCGCCACCGCCACGCAGCACAGCAGCAGGCAGGCGGGCAGGTCCAGGGCCGTGGTCTGGCTGCCGATGGTCAGCTGCCCGTTGGAGACGGCGGAGCAGATGGGCAGGATCATGGTCAGGTCGATGACGTTGGCGCCGATGATGTTGCCGACAGACATGGAGGCTTCCTTTTTGGCGATGGCCGTCAGGGTGGTCACCAGCTCCGGCAGGGAGGTGCCGATGGCCACCATGGTGACGCCGATGATGCTGGAGGGCACGCCCAGCAGCAGGGCCAGCTCGCTGCCGTAGTCGATCAGCAACTGGGAGCCCTCCACAATGGCGGCGATGCCGATGACGAACAGGCCCAGCTTTGTGAACATCTGGCGGTGGGAGGTGGTGCGCCGCTCCGGGCGGGCCTCCCGGCTCTCCTGCATGCTGGATTTGGCGTCCACGATGTTGTTGCCCAGGTACAGGATGAACACCACAAACAGCAGCAGGCTTGGCAGGAAGGGCAGCACGCCGCCCCGGCACAGCACCGTCAGCAGCAGCGCGCCGGACACCATCAGAATGGCCTTGAAATTGAACTGCTTCCGGCTGACCGCCGAGGGGATGCACAGCACGGAAAGGCCCAAAATCAGGCCCAGGTTGGCCGTGACGGACCCCACGGCGTTGCCCACCGCCAGATCCACCTCCTTTTGCAGGACGCCGGTGACGGACACCGTCAGCTCCGGCAGCGTGGTGGCCAGGGACACGATGGTGGCCCCGATGATGAAGCGGGGCACGCCGGTGGCCTCCGCGATCCAGACCGCGCCGTCCAAAAACCAGTCGCCGCCCTTGACGATGAGCAGCAGCCCTACCAAAAACAGCAACACCGTTACCCAAATGCTCATACTTCCCTACCGTCCTTTTTCCAAAAAAATCAGCGAGACCTCTCTTGCGCGCCGGCGGCGCCGGGTCTGTCCCGACGCGCCGCGCACAATAAAAGTCTCGCTTTTCAGACGTGCCCCGGGCCGCCCCAAGGACTGCCGGGATGACGAGGCACGTCACGCCTGATTCGCCGTAAGCTACTCCCTTTTATCAAGTGCTGTAAGGACATTATATGGAAATCATATACTGTTTGTCAACGGAAACTTTGTCAAAGGGAGGCGTTTCCGCCTAAAATTTCCGGGTCGAAGCCAATGTCCTTCACCCAGACGGCGCGGCCGCCCTCCGCCGCGGCCGGGGCAAAGCCGCAGTCCCGGAAGAACCGCTCCGCCCCGCTGCCGGCGGGCAGGGAGACGGACAGCCGCTCTCCGCCCCGGGGGCGGGTGTGCTGCACCGCCTGGCCAATGAGCTGGACGCCGAAGCCCCGCTTCCGGCAGTCCGGCCGGATGCAGGCCAGGGAGATCCAGCCGTTCTCCGGCCCCAGCTGCACCAGGCCCACCGGCTCCTCCCCCAGATAGCCCACCAGGGTGGGCCGCGCGGCGGCGTCCGCCAGGAGCCGGTCCCGGTCAAAGGCGCGGCCCTGTCCGGCGTCCGCCCAGGCGGCGGACACCAGCTCCGCCAGCCACGGCCCCTGCTCCGGCAGCCGCAGCGGCTCAAAATACAGGCCCGGCTCCAGGCCGTTGGCCCGCTTGCGGGGCTTCTCCCCCGCCAAAAATTCCGGCGTCCGCAGATGGCTGTTGTCGTCCCGGAACGCCACCCGCAGGTCATCGCCCTCCGCCTCGATCAGGGAGACGGCGGTGTTGTCTCCCACCGGCGTCTGGGCCAGCTGCTCCACGGTGTAGCCCTGGAGGGCGGCCAGGGTCAGGCGGATGACGTAGCCGTGGGAGAAAACCGCCGCTGTTCTGCCCCGGCTGCCCCGGGCGATCTCCCGGATGGCCGCCAGCGCCCGGTCCAGCACCTGCCGGGGCGTCTCCGCCCCCGCCACCTGCCACCGCTCCGGGTGAAAGCTGAAATTCTCCATCTGCTCCGGGTCCCGGCGGTAGATGTCACCCCAGGTCCGCTGCTCCCAGTCCCCCACGCAGATCTCCCGCAGCTCCCGCACCCGATGGAGCGGCAGCCCCTTGGGCCTGTAAATGGCGGTGGCGGTGGCGCAGGTGCGGTACAGGTCGCTGGCGTATACCGCGTCGATATGGACGTCCGCGAAACGCCGTTCCAGGGCCCGGACCTGCCGCCAGCCCCGGTCGGTGAGGTTGCTGTCGTACTGGCCCTGGGCGATGCGGTAGAGATTGCCCTCCGCCTCCGCGTGGCGGATCAGATAAATGCTTGTCATAGTGCCTCCATGCATGTTTGATTTTGAAAACAGTATAGACCATCCAGCACTTTTTGGCAAATCCGTTCCCGCGGATTTTTTGTCGCTTTTCGGCCATACTACTTCCAGGCCGAAAAGGAGTGACTGAATATGAAGATGTGTACCGGATTTTGGGTCGGTATGAGCGCCGGACTTCTGACCGGCGCGGCAATGGGGATGATGGTGCCCTGCGGCAGAGATCCCATGAAAACGCAGGTGGGCAAGAGTATCCACAAGCTGGGTGTCGCCGTGGACCATGCCGTGGACAGCATCGTCTCTGAAATGCGCTGAGGCGCAAAAAAGGCGGGGAGCTCCAGCTCCCCGCCCCCTTTTTTGAGAAAAAGAGAAAATTAGGGCTTGACTTTACGGATTCCTCTGTTATAATAATAACGCTGTCGCTTCAAGGCAGCATACAACTGCATCGGTGGAAACACTTGACAGCTATGGAGAAGTCGCCTAGTTGGTCGAGGGCGCATGATTGGAAATCATGTAGGCCCCTAAAGGGTCTCGAGGGTTCGAATCCCTCCTTCTCCGCCACAAGAAACCCTGTAATCGCAATGGTTACAGGGTTTTGCTTTACTTTTTTCCCTTATTTTTCCCCTTATTCACTTCTGAATACCGGAAACACTCTGGATGAATCGTTCCATCCTGTCAGCGGATTCCTGACGCATCTTTTGAGTAGTATGGGCGTAAATATTCAGGGTAAAAGCGGCGGTAGCATGGCCCAAATTGCTCTGAACAGTCTTAATGTCATCTCCGCTCTCGATTGCGGCCACGGCGTAGCTGTGACGCAGGTCATGGAAACGGGTGCTGTCCAGTCCAAGACCGCGGACAATTTTCTTGAAGCTCTTGTAGACCGTAACATGGGTGAGGTGTTGCCCCTGTTCATTGGTAAACACAAGGTTGTCCACGTTCTTCCAATCGGAGCCTGCCAGCAGTTGCATTTTTGCCTGTTTGCTTTTTTGCTTTCTCAAAACCGACATCACGGAAGGTGCCACCGTTATCAGGCGGGCCTTGCCATTTTTGGTAGGAACAAGCTGGTACTCTCCTCCGACTTTCCTGCTTTTCTGTAATTGCTTATTGATGTATAGCGTGTTGTCCTGAAAGTCTACACAGTCCCATGTCAGGCCCAGCACCTCCCCCTGCCGCAACCCGGTAAACAGCGTCACTTGGTAAATGTACTCAAATTTATCTCCCCGAATCTCGTTGAGAAATGCCGTGATTTCGTCCTGCTCCAGCGGGACGATTTCTTTTTGGTACACCTTGGGCAAGTCGCAGGCATCAGCGGGATTGTATCGGAGACTGCCTATTTTGACAGCTTGATTCAACGCCCTGTGCAATACACCGTGGATGTTCTTCACCGTTTTTGGTGATAGTCCGTCGTGTCTCACCAGCTTGTTATACAGTTGCTGGATTTGCGGAGCGGAAAGCACCGCCAGCTTGACCTTTCCCAGAGACGGCTTGATGTGGTTCTCGCAGACCGCTCGGTAGGAATCCTCCGTATAAGGCTTGACCGAATACGCCACATAAGTGTCCAGCCACATATCCAGCCACTCGCCCAATGTTTGCTTGGTCGGCTCGATATAGCTGCCCTCGTCAACCTCCCCCGCAATTCTGGATATTTTCTGACGAACCTCCTTCTGGGTCTTCCCGGTAACTGACCGCTGCTTCTGTTTCCCGGTCAACGGGTCAAAACCTGTTGTGCAGCGCCCTTCCCAGTAGGTATATGTTTTTCCGTTCTTCGTAATCGTCTTTTTCCTGATGGAGCCAATACCATTTGCGGCACGGCCCATATTGTTTGTGCGTGGCATAATAACCTCCTTCCACCACGCAAGACATACCTACTATGATGATACGCCCTGCGTAGCGGTGGGTCAATCTGTTATATGAATTTTAGCAGGGCCTCCTTGGGAACCCGGATTTGATTGCCGAAGCGGGCGCTCCTAATTTGACCGCTGCGAACCATATTATAGGCGGTATTCCTGCCGATGCCCAAAACGTTTTGCAGTTCCCTGATTGTCAGAAAAAGAGGCAGTTCTTCATAGCTTGTAAAGGTGCCGTCTGCATTGCCTGGATATGTCATGGTATCACCTCGAATGTACTAAAGTACAAAAGGCTCGTCCTACTAGATAAGGGACGGCCTCTTGATGGAGCCTGATAACAGTATAGGCGATTTTCGACGACTAATAAATGAATCTTCGGCAAGGTTTGTTGCCAAAATAGCAACGGAAAATTATGGTGCTACAAGACACAGAAGTGCCCTAAAGGTAATACTAGGCTTTAGGGCACGGCGGCACTTTTACCCTTCGGGGATCGCCATACAACGGCCGGGACAGCCCTGTCTCCGCTCTCGCTCCGCCCTGCCTGTCCCATGCCGTTGGTGACGGCGTAGAAGCCGTCACAGGGCGTTTAGAGGGTATTGGTAGCGGTGTCGCCGTCCGAGGAAAAGAGAGCCCGGTTTAAGGGCTTCTGAGGGATGGTTATACGTTTTTTGGAGGTTGTGCGGAAATGCCGCCAAAGGCGGGGAAATGCGCAGGTCTGGAAGTACAGCGGAGAGGATAGCCACCACTATCCTCTCCTATGCTTGTTAGGTTTAATTGTTATCCATATAAGGTGCCCTCTCCATTATACGCATTATCTATTTGCTCTTGGGTTATTCCTTCTGTGGGATCACTCCATTTTATGGGGTTCTTATCTAAATTCGTCACTCCATCTGAACTGTCATTGACTGTGTTGGGATTGCCTGAGGGCTTACTTTGAGTACCTGTGTTACTGGTTGAGGGTTTGGATGTACTTGGTGTTGTCTGAGAGTTGGATGGCTTCGAGGGTGCTGGCTGGGATTGGGGCTGGGATTGGGATTGAGGGGCTGAGGGGGTTTCTGCTTGGAGCTGATTGACCCAATCTCCTGCATCTGCTGGACGCCATGCCTTGTATTGCTCTTTATAATCTTTTGGTAAATACTCTTCACCATTTATTCCAGGTGCATAAAATTTTATCTGCCCTAATTCTTCCTCTAGGAGTTGAGCATCTGTTGTGTAACCCCGCTGTTTATATAAGGGGTGTATTTTATCATATACAGTTTGAAACAATGCCTCTAACTCCGCTCCACTTAATACATGTTCATCCTCTATTACCCCTATATCTTCATCTACTTCTACTTCATATGGCTTTTCGGAACCCGTATATTCTAAATTCTCTTCTGTATCAGCTTTGTCCGGGATGACTAACTCAACTTGCTCATTCTCTTCTAATATCTTCTCCGTATCTTCACGATTAAAGAGGGCACAGCCAGTCAACTGACTCACTAACAATACTAATGTAATCATTGGCACGACTAATTGATTTAGCTTCATGAATTTAGATGTCATAATAGATGCCTCCTGGTTTTGCATGTGTATTGCGTATATTATAGTGCATATTTTGGAATTTGTACAGTTTTTTGCCATCAAAGTGGCCTGATTTGATAATTGCGGCACTGGTGGCCCGCCACAATGGGGGCTGTGCGCTTGTCGGCGACGAGACATAAGGCGGGGTCAAATGTTGGTTCCGCTCCATGCAATTTTTCAAATTGCGTCGCTGTGATGCCTGCGGGCATAGGTAAAGGGTGGTATGTCTGCATGGCTCAAAAGTTTCCCTTATTTTTTCCCTTAACAGCTTGATATTTGATAATTTTAGCCGGTACAGGGCAACACGGTCAAATGCTGGAAACCGTTGCAATTAAAGCGTTTTGGCATTAGTCGGGATTGATTAACACAGTATCTCGTGCAATTCGAATCCCTCCTTCTCCGCCAGCTCAGAAAAGCCCTAAGGCAACGAAAAAGCCTTAGGGCTTTTTCATTGCCGGACGTGCTTTTTCTTCGCCTCCAGCCGCGATCCGCTTCGCTGGGCTCGCGGCTGGTTTTGCCTGATCCCGAAACCAGTTGCCCCGAAAGCGCTCGCTCTTTCCATTCAAGCATTCAAAGCCCTGTAACCGCGGCAGTTACAGGGCTTTGATGTTTTCCTTGTTTTTCCTTATTGCGCCGTGTTTTAAGGGCGGCCCGGCTGGGCCGCCCTGTAAAGCCGTTTATTCCGCCTTGGGGTCCTCGCTCTCGAACACCGCCTTGGCGCTGGCGGCCAGGCCTGCCAGCCCCTGGATCTCGCTGGGAATGATGATCTTGGTGGCCTTGCCGTCCGCCACCTTCTGCATGGCCTCCAGGGCCTTCAGCTTCACCACCTGGTCGTTGGGGGCCGCGTCGTTCAGCAGCTTCAGAGAGTCCGCCAGGGCCTGCTGGACCCGCGTGATGGCCTGGGCCTCGGCCTCGGCGGCCATGATGCGGGCCTCCTTTTCGCCCTCCGCTTTCAGGATGGCGGCCTGCTTGGCGGCGTCGGCCTTCAAAATGGCGGACTGCTTCTCGCCCTCGGCCACCAAAATCTGGGACTGCTTGGTGCCCTCGGCCTGGAGGATGGACTCCCGGCGCTCCCGCTCCGCCTTCATCTGCTTTTCCATGGCGTTCTGGATCTCCTTGGGCGGGATGATGTTCTTCAGCTCCACCCGGTTGACCTTGATGCCCCAGGGGTCCGTGGCCTCGTCCAGGATGGCCCGCATCCGGGTGTTGATGGTGTCGCGGGAGGTCAGGGACTGGTCCAGCTCCATGTCGCCGATGATGTTCCGGAGGGTGGTGGCCGTCAGGTTCTCGATGGCGTTCATGGGGTGCTCCACGCCATAGGTATACAGCTTGGGGTCCGTGATCTGGAAGTAGATCACGGTGTCGATCTGCATGGTGACGTTATCCTTGGTGATGACGGGCTGGGGCGCGAAATCCGCCACCTGCTCCTTCAGCGACACCTTCTTGGCCACCCGCATGATGAAGGGGACCTTGAAGTGCAGTCCCACGTTCCACACCGCGTGGAAGGCGCCCAGGCGCTCCACCACATAGGCCCGGGACTGCTGGACGATGTGGATGTTGCTGATGATGACCACCAGCACCAGAATGACCAGGATAATAACAGCGATTGTAGCAATAGACATTATGTTGTTCCCTCCATAACTTTCATTTTTTCAACAAAGAGCTTGACGCCCTCCATTTTCACGATTCGGACCGTCTCTCCCGCGGGGATCACCGCGCCGTCGCTGCTGCGGGCGGTCCAGGTCTTGCCGTCCACATAGACGGCGCCGGTGGAATCGGCGTTGTCGATGGTCTCCGTGACTTTGGCGGCCTCGCCGATCACCCGGTCCAGATTGGTGGGGACCGCCTTGCCCGCCGCGTATTTTCTCACCAGGGGGCGGGTGACCGCCAGCGCCGCCGCCGACACCGCGATGAACACCACCACCTGGGCCGTGACGCCCAGTCCGCCCACGGCCGCCAGCAGCGCCCCCAAGGCGCCCGCCACAAACCAGATGGACACCAGGCCCGCCGTGGCCGCCTCCACCACGCCGAACAGCACAATGGCGGCCACCCATAGCATCGTCATCACGTTATCCGTACCTCCTCTCATGTATTTCACGCAGAGCGGGACCAGCAGCGCAACGGCGGCAAGGCTCCCAATCCCGATCCGCTTGTTGACGGGGGACAGGTTGCTGTAAAACCCCTCCAGCGCGGTCTTCAGGGTATGGCTCTCCACCGCCGCCGGCTGGGGCGCCGCGCCTGCCTGCCGCCCCAGCGGAATTTCTTCAGAGAAAAGCTCGTTCATGGTCACGCCGTAGCGGTTGCAGATGTAGATGATCTTCTCGATCTCCGGATAGCCCCGGGAGGACTCCCACTTGGACACCGCCTGCCGGGACACCTTCAGCTGTCCGGCAAAGTCCTCCTGGGTCATCCCGCTGCTCCGGCGCACCTCCTGCAGCCTTTCGCCAAATGACATCCCGTCTTCCTCCGTTTCTCTGTACCTTTATGTTAGCGGAAAACCCGCGCCCGTTCCACCAACCTGAATTTGCGTTTGGCAAAAAGCCGCGCAACCTGAGGTTTACATCCCGCCAGGCGGGCGGGCGCTCCTCATTTGATTGTTATTTTATCATATCCGGTTATCGAAAAACATTTCATTTTAGTAACAATCTCGCGGAGAGAAACAGGCCGCGCTCTCCCCGCTGCCGCAAAAGTTCCGGAGGATGCGTTCCATCACAGCGCTTTCCTTGCAATCAATGTGGGCGGATGATACAATGATTTAAAACAAATGTAATTTGACGAAGGGGTGTGATCGTATGAATCGTGTCGTATTCACAGTTTTCGTTTTGCCGCTTTTGATCGGAGCAATTATCCGATGGATGCTTCTTAAATGGAAAAGAGGTTATATGATATCGGGGGGTTTTGTTCTGCTCTCAGTTATGGTATGGCTTTTGACCAAACACCTTGTTGATCACGGAGCTGACGGAACTGTAATGCTTTGGGCTTGGATGGCGACCATGCTTACGGCTGGTTCGTTAATTGTTGGCGGAATATCGCTTTTGATCAAAAAGATAAACCATTAGGCGGCAGACCATATCCCTTGCTTTATATGAAACGGTAAATTCCACTTGATCGGGCAGGCGCCGGTTTTTCGGCGTCTGCCTTTTCACAGCGTTGCACATTCCCGGTTTTCCTGTTATACTGGGGCTGATAAAACCGGAAAATCTGTTTGAGGAGGTGCGGGCCATGATCCTGACGGTCCCCTGCCTGTTCGGGCTGGAAGCAATGGTGGCGGATGAGATGAAGCGCCTGCAACTGAACAACGTCCGGGCGGAGAACGGCCGGGTCCACTGCGAGGGGGCCATGGCCGACATCGCCCGCCTGAACATCAACCTGCGCTGCGGCGCCCGGGTGCTGATGGAGCTGGGCTCCTTCCCCGCCAGGGACTTTGAGTCGCTGTTCCAGGGCGTGCTGGCCCTGCCCTGGGAGGATTTCATCCCCCGGGACGGCGAATTCCCCGTCAAGGGCTACTCCCTGAATTCCACGCTCCACTCCGTCCCCGCCTGCCAGGCCATCGTGAAAAAGGCCGCCGCCAAACGGCTGGGAAACGCCTACGGCTGCGAGACCCTGCCGGAGACCGGCAGCCGGTATCAGATCCAGTTTGCCATCATCAAGGACACCGCCACGCTGTACCTGGACACCTCCGGCGAGGGACTGTACAAGCGGGGCTACCGGGCCCGGAACATGGGCGCCCCCCTGCGGGAGACCCTGGCGGCGGCGCTGGTGACGCTGTCCCGCTACCGGGGGAAGGACCCCTTCTGCGACCCCTTCTGCGGCAGCGGCACCATCCCCATCGAGGCGGCCCTCATCGCCAAAAACCGGGCCCCGGGCCTGGACCGGACGTTCGCCGCCCAGCGGTGGAAGAACATGGACAGCAGGCTGTGGATGGACGCCGCCGACGAGGCCCAGGACCGTGAATTTCACGGCTCCTACGACATCTGGGGCGGCGACATCGACCCTGCCGCCGTGGAACTGGCAAGGCACAACGCGGAGCTGGCCGGGGTGGAGGACTGCATCCGCTTTGAGGTGGCCGATGCCGGAAAGTTCCGCCGGGACAGCGAGTACGGCCAGCTGGTCACCAACCCGCCCTACGGCGAGCGGCTGCTGGAGAAAAAAGAGGCCGAGGCGCTGTACCGGATGTTCGGCCGCGCCCTGCGGGACCTGCCGCCCAAATGGCGGGTGCTGGTGCTCTCCTCCCACACGGAGTTTGAGCGCTGCTTCGGCCGTCCGGCGGACAAAAAGCGCAAGCTCTACAACGGTATGCTGAAATGCGACGTGTTCATGTACGGAAAGTAACTGTTCAGATAAAAGATAAAAGATAAGAGATAAAAGATATTCCTCACCCCCCGCCTATCTCTTATCTTTTATCTCATATCTCATATCTCATATCTCTTATCTCCTATCTCTCACAGGGGGCTTTTATGCGCCACATTTTCATCATCAATCCCAAGGCCGGGAAAAAGGACCAGACCTCCCGCATCTACGGTATGGCCGACCGGCTGCGGGAGGTCCACGGCCTTGCGTGTGTCTGCATGCTGACGGACCGCCCCGGCGGCGCCACGGACATGGCCCGAAAGCTGGCCGCCTCCGGCGAAGAACTCCGCCTGTACGCCTGCGGCGGAGACGGCACGGTCTCTGAGGTCGCCAATGGCATCGCGGGCTTCCCCAACGCCGCCATGACCTGTATCCCCGCCGGCACCGGCAATGATTTTTTGAAGAACTTCGGGCCGGATATGGCCAAGTTCTCCGACGCCGAAAACCTGTGGGACGGGGACGTTTTCCCTCTGGACCTCATCGACTGCAACGGGCGGTACTGTCTCACCATCGCCTGCAGCGGCATCGACGCCCGGGTGGCGGACAGCGTCCACCAGTTCAGCAGCTCGCCCCTGCTCAGCGGCCGGGGCAGCTATCTCTGCTCTGTGGCGGCGAATTTCCTGTTCAAAAGCATCGGGCGGCACTGGACCGTCACCCTGGACGGCGAAGAGACCGAGGACGACTTCGCCCTGGTGTCCATGTGCAACGGCCGCTACTACGGCGGCGGCTCCACCCCGGTGCCGGAGGCCCGGATGGACGACGGCGTTCTGCATACCGTCCTCATCAAGAACGTCAGCAAGCTGACGTTCGCCCGGTTGTTCGGTGCTTATTCCGCCGGGGAGTACCGGAGCCTTCCCCCTGACCTGATCCGGGTCTCCACCGCCCGGGAGGTCCGCATCCATTCCGACGGCGATGAATTCGTCACCTGTCTGGATGGGGAGACCTTCCGCTGGCAGGACGCGGTCCTGCGGCTGTCGGACAAGCGCCTGAACTTCTTCGGCCCCAGGGGCTGCAGCCCCAACGCCACCGCCCGTTAGGCCCCCGGCGGCAACATTTACAAATTCTTCATAACTTTTGTCAAAATCCCTCTTTACAAACCGGAGCAACTGTACTATGATAACAGCGTTAGCACTCGAGAGAGTTGAGTGCTAACGCTGAATATGTTTTCTCAAAAATTTTTATATCATTAAGGAGGAACCCATTATGAAACTCACTCCGCTTGCAGACCGCGTCATCCTGAAGATGGTGGAAGCCGAGGAGACCACCAAGGGCGGCATCATCCTCACCGGCTCCGCCAAGGAGAAGCCCTCCATCGCCGAAGTCATCTCCGTCGGCCCCGGCGGCACGGTGGACGGCAAGGAGGTCACCATGACCGTGAAGCCCGGCGACAAGGTCATCACCAGCCAGTACGCCGGCACCAAGGTCACCCTGGAAGAGGTCGAGTACGTTGTCGTCCGTCAGAACGACATCCTGGCTATCGTTGATTAATGGACAATGGAAAATTGACAATTGACAATGAGGAATTTGCCAAAGCATTGTCCATTGTCAATTGTCAATTATCAATTCCTTGTCCCACCTTTTATTCTCAAATTTATCGGAGGTAATATATTATGTCTAAGCTCATCAAGCGCGGCGACGAGGCCCGCAAGGCTCTGGAAGCCGGCGTCAACCAGCTGGCCGATACCGTCAAGGTCACCCTGGGCCCCAAGGGCCGCAACGTGGTCCTGGATAAGAAGTACGGCTCTCCCCTCATCACCAACGACGGCGTGACCATCGCCAAGGAAGTGGAGCTGGAGGACCCCTTTGAGAACATGGGCGCCCAGCTGGTGAAGGAAGTCTCCACCAAGACCAACGACGTGGCCGGCGACGGCACCACCACCGCCACCCTGCTGGCCCAGGCCATGATCCACGAGGGCCTGAAGAACCTGGCCGCCGGCGCCAACCCCATCGTGGTCAAGAAGGGCATGGCCAAGGCCGTGGAGGCCGCAGTAAGCGAGGTCAAGGCCCAGGCCAAGACCGTGGACGGCTCCAAGGACATCGCCCGCGTGGGCGCCGTCTCCTCCGGCGACGAGGAGATCGGCAAGCTGATCGCCGACGCCATGGAGAAGGTCTCCGCCGACGGCGTCATCACCATCGAGGAGTCCAAGACCG
>ENA-UOJC01001589-UOJC01001589.1-human-gut-metagenome-genome-assembly--contig:-C104-NODE-1589-length-29763-cov-15.634173_pt1 | contig 29763 bp, 22 predicted proteins | sample MGYA00242339_ERZ723886 | MGnify/ENA metagenome assembly ERZ723886 | reverse complement strand
GCCGCCCGAGCGTGGACGACGGCGGCGTCATCGAAATTCACGACGGCCGCCACCCGGTCGTCGAGCGCGTGCTCAAAGACGCGCTCTTTGTCCCGAACGACACCTACATGGGCGAGCGCGAGGATCGCGCCGCCATCATCACCGGCCCCAACATGGCCGGTAAATCGACCTATATGCGTCAGGTCGCGCTCATCACGCTCCTGGCGCAGATCGGCTCGTTCGTGCCCGCGCGCTCTGCGCGCATCGGCATTGTCGACCGCATCTTCACGCGCATCGGCGCGAGCGACGACCTGGCCGGCGGTCAGTCCACCTTCATGGTCGAGATGACCGAGGTGAGCGAGATTTTGCATCAGGCGACGCCGAGGTCGCTGCTGATTTTAGACGAGATCGGCCGCGGCACGTCGACCTTCGACGGCATGAGCATCGCCCGCGCGGTGCTTGAGTTCTGCGCCGACCCGAAAAAACTCGGCGCGAAGACGCTCTTCGCCACGCACTATCACGAGCTTACCGAGCTTGAAGGCATTCTTCCCGGCGTGAAGAATTACAGCATTTCCATCAAAAAGCGCGGCGACGAGCTCATCTTCCTGCGCAAGATCATCCCCGGCGGGGCGGACCGCAGCTACGGCATCGAGGTCGCAAAGCTCGCGGGACTGCCGCACGAGGTCGTGCGGCGCGCGAACGTCATCCTAAAAGAGCTGGAGCAGGGAGGAGCGTATCAGGCAAAGCCGCGCGAGGAAGCAGAGCAGGTCAGCCTTTCTTCGATCGGCGAGGCCGAGGTGCTCGCCGCCATCCGCCGCGCGCAGCCCGACACGATGTCCCCCATCGAGGCAATGCAGCTTCTCTACGAGCTCAAGCAGAAGCTTTCATAATTTCCCCGGAAAAGAGGTTTCCCCATGGCAAAAAAGAAAACCGCCTCCGGCGGCATGAACCATACCGAGCGCGTCGCCGGAACGATCTTCTTCCTGGTGTATCTTCTGGTGATGCCGCTCATGGCGGCGCGGCTTTTTGACCTTTTGGAGGTCGTGCTCGACACCACGATCGGCGCTTCGCTTCGCAACGTGCTCTATTACTACACGCTCTTCGCCGTCACAGTGCTGCTCTTTCACTCCTACCTTGCGCACACGTCCTCGCGCTTTCTCGACAATTTGAACCGCGCGCTTTCGACGATGCTGCTGGGCCTTCTCGTTTTCTACGGCGCGAACGAGCTACTGTTTCGCGTGTGCAACGTGCTTTTCGACAGCCGCACGAACCTGAACGATATGACCATCGCCGCACAGGTGGCCTCCGCCCCGCGCATGACGGTGCTCATCGTCGTGCTGCTCGCGCCGTTTGTAGAAGAGGTGCTCTTCCGCGGCCTTGTCTTCGGCTGCCTTCGGGAAAAGAGCCGCATCTTCGCCTATCTCCTCTCCTGCGCGCTCTTCGCGCTGCTGCACGTCTGGAACGCGGCAATCACGCAGTGGGATTTGGGCTATCTCATTTTGATGCTCCAGTATCTCGTCCCCGGCCTTGTCTTTGCCTGGGCGTATGAGCACTCGGGTACGCTGTGGACGTCCATTTTGCTTCACGCGATCGTCAACGCCCTGTCCCTTTTCACCATTGCATCCTGAAGGAGAACGTAAAATGCCCCACATTCAGCAATTATCGCCGCATGTCGCCGACCTTATCGCCGCGGGCGAGGTGGTCGAGAGGCCTGCGAGCGTTGTCAAGGAGCTGCTGGAAAACGCCATCGACGCCGGCGCGCAGAGCGTGACGGTGGAGATGAAAAACGGCGGCATGACCTATCTTCGCGTCAGCGACGACGGCTGCGGCATCGCGCCATTAGAGCTGCCGACGGCCTTTCTGCGCCACGCGACGAGCAAGCTGCGCACGGCGGAGGATCTTGCCGCCATCGGCACGCTCGGCTTTCGCGGCGAGGCGCTCGCGGCGATCTCATCCGTTTCCCGGCTCGATGTTTTCTCGCGCGAGCGCGGCGCGCTCAGCGGCGCAAAGCTCCACTTAGAGGGCGGCGTGCCCGGCACGGTCGAGGACGCGGGCTGCCCGGAGGGGACGAGCGTCATCGTGCGCGACCTCTTCTACAATACGCCCGCGCGCCTCAAGTTCATGAAGCGCGACAGCGCGGAGGCGACCGCCATCGCGGGCCTTGTCGCCCACCTTGCGCTCTCGCATCCGGAGGTGTCGTTCAAGCTCATCAAGGACGGCACGCAGACGCTCCTGACCCCCGGCGACGGTGCGCTCCGCTCCGCCATCTACGCCTCCCTCGGGCGCGAGTTCGCCCTCTCGCTTGAAGAGGTCGACGGTTCTGACAGCGAGCTGCGCGTCACGGGCTTTATCAGCTCTCCCCTTTCCGCGCGCGGCACGCGAGGGATGCAGACCTTTTTCGTCAACGGGCGCCTGGTCAAATCCCAGCTTCTCACCGCCGCGCTCGAGGAGGCCTATGCAAACCGCATGATGAAGGGCAAGTTCCCCGGCTGCGTGCTGCTCGTCGAGCTGCCGCACGACATGGTGGACGTGAACGTCCACCCGGCGAAGACCATCGTGAAGTTCGTGGGCGAAAAGCGCATCTTTGACCTTGTCTACCACGCGGCGATGGCCGCGCTCGATCAGCGCGAGAGACCCGAGCCGCCGCAGGCAAAGCCTGCCGCGCAGGTCACGAATCCCCGCGGCGATTTCTTTGCCAATATGACCTCGCAGCAGTACCGCGAGCAGCAGAAGGCGGAACCGTCCGCCGCTGCGTCCGCAAGCACGCGTCCTGTGTCCGCGCCGCCGAGCGCGCCGAAGACCGCGCCCTCTGCCGCGCCACAGTGGAAAACGCGCGTGCCCGCCGTCGATACCCGCGCGGGCGGCAGCGCGCCGCTTTCGGACTTTGTGCGGCATGAAACGAGCGCTTCTGCCCCGCTGCGCCCCGCGCAGGCGGCGCAGCCTGTGGAAAACTCTGTCGAATCTGTGGAAAACTACGGGAACGAGGGGGAAAAGCGCCCCGCGCCGCCGCCCGTCGAAACGGCAAAGGGCGCGGCCGAACCCAGACAGGAGACCGTTGCCGCTGCGCCGGAACAGGAAGAAGCGGCAGCCGAACAGACGAGCTTCGCGCCCCTTGCCGCCGCGCCGTGGCGCATTGCGGGCGAGTTGCTCGACACCTACATCGTCTGCGAGGACGAGGATAAAAACGTCTGGCTCATCGACAAGCACGCCGCGCACGAGCGCATGAATTTTGACCGCCTCAAGGCCAACCAGGAGCCGGTGATGTGCCAGGCGCTGCTCGCGCCGCTGGTCGCCGACTTTGCCGCCGAGGAGTATAACGTCCTTGCCGCGAACTTAGACCTTTTGCGCGAGTTTGGCTTTGAATGCGAAGAATTCGGCGGCGGGAGCCTCATCCTGCGCGCCATCCCCGCCGACCTTGAAAGCGGCGACGCGATCCCAACCTTAGAGGAGCTTGCCGAAAAGCTCGTCACCGCCCACACGGCCGACCCCGCCGCCGCGCGCGACGCGCTGCTGCACACGATGGCCTGCAAGGCCTCCATCAAGGGCGGCTGGAAGAGCGATCTATCCGAGCTGCGCGTGCTCGTTGACAAGGTGCAGAGCGGCGAGGTGCAGTTCTGCCCCCACGGGCGGCCCGTGAAGGCGAAGCTCACAAAGTATGAGCTTGAAAAAATGTTCAAGCGCGCGTAGGAGGGACAAGGTATGAAGCTCGTATGCGTCGTCGGCCCGACGGGCTGCGGCAAAACCTGGCTCGGCGTCGAGCTTGCAAAAGCGCTCGGCGGCGAGGTCGTCTCCTGCGACTCGATGCAGCTCTACCGCGGCATGGTCATCGGCACCGCCGCGCCGACGGAGGAGGAGATGCAGGGCATCCCGCACCACATGGTCGGCGTAGCCGACCCCGGCGAAAACTACTCCGTCGCCCGCTATGCGTGCGACGCGGCGAAATGCGTCGACGATCTGATCGCGCGCGGAAAGCAGCCCGTCATCGTCGGCGGCACGGGGCTTTACCTAAACGCCCTGCTCGCAGGGCACGGCTTTGCCGGCGGCGACAAGGACGGCGCACACCGCGCGGCGCTGGAAGCGCGCTGGGAAGAAGAGGGGGGCGAAGCCATGTTTGCAGCGCTTCGCCGCATCGACCCCGAAACGGCCGAAAAGCTCCACGCAAACGACAAAAAGCGCATCCTCCGCGCGCTCGAGGTCTACTATGAGACCGGCAAGACCATGGCCCGGCACAACGCCGAGACGAAGCTCCTTCCCCCGCGCTACGATTCCGTGCGCATCGGCCTTGCCTATGAAGACCGCGACGACATGAAGCGCGCCATCGACCTTCGCGTTGACAACATGGTGGAGGCGGGGCTTTTCGACGAGGTGCGCGCGCTGCTCGCTTCCGGCCTTTCGCGCGATGTGACGGCCATGCAGGCCATCGGATATAAAGAGGCGCTTGCCTATTTGGATGGCAGGGCCACGCGCGAGGAGGCCATCGCGGAGATCAAGCTCCGCTCGCGCCAGTATGCCAAGCGCCAGCTCACATGGCTGCGCCGCGACAAGGACATTCACTGGTACCATTGGGAAAAAACGAGGGATCTTGCCGACTGCCTCGCTTTTTCGACAGAAATTCTCAGGGAGTATGGCGTATCCTGTTCTTAAAGCGGACGGACAAGTCCGCGAAAAAGAAAGGATCGAAAAGCCATGAAAAAAAATGCGAATCTTCAGGACCTGTTTCTTCTCTCTGCCCGCCGTGAGCGCGTGAGCGTGACCGTCTTTCTCGTCAACGGCTTTCAGATGCGGGGCGTCGTGACCGGCTTCGACAGCTTTGTTGTCATGCTCGAGAGCGACGGCAAGCAGCAGATGCTCTACAAGCACGCGATCTCAACGATCGTGCCGCTGCGCCCCATTTCGCTGCACGAGGAAGCGGAGCAGGAGGAAGCAGCCCTGTAACGGGAGACATAGCATGAGATCTACATCCCTTTCCACAAAGCTCATCACGGTCCTGCTGCTGCTTGCGGTCATTGCCTACTTCGGCGTGCAGGGCTACCGGTACTTAGTCGATCCCGAGACGACGACGCTCGTTTACCGCTACCACAGCGAGGAATCGATCGCCCTGCGGGGCTATGTCGTGCGCGCGGAAACGGTCGTCGACTGCGGCGAGTCGCTCATCGAGCTCAAGCACGCCGAGGGCGCGCGCGTGGGTCAGGGCGACACCGTGGCCACGGTCTACCGCTCGGCGGAGGCGCTGGAGGCGACGCAGCAGCTCGAATCGCTGCGCGCGCAGAAGGAGCGGCTCGAGTACGCGCGCAGCGCCTCGAGCGACGCCGAGACGGCCCTGCGCCTCGATACCGACATCCGCGACCAGATCGTGTCGGTGCGCACGGCCGTTGCTTCGGGCAGCTACAGCGCGATCGACTCGCTTGCGGACAAGCTCAAGACGACGGTTTTGAAGCGCGAGTACGCCTACAGCGGCAGCGACGACCTGACCGCCCGGCTCGCGGAGCTTTCCGCGCAGATCAGCGCGCTTTCCGGCACGGCGAGCGGCGGTACAACGCGCATCACAGCGCCCGTCTCGGGCACCTACAGCGCCGTGGCCGACGGGTATGAAGCGGTGCTCACGCCCGAGAGCCTGAACACGATGACGCCCTCGCAGCTTTCCTCCCTCGCGCCGCAGAGCGTTTCCACCACCGTGGGAAAGCTCATCGAGGGAAGCACCTGGTACTTTGCCGCGAACGTGAAGGCCGCGGACGCGGCCTCCTTAAAGGTCGGCAGCTCGCTGACGCTGCGCATGGCCTCCGGCGTCGACTTTGACCTGCCGGTGAAGCTTTCGCGCGTGAGCGCCGAGGAGAACGGCAAGTGCCTTATCGTGGTGCAGAGCAGCCGCTACTTATCCTATATGACGATGCTGCGCGAGCAGAACGCCGAGCTTATCCTGAATGAATACGACGGGCTGCGCGTGCCGAAAAACGCGCTGCGCGTGGATGAAAACGGCGTGTCCGGCGTCTACTGCCTCATCGGGCGCGTGGCCTACTTCAAGCCCGTTTCTATCGTCTATCAGGGCAGCGACTACTGCCTTGTAAAGCCCGGCAAGATCGAGGCCGCCACGGAAAGCCAGCAGTCCCTTTATACCCTGCGGCCCAATGACGAGGTCATTGTTTCGGCAGGGGAGCTATATAACGGAAAGGTCGTAGATTAACATGAGTATTGCGGAAAACATCGCGCGTGTGCGCGCAAACATCGCTGCCGCGGCCAGGGAGGCCGGGCGCGAGGCATCGGAAGTCACGCTCGTCGGCGCGAGCAAGATGAACGACGCGGAGGCCTGCCGCGCCGCCATCGCTGCGGGTATCGACGCGCTGGGCGAGAACCGCGAGCAGGAGATGACGAAAAAGCTCGCCGAGCACGCCTATGACGGCGCGCCCCTGCACTTCATCGGCCACCTCCAGCGCAACAAGGTAAAAAATGTCGTCGGCAAGGTGGCGCTGCTCGAATCCGTCGGCTCGCTTGAGCTGCTCGCGGCGGTCAACAAGCAGGCCGAGAAGCTCCAAATCGTGCAGGATATCCTGCTGGAGGTGAACATCGGCGGCGAGGAGGCCAAGAGCGGCTTTGCCCCGGAAGAGCTTTTGCAGGCGGCGCAGGAGGCCAAAAAGTGCGAAAATGTCCGCGTGCGGGGCCTGATGTGCATCCCGCCGGTCGCCGAGGGCGAGCACGGAAGCCTTCCCTACTTTGAAAAAGTTCATGCACTTTTTGTTGACATCAATGCAAAGTTGTATGATAATACACTTGATATACTGTCAATGGGCATGAGCGGCGACTACGAAGACGCGGTGCGCGCGGGCGCGACGATGGTGCGCGTGGGTACGGCGATCTTCGGCGCACGCAACTATACGAATTGATCGAGGAGGTCTTGCTGCCATGGGCATTTTTGATGATCTGAAGAAATGGGCTCACCCCTACGAGGATGAGGATGAGGAATATGAAGACGATTTCCCCGATCTGAGAGATCGCGGTGACACGGGCGCTTTTGCCGAGCGCCGCAGCCTTGACCGCAAGGCGGAGGACCGCCGCAACAAGGTCGTCAACATCAACGCGACCACGCAGCTCAAGGTTGTGCTCGTCAAGCCCGAGCGCTTCGAGAACGCCAGCGAGATCGCCGACCACCTGAAGGAAAAGCGCACGGTGGTCATCAACCTCGAATCCACGAACAAGGACATTGCAAGACGCTTGGTCGACTTCCTCTCCGGCGTTGCCTACGCGGGCGAGGGCAAGATCAAGAAGGTCGCGGCCAACACCTATATCATCACGCCCTACCATGTGGATATCATGGGCGATCTGATCGACGAACTGGAAAACAACGGCCTGTACCTGTAAAACGAAACGGAGGATGGGATAAATGCTGACACCGCAGGAGGTTTCCGGCCGCGCATTCAGCAAGGCGGCATTCGGCGGCTACAATATGGCGATGGTCGATGAGTTTCTCGACGAGCTGACCGACGACTACACCGCGCTTTACAAAGAAAACGCCGCACTCAAGGCAAAGCTCAAGGTGCTGGTCGACAAGGTGGAGGAATACCGCGCAACGGAGGATTCCATGCGCGCCGCGCTCCTGACCGCCCAGCGCATGGCGAGCACCATGGTCGAAGAGGCCGAGGAAAAGAAGAAGACCCTGCTTGCCGGCGCGGAGGATGAAGCGCGCAGCAAGATCGGCTCGCTCCAGGAAGAGATCGAGGGCGAGCAGCGCAAGCTGAACGCGGCCAAGGCCGCGACGGCGGACTTTCTGCGCAGGACGCGCGAGCTGTGCGAGGCGCAGATCGCGCTCATCGAGCGCGCGCCCGACCTCACGCCCGAGGAGATCGCGGGCACGGACGAGCCCAAGCAGCACGCCGCGGCGGACGTGAACGCCATCGAGGAGAAGATCCTCGCCTCCTTCCGCAGCGAGAGCGAGCAGGCGGAGGGTGCGGCGGAGAGTGCAGCCGCGGAGAGCGCACCGGCCGCGGAGAGCGCACCGGCCGCGGAGAGCGCGCCGCAGACGGACGAGCCTGAGAAACTCGAACCGGACGACAGCCCGTTTGTGGAAACGGCGAACCACGCCATCCGTCTGGACGATCTGCAATTCGGCCGCAACTATCGACGCGAAGAGTAAACAAAAAGAAGGCGGCTTTCCATGAAAGCCGCCTTCTTCATTTTCTTTGGCCGCGCTTGCGGCAAAAAGGAGCCGATATGAACAAAAAGCCCATCATCGCCTTTCTCTACGACTTTGATAAGACCCTCTGCACCACCGATATGCAGGACTACAGCTTCATTCCCGCCCTCGGCTACACGCCGGGCGAGTTCTGGAGCATCGCCAACCGCTTCGGCTATGAAAACCGCATGGACGGTCTGCTCGCCTATATGTACACGATGATCGAGGAGTGCCGCAAAAAGGGCATCCGCCTCAGCAGGGACTATCTCGTTTCCTGCGGGCACGCGATCGAGCTTTTTCCGGGCGTAGAGGACTGGTTTGCGCGCATCAACGCCTTCGGCGAATCGCTCGGCGTGGAGGTCGAGCACTATGTGCTCTCCTCGGGCCTGCGCGAGATCATTGAGGGCAGCGGCGTGAGCCACGAGTTCAAGGAGATTTACGCCTGCGAGTTTTTCTACAACGAAGAGGGCCTCGCCTCGTGGCCGAAGCTCGACGTCAACTTTACGAACAAGACCCAGTTCGTCTACCGCATCAACAAGGGCATTCTCGACGTTGCCAAGGACAAGGAACTCAACGCCTCGATGCCCGACGACTCCAAGCGCATCCCCTTTACGAACATGATCTACATCGGCGACGGCCTTTCCGACGTTCCCTGCATGAAGATGATGCGCGCCTACGGCGGGCAGGCCGTGGCCGTCTATCAGGACAGCAACCGCGCGGGCGTGGAGGACTTGCTCGCCAAGGGGCGCGTGGACTTCATCTTCCCTGCCGACTACCGCGAGGGGACGCTTTTCAACGAGACGATGAAAAACATCGTGCGCAAAATGGCGATTACGGACGCGCTGGCCGAGGAAAACCAGCAGCAGCTCCGCTCGCTCGGGCGCGGCGAGCTGCCGCAGCAGGTGGGGATGCGCGGATGGTGACAAAACTGTGCTGCCCCGTCTGCGGCGGGGCGCTTGAAAGATGCGCGGGGGCGTATCGCTGCCAGAAAAACCACAGCTTCGACATTGCAAAAAGTGGATACGTCAACCTCCTGCTCAACTCCTCGCAGGGCCACCACGGGGACGATAAGCTCATGGTACGCGCCCGCCGCGACTTTTTGGACAAGGGCTATTACGACCGCTTCATCGCCGCCGTCGCGGACGCGGCGGCGGAATTTGTGCCCAATGAGGCCACAGTGCTCGACGCGGGCTGCGGCGAGGGCATCTATTCCCTCGCCGTGCTGCGCGCGATCGAAAAGGCGGGCAAAACGGGAGAGCTTTTGGGCGTCGACATCTCGAAGACCGCGCTCCAGTACGCGGCAAAGCGCTCGACGGACTTCACGCTCTGCGTCGCCTCCTGCGCGCATCTGCCGGTCGCGGACGGGAGCATCGACGAGGTGCTCAACATCTTCTCTCCCTTCGTACCCGAGGAATTTGCGCGCGTGCTGAAGCGCGGCGGACATCTTCTGCGCGCCTATCCCCTGCGCGAGCATTTGTGGGAGCTGAAAGCGCTCATCTACGACTTACCGCGCGACAATCCGCCCACGCCCCTCGAGACCGAGGGCTTTACCCTCATCGAGACGCGCGAGGTGCGCGACCGTATCCACCTGCCCTGCACGGAGGATATCCTCGCGCTCTTCCGCATGACGCCCTACTACTATAAGACCGGCGCGAAGGACCAGCAGAAGGCCGAGCGGGCAAAGGAGCTCGACGTGCAGCTCGCCTTCGGCCTTGCGATCTATCAAAAGAACTGACCTCTCCCCTTGCGGGGAGCAAAAAAAGAGGACTTCTCACAGGAGAAGTCCTCTTTTTATTACAGATTATTCCGCTTCCTGCATGGCCTTGGCTGCCGCGACGGCCTTCGCCTGCGCGTCGGCCGAGCACTGCTCGTAGCGCACGAAGTGCATCACGAACGAGCCGCGGGACTGCGTCATGGAGCGCAGGTCGATGGCGTAGCTCATCAGCTCCGCCTCGGGGCACTCTGCCTCGATGATCTGCTCGCCGTTGCCGGTCGGGGTCATGCCCATCACGCGGCCGCGGCGCTTGTTGAGGTCGCCGAGGATATCGCCCATGTACTGGTCGGGCACAGTGACCTTGAGCTCGCACACAGGCTCGAGCAGGACCGGGGACGCCTCGGGCATCGCTGCCTTGTAGGCGAGGTTCGCCGCGGTCTTGAACGCGATTTCGGACGAGTCGACCGGGTGGTAGGAGCCATCGTAGAGGACGGCCTTGAGGTTCACGACCGGGTAGCCCGCGAGCGGACCGTGGACGCAGGCCTCGCGCAGGCCCTTTTCAACGGCGGGGAAGAAGTTCTTGGGCACGCTGCCGCCGAACACTTCCTCGGCAAAGACCATCTCTTCGCTCTCCTCGTTGGGCTCGAAGCGGATCCAAACGTCACCGAACTGGCCGCTGCCGCCGGTCTGCTTCTTATGACGGCCCTGCTTCTGCACGGTCTTGCGGATCTTTTCACGGTAGGGCACGCGCGGCGTGTCGAGCACGACCTCGACGCCGAAGCGGCTCTTGAGCTTGTTGACGAGCACGTCGATCTGGATGTCGCCCGCGCCGGAGACGACCATCTGGTGCGTTTCGGCGTTGTTGACGACGCGGAAGGACGGATCTTCCTCGTTCAAGCGGTTGAGGCCCTGGGCCATCTTATCCTCTTGGCCGCGGGTCTTGGGCGCGATGGCGACGCTGTAGCAGGGCTCATCGAACGGGATGGGCTCGATCTTGACGACCTTGCGCGGCTCGCAGAGCGTGTCGCCGGTCTTGACCTTGTCCATCTTGGCGATGGCGCCGATATCACCGCAGGTAAGCTCCTTGACCTCGGTGTACTTCTTGCCCTTGGCAATGTACAGGCGGCCGAGCTTCTCGGTCTCGCCCGTGCGGGCGTTGACCATGGGCATATCGGGCTTGATGGAGCCGGAGAGCACCTTGACGTAGGAATACTTGCCGTACTGGTCGGAAATGGTCTTGAAGACGAACGCGGTCGGCAGTGCGCCGGGCGCGATGACGAACTCGGAGGACTCGCCGTCTTCGTTCTCGGCCATCAGGGCGCGGGCGTCCTGCGGTCTCGGGAGCAGCTCGACGATGGTATCCATCAGGATGCGCGTGCCCATGCCCTGCAGGGCGGAGCCGCACACGACCGGGAAGAGGGAGAGATCCTTCACGCCCTGACGCAGGCCCTGGATCATCTCGGCATAGGTGAAGTCTTCGCCGGCGAAGAACTTCTCCATGAACTCCTCGCTCGTCTCGGCGACGGACTCCTTGAGCGCGTCGTAGAGCTCATCGAGCACGGGGAGCTTGTTCTCGGGCACTTCGATCTCAACGCGGCCGCCGGTGGAGTTGAACTCGAAGGCGCGCTTATGCAGCACGTCGATGATGCCGATGACCTTCTTGCTCTCGTCCCAGATGGGGGCGACCACGGGGGCGATGTTCTTGCCGAAGCGCTCGCGCAGCGCGGCGAACGCGGCGTTATAGTCGGAGTTCTCCTCGTCGATCTTGGAGATGTAGATCAGGCGGGGGAGGTTATTCTTTTCGCAATACTTCCATGCCTTCTCCGCGCCGACGCTGATGCCGGCCTTGGCGGAGCAGACGATCACGGCGGCGTCGGCTGCCTGAACAGCCTCCGCGACCTCGCCGGCGAAGTCAAAGCCGCCGGGCGCGTCGAGCACGTTGATCTTGCAGCTGTCATATTCCACGGGAGCCACAGCCAGCGAAATGCTCGCCTGGCGGCGGATCTCCTCCGGATCGTAGTCACAGGTGGTGTTGCCGTCGGCGATCCTGCCGAGACGGTCGGTACCGCCGGTCAGGAAGAGCATACGCTCAGCGAGGGTGGTTTTGCCGCTGCCGCTATGGCCAAGCAGCACGATATTGCGGATGTCTTTTGCACTCATAGGGGTCAGTCTCCTTCCGAAATGTAAATCTCATCATTTGTGAGATATTACTCAACGAAGAAAATCATACCATGATTTTTTTGTTATTTCAACCATGATTTTTCATATTTTCCCGTTTTCTTCGTTTGAAATGCTCAATAGCGGTCGCTGAGCAGGCCGTCAAGCAGCGCGCTGAGTGACCACAAAAGTACGAAAATGAGGACGGAAAGCGGCGTGAGGACGCTGTATGCCCCCACGAAGGTCAGATAAAAGGCCAGGAGCGTTGCGGCTGTGGAGGCGAGGATCGTCAGCAGCGTGCAGCGCCGCGCAGACCTGCATAACCGCTTGCTGCCGAGCACGACCTCGGCATAGGGCATGAGCCCCTCGCGCATCAAAAGGGCATACGGCCGCCCGCCGCCGCGCTCAGAGAGGGCGAGGCGCGTTCCGAGCTTGGGGTAGACCGCGCGCGCGTCGGTGCCGAACTTGCGCTTTAAGAGAGCGGGCGTGATGTTGCCGTCGCGCACAGCGAGCACGGGCGTGATGCGGCTGTGGTGCAGGGCGTGGAGCGCCCAGTCGACATTTTCAGCCGGCATGTACTTCACAGCGAAGACCGCGATGAGCGTGCCGTCGACGGCGAGGAAGACGCCCGTTTTGAGCCCGAGGCTGCGCGGCAGGTTCACGCCGCGCTTGCGCATAAAGCCCATCGTGCCGAAAAGGACCGTCTCGCCGTGGATGCGGCCGCTGACGCCGCCCTCTTCGTAAAAGTCCACGCCCTCCACGCGCTCGCGGAAGCCGCCGTCGCGCGTGAGCAGGTCGTCAAAGAGCTTGCTGAGGCCGCACTCCGCGGCGCGGGCCATCGTCGCGGCGTAGGAGATGACCTTGCCGCTCTCCTCGCCGAAGACCTTGAGGCCCGCGAGCGTCACCGTTCCCGGCGGGAAAAGGTCGCCGTCGGTCAGGATGACGCAGTTGCTGCGGCGGATGGCGTCCGCCCCGGCGTAGCCCGCCACGGCGCTGCCGCTCTTGGCAAGGCGCGCGGCGATGCGCTTTAGCGGCAGCGAACAGGCGAGCGGGAAGGCCGGCAGGTCCGCGCTTGCAAGCAGCACCGAGAGATTCCACAGGAAAAGAAGCTTCTGCTTGCTCTCCAGCGTTGCGAGCAGCGCGAAAACGGCGCTCGCGACGAACAGCACCGGCAGCAGTACGCTCTGCCAGCGGGAATAGGGGTCGGATGCGCGCGCGGCATTGGAAAAGCCCGCGCTCGAGCCCGTGCGCTTGGCCGCGCCGCCCGCCGTCACGGTGACGATATAGGGCGCGTCGCCCATGGCGGCGATGCGGAAGGTATCGTAAAGGCCGCGCACCCGCGCCGTCTCGCCGAGAAGCGAAGCGTAGAGCGCAAGCACGGCGATGGCGGGCAGCGGCGCCTGCAGGGCCGCGCGCGCGGGCAGGAAGGCGCACAGCGCCGTGTCGCCGAGCGTCACAAGGCAGAGGAGAAACGTCAGAAGCGGCGCGGTCACCACGCCGAGGCGCGCCTTGCGGAAAGCGTCGAGAAAGACGCGGAAACCGAAGACGCACGCGAGAAGCTCGAGGCCAAGGTAGGGCAGCGTGCGCAGCAGCGGCTCGTCCCAGTAGAGCGCGGGCATGAGCGAAAAATGCGCGGCCAGCTGCGCAAGCCACATGAGAAGCGTCAGGATGCCGACGGCGCGGCGCGCCTTCGTCGCCGACGAGAGCTGAGAGCGAAGCTCCGCGAGCGTTTCGCCTGCGGGCGGTTCGGGAAGGTCGGGGATGAGATCCTCCTCTTCCCCGTCCTCGTCGTCTTCCTCCTCATCGTCTGTGTAAAGCTGCTCGGTGTCGCGCATTTTTTTGCGCGAGAAGAGGCCGCGCCGTTTTGGAGGCTCTTCAAGGATGACCTCCTCCTCGCGCTCGGCGAGCGCCTCCTGCACGGTCTGGGCGAGAATGTCCTGTAGAGAGACGGGTTTTGTGGGGTCGAAGGGCGCGTTTGCCTCCGGCTCCTCGCCTGCTTCCGCCTCCGCGCCGGTTTCGCCGCTCACATCCTCGCTTGCCTCGCCCACGTCCTCATCCCCGGCGCGCTGCGCGCCGGGAAAGGGGATGACCGTCCCGCGGGCGGGGGGATCATCGGCGGGGGCGTCCTCCTGCGCGGGAGCGCTTTCGGGCGCAGCGGAAGCGGCATCCCCGCCGTATTCGGCAAGGATGCTCTCGAGCGTGTATTCGGCGTCATCGTCCATGCTGCGGGCCGTGTTTTTCAGCAGCAGCTCAGAGTCGATGAGGTCCTGTTCAAAATCAAGATCTTTTTGATCCATGGCGATCCTTCTTCGTTACAGGCGCTGGCGCACCGCTTCGTAGAGAAGGATGGCAGCGGCGGCGGAAGCGTTGAGCGACGAGATCTTGCCCTTCATCGGGATGCTGACGAGGAAATCGCACTTTTCGCGCACCAGTCTCGTCATGCCGTCGCCCTCGCTGCCGATGACGATGGCGGCAGGGCCCTTGAGGTCGGCGGAGTAGAGATCGCAGGTGCCCTCGGCCGCCGTGCCGAAGACCCACACGCCCTCTTTTTGCAGCTGCTCCAAAAGCGCGGGAATGTTCGGCACGCGCGCCACGGGCACATAGCTCACCGCGCCCGCGCTCGTCTTGCCGACGATGCTCGTCAGGCCCGCGCTGCGGCGCTTGGGGATGACGACGCCGTGCGCGCCCGCGCACTCGGCCGTGCGGATGATCGCGCCCAAGTTGTGCGGGTCGGAGATCTCATCGCAGACGACGATGAGCGGATTTTCGCCTTTCTCGCGCGCGATGTTCAAAATGTCCTCCACGCTGACATATTCGCGCACGCTTGCAAGCGCGATGACGCCCTGATGGGCGTGCGTGCGGCTCATGAAGTCGAGCTTGCGCTTGTCCGCGTCCACAACGACCACGCCGGCGGCGCGGGCGGTGGAGGCGATGTGGCCGAGCGTCCTGTCCGTCTCCCCCTTCTGGATGAAGATCTTGTCGATGCTCGCGCCCGCGCGCAGCGCCTCGATGACGGCATTGCGCCCCTCGATGACGCCGTCCGCCTCCGCGTCCTGCACGCGGACGGTCTTTTCCCTGCGTTCCTTATCCATCAAAGAATTTCTCCTTACAATATATTTCGGTAAAATAACCCATTACAACTATAACACAGAAGCGGGGCAAGATAAAGGGGGCGAAAAACAAAAGTTCATCGAAAGTTCACCGCTGAAAACTTGTGCCTTTCTTCTTTCTATGGTATAGTGATGCACATTACATAGAGAAAGTGCGCATCGCCGCATTTTACTGACTCCTGACAGGAGGAACATCATGGATCAGAACAACCGCAACAAACAAAACCGCAACGACAAGAACCGCCGCGGCGGAGGCATGTGGTCGATCGTGCTGTGGGCGCTGCTGCTCACCATCGCCGTCAACTATCTCTCCGTCATGCTCGATCAGGCGAGAGCCGCGGAAAGCTCCTGCGAGATCGCCTACAGCGAGCTCATCGATCTCGTCGAGGCGGGGAAGGTCAAGTCCATCGAATTCGGCGACTCGGTCTTCACCATCACGCCGGTGGAAGGCTACACCTACACCGACGCCGAGGGGAAGAGCTACAACCAGGACTACACGCTCTTCACCACCATCATCCCCGACGCGACGGAAAATCTGCTCGCGCTGTGCGATGAAAAGGGCGTGACCTACACCAAGCCCTACGAAGCGCCCATCTCGCCGGTGCTCGCCTTTATGGTGACCTATATCCTGCCCACGGTGCTGATGGTCGGCGCGTTCATGCTGCTGATGAACATCGTGGCAAAGAAGTCCGGCGGCATGGGCGGTATCGGCGGCATCGGCAGCGTCGGCAAGGCCAACGCCAAGGTCTACATGGAAAAGTCCACGGGCGTGACGTTCGCGGACGTGGCCGGTCAGGACGAGGCGAAGGAATCGCTCGTCGAGATCATCGACTTTTTGCACAACCCCGAAAAGTACACCGCCATCGGCGCGAAGATCCCCAAGGGCGCGCTGCTCGTCGGCTCTCCCGGTACGGGCAAGACGCTGCTTGCCAAGGCCGTGGCGGGCGAGGCAAAGGTGCCCTTCTTCTCCATCTCCGGCTCCGACTTTGTTGAAATGTTCGTCGGCGTCGGCGCGAGCCGCGTGCGCGACCTCTTTGCCGAGGCCGCGAAGGTCGCCCCCTGCATCATCTTCATCGACGAGATCGACACCATCGGCAAATCCCGCGACGGCAGCCGCTACGGCGGCGGCAACGACGAGCGCGAGCAGACGCTCAACCAGCTGCTCGCCGAGATGGACGGCTTTGACCCCAGCAAGGGCGTCATCGTCCTCGCCGCGACGAACCGCCCGGAGGTGCTCGATAAGGCGCTGCTGCGTCCCGGCCGCTTCGACCGCCGCATCAGCGTTGACCGCCCGAACCTCGCCGGCCGCCTTGCGACGCTTCAGGTCCACACGCGCGGCATCAAGCTCGCCGAGGACGTAGACCTCAAGAAGGTCGCGCTCGCGACCGCGGGCTGCGTGGGCGCGGATCTTGCAAACCTTGCCAACGAAGCGGCGCTGCGCGCCGTGCGCAAGGGACGCAAGCTCGTCACGCAGGAGGATATGCTCGCGGCGTTCGAGTTCGTCATCGCGGGCAGCGAGAAGAAGAACAGCGTCCTCACCGAGTTTGAAAAGAAGCTCGTTGCCTATCACGAGGTCGGCCACGCGATGGTCGCCTACAAGCAGAAAAACGCCGAGCCCGTGCAGAAGATCACGATCGTGCCGCACACCGAGGGAAGCCTTGGCTACACGCTCCTCATGCCCGAGGAGGACAAGACGAACCTGCGCACGCGCGATGAGCTGATGGCGAAGATCGCCGTCTCCATGGGCGGCCGCGCGGCCGAGGAGGTCGTGATGAACACGATGACCAACGGCGCCTCGCAGGATATTCAGGAGGCCACGGGCATCGCGCGCAGCATGGTCGCGATGTACGGTATGAGCGATGAGATCGGCATGGTCGCGCTCGGGTCTGTGCGCAACCAGTACCTCGACGGCGGCTACGGCCTCGACTGCGCGCAGGATACCGCCGCCATCATGGACCGTGAGGTGAAGAACATCCTCGATAAGTGCTACGCGGCCGCCGTGCAGGTCATCCGCGACAACCGCGAGGATATGGATAAGGTCGTTGCCTACCTCCTTGAGAAGGAAACGATTACCGGCGGCGAGATGGTCGCCATCCTCGAAGGCCGCGATCCCTCCACCGTGGAGGAGGCCTACGCTTCTACCCGCGCGGAAAACGAGGGCTTCCGCCCCTCTCAGCCGAGCGTGATCGAAGCGCCTGCCAAGCACATCTCGATGACGAGTGAAAAGATCGAGATGCCGCCGCACGAGGGCGATGCGCCCGATGCTCCGCAGGACGAATCTCCCGCGGATGAGCCGCAGGACGAGCCGAACGAGGAAACGCCCCCGGATGAGCCGAAGGACGAACCCTCCGACGAGGAAAGCAAGTAAGAAAAGATCCCTGCTGTTTTTACAGCAGGGATCTTTTGTGCCCTTTTATACTACCTGGAATAAATAGAACTTGAGGTAATCCGTCTCCGGCACGTTCCAGAGGATGGGATGGTCGCTTGCCTGTGTGCGCGCTTCGATCTGCCGCAGCTCCACGCCCGCGTCCGCGGCGGCGGAGCGCAGCATCCGCTCAAAGCGCTCAGAGGGCATGAAGTGGCTGCACGAGGCGGTGGCAAGATAGCCGCCGCGCGGCAGAAGGCGCATCGCACGGAGGTTAATTTCCTTGTAGCCCTTTTCGGCGTTGTTCGCCGTGCGGCGCGACTTGGTGAAGGCCGGCGGGTCGAGGATGATGAAATCATAGGGCTTTTCGTGCGCGGCTTCAAGCTGCGGCAGGAGGTCAAAAACGTCGGCGGCGAGAAAGTCCATCCTGTCCGTAAGGCCGTTGCGCGCTGCGTTCGCGCGCGCCATTTCGACTGCGCTCTCGGATACGTCCACCGCCGTCACGTGCTCCGCCCCGCCCTTTGCGGCGTTGAGCGCAAAGGAGCCTGTATGCGTGAAGCAGTCGAGCACGCGTTTTCCGCGCGCGAGGCGCGCCACGGCAAGGCGGTTGAACTTCTGGTCGAGGAAGAAGCCCGTCTTCTGCCCGTTTTCGACGTCCACGCGGTAGAAAACGCCGTTTTCGCAGATCTCGGTGATGGGGCTTGCGGGCGTTTCCTTCCCCGGAAGGGCAAACCAGCCCTTATTCTGCGATAAGCCCTCCTTTTCGCGCAGCAGCACGTCGTTGCGCTCGAAAAGGCCGTCGATCTTCTCGCCGTCCTCCTCCAGAACCTCGACGATGAGCGGGAAGAGCATGCCCTTGATCTTCTCCATGCCGAGCGAGAGCGTCTGTGTGACGAGCAGGTTTTCAAAGCGGTCGACCGTGAGGCCGGGGAAAGCGTCCGCCTCGCCGAAGATGAGGCGGCAGCAGCCGGTCTGTCCGTCCATCACCGCCTTGCGGTAGTCCCAGGCGTAGCGCACGCGCCGCCGCCAGAAGCTTTCATCGAAGCGGTCGTTCGCGTTGCGCGAGACGATGCGCACGCGCAGGCGGCTGAGACGGCTCAAAAAGCCCGTGCCGAGGTACTTCCCCTTTTCCGACACCACATCCACAAGCGCGCCGTTCTCGCACTCGCCCTCCCCCGGCTCGCGGGCAACGTCGGAGTCGTAGACCCAGGGGTGGCCGCTCTCGAGCCAGCGCGTGCCCTTGGCGGTGACGGTGACGGTCGGATATTCGCGTGCAGCTTTCATAGATCAAATTTCCTTTTTCAAATCAGTTTTCCCCATCATACCACGCGCGCGGGCGCGGCACAACTCATTTGTTGAGAAAAAACAGCCCGACAAGGCACAGCGCAAGGCCCACGAGCTTGTTGACCGTGATGGCCTCGTGGTAGACAAGATACCCAATGAACACCAAAATCGTCGCGATGGCCGCCGCAGACGACACCTGAAACGCGCTGACCGGCCAGCCCGCCTTGTAAGCGTGCATGCTGCCAGCTTCCAAACCGACGACCGCGAGACCGAGCAGGTACGGCGCCCAGTTCATCTGGCTGTATTCGTGCAGAAGGTTCGCCCCGCCGCGGTTCGTCACAAAATACAGGATGCCCGAAAAGATTGAGCCGATCAGATACGTGACCGTGAGCGACGCGAGCGGATCAACGCTCTCGGGCAGCGATTTGGCGCAGATGTGATACACGGTGTTCGACGCCACAACGAGAATGAGCGGCCAGAGATAAGCCATAAAAAGCCCTCCTGTTCAAAATGCCGGATGCAAAACGGCAGCCAGACTTCCGCCTGACTGCCGGTAGGTGCGCACCCGTGATTGATGGGAAAAGTGTAGCAGTCCGGCGCGTCCTTGTCAAGGAAAAAGCTTGCATTCGCGGCGATTCCGACAAATTTACGAGGGTCAGTTCATGCAACCTGACGCTTGTTTTTTGCGCTTGCGCGTGCTACCATGCAAGTGTAAATACCAAAAGCTGCCGCAGCACTCTGCGGCTCGGACTATCATGGAGGGTCTATCATGAGCTATCCCAAGACCGGCGAAGAAGTTTACGTCAGCCTGAACCTTTCCAACACCATGCTCACCGGCCTCGGCAAGGGCACGATCACCCGCGAGGATGTTTCGGTGGACTACCTGAAAAAACTCTTTGAGAAGCACGGTGTCATCGTCTCGGCCAAGCCCGAGTACCGCAACATCATGGAGCGCGTGAACAACACCTACGATCTGGGGCTCGATATTCCCGAAAAGCTCCGCCTCTTCCAGCTTTCCGAGCAGCACCGCCGCCTTGTGGTCGTGAACATCTCCGGCCTCCAGCGCAAGAACGGCTCGCTGCTGCCGTCCTACACGGAGGAGGAGCTTGACGAGGCGACCTTCACGTTCGTGAAGTACTATGTGCAGGGCGAGCACTACGATGAGCTTGTCGAAGAGAACAAGAAGCTGCGCTTTGAGCTCGAGCAGGAGATCTCGTGGCGCAACCGCACCGATTCGGAAAACTGAGCCTGCGGGCAAAAACGCGAAAAAACGGAGGACCCTTCCGCGGAAGGGCCCTCCGTTCTGATATTCTGAGGCTGCGCAGAGCTGCTGCGCGTTATTTTCCCGTCAGCGCGGCGCGGTAGGCGCGCTTGAGGAACCATGCGTTGAGCAGCACGGCGGCAAGCTCCGCGATGGGGAACGACAGCCACACCAGCGAAAGCTGCCCGCTGAGCGACAAGAGGTACGCCACCGGCAGCAGCACGACGATCTGGCGGCAGACGGAGCTTTCGAGCGCGTAGATGGGCTTGCCGAGGGCCTGACAGGCGCTCGCGGCGATGATGCTGAAGCCCGCGAGCGGGAAATGCAGCCCGATGATGCGCAGCGCGGTCTTGCCGATGGCAAGTCCCTCGGCCGTGGGAGAGAAGAGACCGAGCAGCGTGCCGGGGATGAGCTCAAGGAGCGCGCAGCCCACGCACATGATGGCAATGGCCGTGACGGCCGTGAGGCGCACGGTCTTGCGCACGCGGTCGAACTTCCCCGCGCCGTAGTTGTAGGACACGATGGGGATCATCGCGTTGTTAAGGCCGAAGCAGGGCATGAAGATGAAGCTTTGCAGCTTGAAATACGCGCCGAAGACCGCGGTCGCCGCCTCGGTGAAGGAGATGAGGATGTGATTCATGCCAAACATCATCACCGAGCCGATGGACTGCATGATGATCGCGGGGATGCCGATGGCGTAAATGTCGGAAACGGTGGCGCGGTGGGGGCGGATGCCCGAAAGACGCAGCTGGACCTCGACATTTTTCGTGTGGTTGAGCACAAGGCCGAGCGCCGCGCCGAGAAACTGGCCCGCGACCGTGGCGAGGGCCGCGCCCGCGACCTCAAGGCGCGGGAAGCCGAGAAGGCCGAAGATCAGGATGGGGTCGAGCACGATGTTGCACACCGCGCCCGCGATCTGCGAGATCATCGAAAGATTCGTGCGGCCCGTGCCCTGCAGGAGGCGCTCGGCGTAGACCTGCACGAAAATGCCAAGCGAGCAGCCGATGCAGATGCGGACATAGTCCTGCCCGTAGGCGATGATCTGCTCATTGGCTGTTTGCAGGCGGAAGTAGGGCGTGGCCATCGTAAAGCCGAAGAGCATGAAGACGGCGGCGGTGCAGAGCGTGAGGAAAAGTCCCGTGCCTGCCGCGCGGTTCACGGCCGTCTGGTTCTTCTCGCCCAGCGAGCGCGCGAGCAGCGCGTTCATGCCCACGCCTGTGCCCACGGAAAAGGCGATGCACAGCATTTGCAGCGGGAAGGCGAGCGAGACGGCGTTCATCGCGTCCTGACTGAGGCGCGCGACAAAGACGCTGTCGACGATGTTGTAGAGCGCCTGAAAGAGCATCGACACCATCACAGGCCCCGCCATGTTGGCAAGGAGCTTGCCGATGGGCATCGTGCCCATTTTGTTTTCTCTGATGTTTTCCTCCATGGTTTTCCCCTTTGAATCAGTGTTTCGGCAATAAAATTCCGGCGCCGTAGCGCCGGAATCAAAGTTTGATCATTTTTTGTCGCGACCTGTGCGTGACAAAAAATACTTTACAGAGTGCAAGTGTGCGAGCAAAGCGAGTGCGCGCAGCACTCTGCAAGCCCCTCTCAAAAATGTGCTTTGCACATTTTTGAATTACTTTTTCAGTTCCCCGTTTGCGGCCTTGGTGAGATAGGCGTTGATGAAGCCGTCAAGATCGCCGTCCATGACCGACTGGATGTTGCCGGTCTCATAGTCGGTACGCATATCCTTCACGAGCTGGTAGGGCATGAAGACATAGGAGCGGATCTGGCTGCCCCACTCGATCTTGAGCTGCACGCCCTTGATGTCGGAGATCTTCTCCGCGTGCTGCTGGATCTTGAGCTCCATGAGCTTGGATTTGAGCATCTGCATGGCGTAGTCGCGGTTCTGGAACTGCGAGCGCTGCGTCTGGCAGGCGGTGACGATGCCCGTGGGCTTGTGGATGAGTCGAACGGCAGAGCTCGTCTTGTTGACGTGCTGGCCGCCTGCGCCGGAGGCGCGGTAGACCTGCATCTCAATGTCCTCGGGGCGGATCTCCACCTCGATGTCGTCTGGCAGCTCGGGCATGACCTCAAGCGCGGAAAAGCTCGTCTGGCGGCGGGCGTTGGCGTCGAACGGGGAAACGCGCACGAGGCGGTGCACGCCGTTCTCGCCCTTCAGGTAGCCGTAGGCGTTCTCGCCCTTGACCATGACCGTCGCGCTCTTGAGGCCCGCGTCTTCGCCGTCGAGATAGTCGAGCATCTCAAACTCGAAGCCGTGCTTGTTCGCCCACTGCATATACATGCGGTAGAGCATCTGCGTCCAGTCCTGCGCCTCCGTTCCGCCGGCGCCGGCGTGGAAGGTGAGGATGGCGTTGCAGCTGTCGTACTCGCCGGAAAGAAGCGTCGTCAATCGCGCCTGCTCCATCTCCTTTTCAAGCGTTTCGTAGCCCTCTTCGAGCTCCGGCAGCAGGCTCGCATCGTCCATCTCGCTGCCCATGTCGATCAGCGCGAGCAGATCGTCGCGCGTTGCGACAAGCTTTTCGTAGCGGTGAATTTTATTTTGGAGCTGCTTCGAGCGCATCTGATTCTTCTGCGAGCGCTCCAGATCGTTCCAGAAGCCGTCCTCGTGCGCCTCAAGCTCAAGGCGCTTAAGCTCCATGCGGGCCGGTTCGATCTCGAGGGCCTTGCACAGGTTTTCCAGCGTTTCGTCCATCGCAAGCAGCTTCTGCTTATAAGAATCGTATTCGATCACAGCCATGGCGTTTTCTCCTTATTACATTCTGCTTTAGCCGAAAAAGTATATCATAAGCGCCGTGCAAAGGCAAGAAAAAATCCGTCCTCCGGGGTAAAAAACTCCCGCGGGGGGCGGCTTTGCACATTTTTTGGCGAAAAAAACAAAAAAGCCACGCTCTCGCGTGGTCGTACAAATGGATCTCAGCGCTCGCTGACGATCTGCGTGGTGCTGCCGAAGATCATATCGTCAACATCCTGCTTGATGAACTTGTCGAACATATTGTGTTTCACGCTCCTTTCTCTCTTCAATTTCAGTTTATATTATAGACGCGAAAAATGCAAATTTCAATGGTCAGCTTTCATGGTTTTGACCAAAAAATTAACAGTTATTTCATGCAATGTGCCAAGCGGACACTTGCATTTTTGCAAGCGGTACTTTATAATAGGCTACAAGTTAATTTTCGAAACGGAGGACGCGCGCAATGGCGGAGTTCGTCACATTTGAAGATGTTTCCAAGGTCTATCACAGCGGCGAGGTGGAGATCCGCGCTGTGGATCATATCAGCTTTACGATCGGCAAGGGGGAGTTCTGTGTTATCGTGGGTCCCTCGGGCGCGGGCAAGACGACGGTTTTGAACATGCTCGGCGGCATGGACGCCTGCTCGGGCGGCACGATCACGGTCGACGGCACGCGCGTGAGCGACTTCAACGCCCGCCAGCTCACGACCTACCGCCGCCACGACATCGGCTTTGTTTTCCAGTTCTACAATCTCGTCGGCAACCTCACGGCGCTTGAAAACGTGGAGCTTGCCGCGCAGATCTGCAAGGATCCGCTCGACGCCGGGGAGGTGCTCGAGGAGGTCGGCCTTTCCGCGCGCGCGAACAACTTTCCCGGCCAGCTCTCCGGCGGCGAGCAGCAGCGCGTGGCCATCGCCCGCGCGCTGGCAAAGAACCCCAAGCTCCTGCTCTGCGACGAGCCGACCGGCGCGCTCGACTATGTGACGGGCAAGCAGATCTTAAAGCTCCTGCAGGATACCTGCCGGGAAAAGGGCGTGACGGTCGTGGTCATCACGCACAACAGCGCCATCGCGCCGATGGCCGACCGCGTTATCCACATCAAGAACGGCACGGTGGAGTCGATGCAGCGCAACGAAACGCCGCAGAGCGTGGAAACGATCGAATGGTGAGAAGAATGCGGGAGAAAAGGAGGGCGGCACGATGAAAAGCGCAATGCAAAAGGATTTCTGGCGCGAGGTCGGACACACGAAGAGCCGCTTTTTTTCGATCATGATCCTGGTGGCGCTGTCGGTGGCGTTCCTTTCGGGACTCAAGGCGACCGCGCCGGACATGAAGCACACGGGCGACGATTATCTCGATTCGCTGCACCTGGCGGACTTTCAGGTGCTCTCGACCCTCGGGCTTACGGACGAGGATATCGACGCGCTCAAGGAACAGGAAAACATTGAGAACGCAGAGGGCGAGTATGTCCTCGACGCTTTCGCCGCCGCCGGCGGGTCGGAGACAGTCGTGAAGATCCTTTCGCTGAGCGAGCAGGGCATCAGCGACGTTTTGCTGCGCGAGGGCAGGATGCCCGCGCGCGCGGACGAGTGCGTGGTGGAAGAGGGGATGCTGAGCCTTCTTGACATCGCCATCGGCGATACCATTACCCTCACGCCTGGCAGCAAGATGGAGGATGCGCTCGCGGACGATACTTACACGGTGGTCGGCACCGTGCGCTCGCCGGTGTATATCTCGGTGGAGCGCGGCACCTCCACGATCGGCAGCGGCACGGCGCGGGCATACCTGTATCTGCCGCGCGACGCCTTTGCGCTCGACTACTATACGGCGGCCTACGTGCGCGTTTCCGGCGCGGCGGAGATGACGGCCTTTTATGACGACTACGACGACTACATCGACGATGTGATCGACTCGCTTGAGGACTTTGCCGATGCGCGCGCACAGCTTCGCCACGACGAGCTTGTGGAAGAAGCGACGGAGAAGCTCGACGATGCGCAAAAGGAGCTGGACGAGGCGAAGGCGGAGGCCGATGAGAAGCTCGGCGACGCGGAGAAGGAGCTCAAGGACGCGCGCAAAAAGCTCGACGACGGCTGGCGGGACTACCGAGACGGTCAGCAGGAGCTTGCCGATTCGCGCGTGAAGCTTGACGACGCCAAGGCTGAGCTGGAGAACGGCGAGCAGGAGTACAAGGACGGCCTTGCCGAGTATGAAGACGGCAAGAAGAAATACGAACAGAGCCAGCAGCAGCTCAATGCCGGCGCGCAGGAGCTTGCCGAGGGCAAGAAGCAGCTGGACGAGGGTCAAAAGCAGCTCGATGCGCTGGGCAGCACCGTGACCGGCGCGCTCGACGGCACCGGTTCGCCCTATGAGGACAAACCGGATCAGCTGATCGAAGATCTTGGCAAGGGCGACCAGACGGCCGCCGCGACGACGGACGCCGCGCTCGACGGAATGCGCGCGCGGCTCTCGGCGGGCATTGCGCAGGCGCAGAGCACGATCGACACATTGAACGGTCAGATCGCGCAGCTGAGCGCCGCGCTGCAAAACCCCGCGCTGAGCGACGAGGAACGCGCAGGCTATGAGAAGGGGCTTGCCGAGGCGCAGGCGGGGCTTGCGCAGGCGGAGGCGCAGAAGGCGCAGATGGAGCAGCAGCTTGCCCAGCTCAAGGATGTCAACTCCGGGAGCATCGCGCAGAGCAAGCAGCAGCTTGACAAGGGACAGGCAGAGTACAGCAGCGGCCGCGCGGAGCTCGCCGCGGGCAGCCGCGAGCTTGCCGCAGGCAAGAAGCAGCTCGATGAGGCGAAGGCAGAGCTCGACGATGTGCCCGCGCAGCTTCAGGAGGCAAAGCAAAAGCTGAGCGACGCGCGCAAGGAGCTGGACGACGGCTGGAAGGAATACTACGACGGCGAAGAGAAATACGCCGACGGCAAGCAGGAGCTGGCCGAGGCCTACACGGAGCTGCAAAGCGGCGAAAAGGACTATCGCGCGGGCCTGCGCGAGTATGAAGACGGCAAGGCGGAGGCGGACGAAAAGATCGCTGACGCACAGGCGAAGATCGCCGACGCCCGCCGCAAGGTGGCCGACATTGAAAGCTGCGAGTGGTATCTCTTCGGCCGCAGCTACAACCCCGGCTACACGGGCTTCGGCCAGGACGCCGAGCGCATGGCGAACCTTGCAAGCGTCTTCCCCGTCATCTTCTTCCTCGTGGCGGCGCTCGTGTGCCTGACGACGATGACGCGCATGGTCGAAGAGCAGCGCGTGCAGATCGGCTCTTTGAAGGCGATGGGCTACAGCGGCCTCGCCATCTCGCGCAAGTACATTTTCTACGGACTCTTGCCGAGCCTGACGGGCGGCCTCATGGGCCTTGTCATCGGTTACATCCTCTTCCCCAAGATGATCTTTATGGCCTATCAGATCATGTATCAGGTGCCGGATATCGAGCTGCGCGCTTATCCGGGGATCTCGGTCTTTTCCGTGCTGGCGGCAGTTGCCTGCACGACCCTTGCAACGCTCTGGGCCTGCCTTGCCACGCTGCGCGAAACGCCCGCGAGCCTGATGCGCCCGCGCACGCCGAAGGCGGGCAAGCGCGTCTTCCTTGAGTACATCCGTCCCCTGTGGAAAAGAATGTCCTTTACCCATAAGGTGACGGCGCGCAACCTCTTCCGCTACCAAAAGCGCTTCTGGATGACGGTCATCGGCATCGGCGGCTGCACGGCGCTCATCATCGCGGGCTTCGGTATGCGCTCATCTCTTCTCTTTACGATGACGCGCCAGTACGACGAACTCTTCCACTACTCCGCGCAGGTGACGCTTGCGGACAATGTGCTGAGCGAGGAGCGGGAGGCTGTGGAGGATTTCCTCTCGAGCGATGCGCGCATCGTCAGCTACGTTCCCGCCACTGCATCCTCCGCCACGGTGGCCACATCCGGCTATTCGACCACCGCCTACATCGAGGTGATGGCCTCCGATGAGATCGGCAAGGTCGTCGACCTTTTCGACTACAAGAGCGGCGAGCCCATCACCATGGGCGACGACGGCGTGTACATCAACCAGAAGCTCTCGGAGCTGCTGGGCGTCAAGATCGGCGATACCTTCTTCCTCGACGGCGAAGGGCGCGGCGACGTGACGGTGGCAGGCATCTACGAGCACTACACGGGGCACTTCATCTACATGACGCCCACCTACTACGAAAACACGCTCCACGCCGGGAGCGAGCCGAACGCCTACCTCATGAACTTCACGAGCGACGACACCGACACCTGCAACGCCATCTTCGAAAAGCTGCTCGATTTGAGCGGCGTGGCGACGACCTCGCGCATGCGCGACACGCAGGATACCTACATGCACAGCATGGAGCGCGTGGACTTCGTCGTGGTCATCATCATTCTGGCGGCGGCGGCGCTGGCGATGGTCGTGCTCTTCAACCTCTCGAACATCAACATCACCGAGCGCCAGCGCGAGCTTGCCACGATCAAGCTGCTGGGCTTTTACGACAGGGAGGTTTCGGCCTACGTCTACCGCGAGAACATCGTGCTGACGGTGTTCGGCATCCTCATAGGCTGCTTCATGGGCCACTGGCTGCACATCTACCTTGTCCGCTCCACGGAGATCGACCTTATGATGTTCGGGCGGCAGACCAAGGCGACGGCCTACCTCTATGCGGCGATCCTGACGACGATCTTCTCCTTCCTCGTCAATGTTCTCGCGCACTTCAGGATGAAGAAGATCGACATGGTCGAGAGTCTCAAGAGTGCGGAATAAATTTCTTGTTTCGCGGCAGTGCATTGTGCTACAATAAGGGGCGGCAAAAGCCGCCCCTTACCTTTTCCGCGCATTTGTGCGCATACCGATAGGAGTTTTCATGGCGAATCAAAGAAGAAAACATCATTTTTGGCGCAATTTGCTTATCCTCATCGTGCTGCTCGGCCTCTTCCTCTGCTGGGACAACAGCAGCATCGAAACAGACGAGGTCACGTTCACCTCGCTCGCGCTGCCCGCGGGCTTTGACGGCTGCCGCGTCGTGCACCTGAGCGACCTGCACGGCAAATACTTCGGCGAGGACAACGAGCGCCTGTACAGTGCGGTCAAGGCCGCGCAGCCGGAGTATATCTTCGTGACGGGCGACCTGGTCGACCGCAAGACCGAGAACCCGACCATCTACGCCGGCGAGGTCGGCACGGCGCTCTCTGCCATCGCGCCGACGTATTACGTCACGGGCAACCACGAGTGGGGTCACGGCACAAAGGTCGTGGAGGAGATCAAGCGCACGCTGCGGGAGAGCGGCGTGACGGTGCTCTCCAATGAATTTATGTATCTTGCGCGAAACGGCGATACCATCGTGCTCGCGGGCATCGACGATCCGAACGGCTACGCCGATCAGGAAACGCCGCAGGAGCTTGCCCAGGAGGTCTACGCCGCCTGCGGCGACCCCTTCTGGATGCTGCTCGCGCACCGGAACGACCGCTTTGCGCGGGAATACAGTCTCCTCGGCGCGGACTTAACGCTCTCCGGCCACGGGCACGGCGGCATCTGGAGATTCCCGTTCGTGGGCGGAGTGTTCGGCACGCAGCGCAACCTCTTCCCCACGCACACGGCGGGCTTTTATTCAGACAACGGCGCGTCCGTCTTCGTCAGCCGCGGGCTCGGCAACTCGCCGAAGATCATCCCGCGCATCTTCAACCGCCCGCAGGTCGCGGTCATCACACTGGAAAGGGGCTGAGAGCATGCGTGAATTTCAAGCCGGCAGCTGCGACGTTGCCGTCATCGGCGCGGGACACGCGGGCATCGAGGCATCGCTCGCCTGCGCGCGCCTCGGGATGAAGACGGTCTGCTTTACCATCAACTTAGACGCGGTGGGCAATATGCCCTGCAACCCCGCCATCGGCGGCACGGGCAAGGGTCATCTTGTGCGCGAGCTCGACGCCCTCGGCGGCGAGATGGCAAAGGCCGCGGATGAAGCCTGCATCCAGTACCGGATGCTCAACCGCGGCAAGGGCCCCGCCGTCTGGTCGCTGCGCGCGCAGGCCGACCGGCGGCGCTACCAGAGCGTGATGAAGCACGCGCTCGAGCGGCAGGAAAATCTTTTGCTGCGTCAGGCGGAGATCGTCGATCTTCGCGTGGAGGACGGGCGCGTTTCCGCCGTCGTGACGGAAACGGGCGGCGTTTACGCGGTCAAGGCCGTCATCCTCTGCTCGGGGACATTTCTGGACGGGCGCACGATCGTCGGCGAATGTGTGCGCGAGAGCGGCCCGGACGGGATGCACGCCTCGCTGACGCTGGCGGGCGCGCTCAGGAAGCTCGGCCTTCCCCTGCGCCGCTTCAAGACCGGCACGCCACCGCGCGTGAACGCGCGCAGCGTCGATTTTTCTCAAATGGAATTGCAGACGGGCGACGAAGCGCCCCTGCCCTTCTCGTTTTCGACGCAAACGCCGCCTCAAAATCAGGTGGTCTGCTATTTGACCTACACCACGGAGGAGACGCACCGCGTCATCCGCGAGAATCTGGATCGGAGCCCCATCTACTCGGGCGTCATCGAGGGCGTCGGCCCGCGCTACTGCCCGAGTATCGAGACGAAGATCGTCCGCTTCCCCGATAAGCCACGCCATCAGCTCTTCATCGAGCCGATGGGACTTGACACGGAGGAACTTTACATTCAGGGCTTTTCCTCTTCCATGCCCGAGGAGGTGCAGCTTGAAATGCTGCACTCGGTCAAGGGGCTTGAGCACGCGGAGATGATGCGCCCGGCCTACGCCATCGAGTATGACTGCATCGACCCCACCGCGCTTTACCCGACGCTTGAATACAAGCACATTTCCGGCCTGTACGGCGCGGGACAGTTCAACGGCTCGTCGGGCTACGAGGAGGCGGCGGTGCAGGGCTTTGTCGCGGGTGTGAACGCCGCGCGGAAAATCAAGGGCGAGCCGCCCTTTATTTTAGGCCGCGAGCAGGCCTACATCGGCACGCTCATCGACGACCTTGTGACCAAGG
>ENA-UOJC01001587-UOJC01001587.1-human-gut-metagenome-genome-assembly--contig:-C104-NODE-1587-length-29807-cov-6.413384_pt1 | contig 29807 bp, 16 predicted proteins | sample MGYA00242339_ERZ723886 | MGnify/ENA metagenome assembly ERZ723886 | reverse complement strand
TGCGCTCGCCTGTTGCCCGCAGTTGTCGCATCGCGACCGGATTGTCTCTTGGCTTTCAGCTTTTCACTTTCAATTTTTCACTTCTTGAACGTCACCTCCCCGAAAAACTCGGGACGGTGGAAATCGGGTTTCTCCGTCCGGATCGGCCGCCACGAGAGGAAATGGGGGTGCGAGAGGTTGTCGCCGCATTTGTAGAGGTTCATGCGGGCCTTGAGACCGCTCCAGTCGGTCAGCGCATGGCGGAAAAGCGCCTGCGGGGGGATGGCCAGCGTGAGCGACCAGCGGTTGTCGCCCTCGCGCTCGGCGAAAGGCTCGCCGCAGGGAAGCGTCGTGTAGCGTTTCACGCCCGCCAGCACCTCGGGCGAGGCGTGCTCGGCCTCGGTCCGGGATTTGCGCGCCCCGAGCAGCATCCGTCCGATGCAGGTGGTTTCGAAATTGTAGTACATCCCTGTGTCGGGCGCGATGAAGAACTCCGCGCACGAGTCGGTCCACACCTCGCCGTTGTCCTCCGTGACGAGCGCCGCCGTGTAGCGTTCGGCGACGTCGAAGCGCAGCATCAGCCAGTCGCCCGTATGGAACATCCGGAAACTGACTTCCGGGGCGTAGGGAAATTCCGCGGGCCAGTTGCAGCACGCCACCGGCAGCGGCTCGATTCCGGCGAATGCCTCGTCCACGGCGGCCCGGTCGTCGGGCGCGATGCCTGCTATCTTGCGAATTTCCATTCCTTATTTGTATTTGGCGACGGTTTCCCGTACGATTTCACACATCGTGCCGTACTGTTCTTCCATGCTTTGCAGCAGTTTGTACTGGGCGCGGGTGCGCACGAGGTTGTGCTCGGGGTATTTCGTTTTGTAATAGGTGTCGCCGTCGATGTAGTCCATCAAAAAACGCAGCACCTGCTCGAAGGTGATGTAACGGGCCGAGAATGCCAGGTGGTCGATTTCGGCCTGGTTGAGCTGTCCGGCCCGCTGCGACAGATAGCCTTCGGTATAGGCGCGGAACATTTCGAGGGACATGCCCACGCGCGAAAGGTCGCGGTCGTCCTCGTCGCCCGTGTTGGCGTAGGAGCGGATGGCGTCGCCGAAATCGTTGAGCGACGTGGAGTTCATCACCGTGTCGAGGTCGATGGCGCACAGCACCTCGCCCTGCTTGTCGAAGAGGATGTTGTTGATTTTCGTGTCGTTGTGGGTCACGCGCGTGGGGATCGTGCCGTCCTCGACCTTCGACCAGAACGAGAGCATCTCGTCGCGGCGCGATTCGATCCAGCCGATCTCCTCCGCAAGGTCTTTCACGCGGCCTGCGGTGTCGCGGCGCAGCGCCTCGTCCCACTGCACGAAGCGGTGGCGGATGTTGTGGAAGCCCTTGATCGTCTCGGCCAGCGGCTCGGTGAAGTCCGCCAGCTGGGCCTGGAACTTGCCGATGCCCTCGCCGCCCTTGCGGGCCAGTTCCGGGGAGTCGGCCTTGTTGTAGGCGATCGTGTCGCTGATGAAAACCGAAACGGCCCAATATTCGCCCTGTGCGTCCACGTGATAGAGCTTTCCGTCGCGGGTCGCAACCACGGTCATCGCCTCGCGTCTGGGGTCGCCCCCGGCGGCTGCGACACGGCGGCGGATATGGTCCGTCACTTTGCGGATGTTCTCCATCATGGCCGGAACGTCGGGAAAGATGCTCTTGTTTTTGCGCTGGAGGATGTAATCCGGCGCATCGCCCGCCATGCGGACGATGAACGTGTCGTTGATGAATCCCTCGCCCAGCGAGTCGATTGCCGTGATAGCGCCTTCCAGCGCGAACTGCGACGCTATTTCCTGTAATTCAGCCTTCATACGATGAGGTTGTTTCGGTTTTGGTTGTTAAAGGTTAAGTTTCACCTCCAAAGTTACTGGAAAAAACGCAGAAATGCAACCGGATATTGTGAAAAAGCCCGCCTTTCTTGCTGAAGGGCGGGCTTGCGAAAACTTTCGGACGGGTTATTCGATCGGGTCGATCACCGTGAACGTCACCTCGTAGGGAGCGGGTGCCGACTGTCCCTGGTAGTTGCCGCCGGCGACGATGAAGGTCACCGTGTAGGTCCCCGGCTCGGTGTAGGTGTACGAGTAGCTCGGCAGATCGTCGGTCACGCCCTTGATGTTCAGGCCCGTGTCGGGCGAGATCGTGTTGAGCGCGACGGGCTGCATGAAGGCCCACTGGTCGATCTCGGGGAAAGCCCCGGCGCTGAAGCCCTGGAAGACGATATTGGCGGTGTTGTTCGCTCCCGGCCGGCCCTGGAATTTCAGGTTGCCGTTGCCCGATACATTATGAATATAGGGGTCGTCGGCGTGCTGCGAAGCCAGCGAGAAGGGAACGAATTCCATGTCCGGATAGTTGTAGACCTGCGTGTCGTGGCCCTTGAACTTGACCGTGATCTTCGGATTGATCCGATAGGTGCGCATCGTGGTCTTGGGGTCCGGATAGAAAAGGTGCATGCCCCACGAAAAACGGTCGGCGAACCGGGTGATGTCGTAGGTGCGGGTTTCGAACTTGTTCGCGTTGTTCGGCGTGAACTCCAGTTTGGTCCAGTCGGCGCAGTCGTTCGCCGCGATGGCTTCGACCACGGGGCGGTCGGTGGCGGCGTCGCTGCCGTTCAGCCCCGCGAATTTGTTGCCCGCAAACAGGACGAGGTTGTTCAGCGTGCCGTACTGCTGGCTGATCTCGATCTCCAGTTCGCACGACTCGATGTCGGCGATGTCGACCTTCGTGCGGTTGCGGTGCTTGTACTCGTGTCCCGTGTCGCCCGTCCAGACGGTGATGAAGTCGGCGTTGCCGCTGAAGTTGAAGACCACCGGGTCGCCCGTGCGGTAGGTGTTCGTCGGCGCCAGCCGCACCGAGAACTCCAGCGGCTCGTAGATCTCTTCGTGTTCGCACGAGGCTGCCGCGGTTGCGAGGGCCAGCGTCGCCGCGAGGTATGTGATTCGTTTCGTACTCATCGTATGCTCTGCAATTAAGCGTTTTACCATAAGGGGTTCTGTCGGAGCGCGTGGTTCACCGCCAGCTCCTTGGTCGGAATCGGGAGGTAGATGTGGCGTGCCGTCACGTTGGCGTAGTTCGCCGACGCATAGTTCGTATAGCTGACGTTGCGGTACTTGTTCTCCGTCGGCTGGTTGGTCCCGGCGTTGTGCATCTTCTCGACGAACGTGCCCCAGCGGATCAGGTCCCACTTGCGAAGCCCCTCGAAAGCCAGTTCGCGTCCGCGCTCGTTGCGCACCAGGTCGCGGAACGAACGATAGTCGCCCAGCAGGCTCTCGTTGGTCTTGACGCCCGCGCGTTTGCGGATTTCCCGGATGGCCTCCTTGGCCTGGTCGTCCGGCGCCCCGGCGTATTCGTTGATCGCCTCGGCGTACATCAGCAGCACGTCGGCGTAGCGAAGGATCGGGAAGTTGATCGTCGTGTAGAGGCTCTTGGCCGACATCTGTTTCTCGTAGACCGTCTCGCGGCGCCATTTGCCGGCGTTGCGGACGGCGCACATCACCGTCGGGTCGTAAACCAGATCGGCGGGGTCGAACGCGTCCTCGATCGTCTGGTCCAGCCCCTCGATGTCGGGCATGGCGAAATTGTTGTTGTAGACCCACGGCGTCTTGAACATGCTCTGCGTCTGTTGCAAGTAGCGCGTCACGGTCTCGCCCGCCTTGTTCTTGTACGAGATTTTCTGGTTGTTCATTCCGCGGTAGTTGTAGCCCGGCAGGTTCCACGTCAGCCGCTTGTCGATGACCGTGGCGCTGGCCGTTTCGTCTGCCGTGCGGTCGTTCTCCCAGTAGAGCTGCCAGAGGGTGTAGGAGCCGTTGTAGTAGCCGTAGGAGTAGTTGCAGGCCCACTCCGAGTAGTTGGTCGTTCCCGACTGCGAACGCAGGCCGATCAGGTCGCCGATGCGGCCGTTCGTCCAGTCGGTCGCGCTGGTGCGGTCGCCGAGGAATTCGGCCTCCCACATTGATTCGTGGAACTGCGTGTCGTACTGGTCGCGGATCATGTTGATGAAGACCTCCTCGTAGCTCTCGTTCAGGTCGTGCTTGTGCGAGGCGATCACCTCGTTGGCCCAGTAGGCGGCGCGGCGGTACATCTCCTTTTTATCCAGTCCGTCGATCTGCTTGACGCTCTCGCCGGCCATGAAGAGATAGACGCGGGCCAGAATGCCCTGGGCGACGGTCTGGCTGACGCGCGAGGGGGTGTTGTCGATGGGCTCGTAGAGGTCGGGAATCGTGGCTTCGATCTCGTCGGCGCACCATTTGAGCACCTGCTCCTGCGGCGTTGCGGCCATCTGCACGTCGTTGGGGTTGGGCGAGGTGGTCGCCTTGACGCGCAGGGGCACATCGCCCCACGCCTGCGCCAGCAGGAAGTGGTAGTAGGCGCGCAGGAACCGCGCTTCGGCGATGTAAAGCCCGATGTTCACCGAAAGTTTCCCGGGGTCGATCTCCGTCTTTTCGACGGCCTCGATGTAGCGGTTGGCGTTCTTGATGCCTTCGTAGAGCTTCGACCAGGTGTCGTAGATCGCCGCCGTGCCGGCGCTGTGGTTGTAGCGGTCGGGACGCGATTCGCTGTTGTTGTAGTTGTTGAAGTAGCAGAGGTCGTCGGCGTTGGCGATTTGCAGCGAGTAGTAGTTGCCGTAGATCGCTTCGCTGTTCAGCACGCCGTAGACGCCCGCCAGACCGTAGATCAGCTTTTGTTCGCTGTTGTAGTAGCCGTCGTCGGGGATGATCTGCGGATCGGTGTCGAGGAAGCTGCACGCCGGAAGGGCGGCGGAGAGCAGCGCCAGCGTTCCCAGTTTCAATATGCTTTTGATTTTCATGGCGTAATGTTGCGTTTAAACCGTTAGAATGTGAGGTTTACGCCGGCCGTGAAGCCGAATGCGCGGGGATATGCCGACCAGTCGAATCCGGGCGTCAGCACCGAGTTGCGGGTCGATACCTCGGGGTCGGGACCGCTGTAACCCGTCAGGGTCCAGATGTTGTCGGCCGAGACGTAGACGCGCATCTGGCTGATGCCCGCCTTGCGCAGCGAACGGCTCGGCAGCGTGTAGCCCAGCGAGACGTTCTTCAGCCGCAGGAACGAACCGTCCTCGATCACGCGCGACGAGTACTCCTCGCGGCCGACGGCGTTCACGCGCGGAATGTTCGACGCGGGGTTCTCCGGCGACCAGCGGTCGGCGTAGGAGGCCAGCTGGTTGGTCTGGCTCCTCCAGCCCGACTCGAAGACCAGCCGGTTGGCGTTCAGCACGTCGTTGCCGTAGCTCCACGCGAAGAAGATGTTCAGGTCGAAGTTCTTCCAGTTGAAGTTGTTGCCGAAGCCGCCCGTGTTGAGGGGCTGTCCGCAGCCGATGATCGTGCGGTCGTAGTCGTCGATGACGCCGTCGCCGTTCATGTCGCGGTATTTCATGTCGCCCGGCTGCATCGCGTTGCCCTTGAACGAGGGAACGCCGCTGACGAGGTTGCCCTTGTCGTCGAAATCCTCGGCCTTGTAGGTCCCGTCGTAGATGAAGCCGTACATCATGCCCGTGGGCTTGCCCACCTGCGAGATGTAGGGGAACTGCGAGTTGAAGCGCGTCTCCCACGATACGGAACTCTGGAGCGTGTTCTGTCCGTCGACCAGCCCGAGAATCCGGTTGCGGTTGAAGGCGATGTTGAACGACGTGGACCACTGGAACTGACGGGTCTTGACGTTCACCGTTTCGAGCGTCAACTCGAAGCCGCGGTTGCGGATCTTGCCGATGTTGAGCATCCCCTGTTCGAAGCCCGACGAGGCGGGCAGCAGGGCGTAGAGCAGCAGGTCGCGCGTCACCTTGTCGTACCAGTCGGCCGTCACCTTGATGCGGTCCTCGAAGAACCCGAGGTCGAGACCCGCGTTCCACTGCTCGGTGGTCTCCCACTTGAGCCGCTCGTTGGCCATGTTCGAGACGTAGTAGCCCGGCACGCGCTCGCCGCCGAACACATAGTCGAGCGAGTTGCCCGAACCCGGGTTGACGGTGATCTGCGAATAGAAGTCGTAAGGGGTCTGCGTGCGGTTGTTACCCGTCAGGCCCCACGAGAGGCGCAGCTTGCCGTTGCTCATCCACTCGCTTTTCTTCAGCAGGTTCTCGCGGTTGAAGTTCCACGAAAGGCCGGCCGAGGGGAAGTAGCCCCAGCGGTTGTCGGAGGGGAATTTCGACGAGCCGTCGGCGCGGAATGAGAAGGTCAGGTAGTATTTGTAGCGGAAATTGTAGTTGGCGCGCAGGAAGGCCGACATCATCCGCCAGTCGTAGTAGTTGCTCTGGACCTTCTGGTAGTTGCCCGTGTGGATGCCCGCGATGCCCAGCTCCTCGGAGGTGATCTGCGTCGACGCAACGCCGTCGTAGGTGTTCTTCTGCCCCTGGAGCGAGAGTCCCGCCATCAGGTCGAGGTTGTGGCTGCGCCCCAGGCGCTTCTTGTAGTTGAGCGTGTTTTCGTTCGACCAGCTCGTCTGGTCGGTCCAGTAGATGGCGCCGTTGACGCCTTTGCCGCTGGGCGAGCCGGCGTAGCCCGTGTAGGTCTCGCTGCCGTTGAACTCCTCGCGGCGGCGTTTGTTCAGGACGTAGCCGCCCGTGGTCTTGAACGTCAGGTCGGGGGTGATCTTCCACGTCAGCGCCAGGTTGGCGTTGAGGTAGTCCACCAGCGTCTTGCGGTATTCGTTCTTGGCGGTCTTCACCGGGTTGAAGCGGTAGTCGTTCGATCCGTCTACGGCTTCGTCGAGCATCGAATCGAGTATGTCCTGCCCGGGAGGCGTTACGGGGCGGTAGCCCCAGACCGAGTACATCAGCCAGCCCGACGACGACGAGGTGGTCTGCGCCGTGGTGGGGGTCACGCCGTTGGTCGCCGTGCGCGAATAGTTGGCGTTGGCGTTCAGCGTGAGTTTTTTCGAGATGGGCAGCGTGAAGTTGGCCTTGCCCTGGTAGCGCTGGAAGTTCGAACGGATGATGATGCCGTCCTGGTCGAGCGCCGAGAAGCCCACGTTGTAGCGCAGCCCCTCCTTGTTGCCGCCCGAGAGCGAGACGTTGTAGTTCTGCTGGAAAGCCGTGCGGTAGAGCTGGTCCTGCCAGTCGATGCCCGGGATGTGGCGGTAGTCGTCGAGCGTCAGTCCCTCGCTGAAATAGCTCTTGTTCATCGTCTCCTCGCTGATCAGTTCGCTCTGAAGCCGGACGAATTCGTAGGAGTCCATCAGGTCGGCCTTGTTGGCGATCTTGTTCAGGGAGAACGAGGCGCTGAAGTTCACCGTGGGCTTGCCCTCGTTGCCGCGTTTGGTGTTGATCACGATGACGCCGTTGGCTCCGCGCGCTCCGTAGATGGCGGTCGCCGAAGCGTCTTTCAGCACGTCGATCGACTCGATGTCGGCGGGGTTGATCGACGCGGCGAACGACCCTTCGGACGGGAATCCGTCGATGATGTAGAGCGGGGCGTTGCTCTGCGTGAGCGAGTTGTTTCCGCGGATGGTGATATTGGCTTCGGCGCCCAGCGAGCCGTCGCCCGTGGTGACGACCACGCCGGCGATGCGTCCGCCCAGCGCCTGGTCGAAGTTGGTGACGTTGGCCTTCATCATCGTTCCCAGGTCGGCCTTGGCCACCGAGCCGGTGAGGTCGCGCCGCGTGGTGGTTCCGTAGCCGATGTTGACGATCTCGACGGCGCCGATCTGCGACGCCTCTTCGGTCATCTTGACGTTGATCGCCGTGCGTTTGCCGACATACTCCTCGACGGTCGTGTAGCCCAGATAGGAGAAGACCAGCGTCTGGTCCTCCCGGGCCTTGATCGAGTAGCTGCCGTTGGCGCCCGTGGCCGTTCCCGACTGCGTCCCCTTGATCAGGACGGTTACGCCCACCAGCGGTGCACCGTTGGCGTCAACCACGCGTCCGTCCACGGCGTTCTGCGCAAAGGCGTCCCCCCCCCGGAGTACCGATAGGGTCACCAGCGCTGCCGCGGCCATGCGTTTAAGTGCTTTTTTCATAAATAAATCAGGTTGTGGGTGAAAATGGTTATTTCTTCTTGAGCCGGAACTCCACGGGCTGTCCGTGGCGGCAGGTTATCTTCAGCAGCGTTCCGGTGTCGTGGGAAACGGCCTCCACGCCGGGATATTGTGCGGCAAGCTCCCATGCGCCGTCCAAAAGCACCTCTTTTTCGATGGGGCGGCTCTCCTGACGCGTGGTGTAGGTCTTCTCCGTGAGGCCGAGGTCGGGCGTGCAGACGCTCATCACGACCTGTCCGTCCGTGTCGGTGCGCTCCATGACGATCGACTCTCCGGTCGCTTTGCGCACAAGCCCCCGGCCCGTGTATTCCCCGAAGCAGACGTAGCCCGTGATGCCCGTGGCGAGGTCCTTCACGACGTGGGCCGTGTTGTCCCGGCGCAGCACTTCGTAGCCGTCTTTCTTGATCAGGCGCGTGATCTCCTTGTTCGTGGGCTGGATGTAGACCGCATATTCATATCCGGCCTGCTTGGGGGCGCGGCCGTGGTCGATCCAGGCCGTGGCGAAGCTGCCCGTCTGGGGTGCGCGGGTCTTGTCGTTGGGCGAGGTCTGCTCCTTTTTGGTGATGTTCACCGCTGCGGCGTTCTTCACCACGTAGAAATTGCCCTTCGTGTCGGAGAGCGCCAGCCGCTCGCCGCCTCTGGAGAGGTTGAGCGGGAAAGCGTCGTAAAGCTCGCCGTCGACTTCTATCTGTTCGGCCGGGCTGTCCATCCGCAGCTGGAAAAGCGTCGTTTCGGTGGGGTATGCCTGGTTGTCGTTGTCGATGCCGCTGCCGAGGAAGACCATCCGGTTGTCGAAGCAGAAGACGGATTTGTACGCCGTGGCTCCGGGGGTGAAGTTCTTGCGGTCCTTTTCGATGAAATGCAGGGCCAGAATGCCGTTGCGGCCTTCGAGCGACGAGGCGCCCGAGAAGCGCTCGGGGTTGCGCTCCATGAGCGTCCCCGGCAGCGGGCTTTCCAGTTCGGGGTAGGGCAGATGGATGGTCGTGGCGCCCGGCACGCGGTTCCAGTCCCAGCCCTCCTGCACGAATCCGCTCGCCGCGGCCGAGACGGGATTGCCCGAACCGATGATCGGCGCCGAACCGTAGCTCTGGTAGCGTCCGTAGCGGTTGTCCTTGGTATAAATCTCCGATCCCCAGACATCGGTGTTGAATGCTTTGAGCGTCACCATCCAGTCGCCGCGGCGGTGGATGCCCGCGGCCCCGTAGTTATAGACGAAGAATCCCGAAGGCGTGGGACCCGCCGAAATCCCCTCTTTCCTGAAGAGGCTGTTCAACTCCTTGTCCGTGCCTTTCAGGCGCAGGTAGGCGCCCGCCAGTTCGGGGTCCGCGCCCTTGCCGCTGCCCGTCAGGTCGCCCAGCGCGGCCAGATAACCGAATGCGTTGACGTCGGCGTCGGGGATGCGGCCGTTCTTGCCGAAGGGATGGCGGCCGGCCAGGCCGAGTCCCCAGTCGCGCAGATCGGTGTAGCTGGCCATGGTCATCAGCGCCAGCTTGAAGTTGCGGCGCGCCTGCTCCGAGAGGGTGAAATCCGTTCCCCGGGTTGCTTTGCAGAAGTAGCCGATCATGGCGAATGCGCCGGTCGAGTAGGCGGGGTAGAAGCCGCCGTGGTGGAAGGTCGTGCCGTCGGGCTTGATGCCGCCGATGGTGCCCGGCGTGAAGCCGAGGCTCCCCGAGAGCCATACGCCGAGGCTCTTCATGGCGCGGTACTGTTCGGCCTCGTCGGGCAGCATCAGCGCGCTGACGATCTTGGGGATGAGCAGCGTGTGCCACGAGTCGAGCAGCTCGTCGCGGCCGTAGACGTAGGGTTTGCGGGTCTCCGCCAGGCCGCTCCAGTAGGCCAGCACCTTGACGTATTCGTCGGTCTTGCCGCGTGCGGCGATCTTGTCGCGCATGAGCCACATGGCGTCGTAGATCTTGCGTATGTTGTAGCCGTAGTGGTGGTTGGTTCCGTTGCCGTGGCCGAAGGCGAAGCCCTGGTCGATGGCGTGGTCCATCACCAGAAAGAAATCGTCGTCGTATTTCGGATCGTTGTTGATATGGCTGTTCAGCGCGAAGGCGTTGAGCATGTTCTCGATGTCGTCCAGGCGCAGTTCGCCTTTCGGGCGGTTGCACTCGTCGTTCGAGAGCAGCGGGGCGCCGATGATCCCGCCGTCGTCGGTGCGGCGGATCGCGGCCTTTTCGAAGGTCGCCCGGGCGCGCGGGATGATCGTGCCGTTGATGTAGTTGGCGCTCGACATGTTGGCCGCGACGATGCTTTCGATGCGCGATTTCACGGCGTCGAGCTGGGCCTTTTCCGCGGGCGTGACGTCGCGCAGCGGCTCTTCGTATTCGTACTGCTCCCACTCCCAGAGGCGCGCCCAGTGCCACAATTCGCGAGAGAGATTGCAGTTGTTGCCGGGAATCTGCTTGTCGGGGGTGATCTGGTCGTGGAGCTTGACCTCGGAGAAGGTCAGGCGGTCGAGGAACAGTTCGCCGCTTTCGACCCCGGCGGGCGTCGAGATCGTCAGCCGGGATACCTGCTGCGAGGCGTGGTCGCCCGGCATGTCGTTGTACTTGATCCAGCAGGCGCGCCAGCCCGTGAAATCCATGTGGAAATCGAACCGGTAGGGGACTTCGCCGGTGGGCGTCTCGAACGAGAACCGCATGTCGGCGTCGACGGCCCTGGGGTTGTAGATCCAGAGCATGACGCCCGCGCCCTTGACCCGCAGCGAGCGCATCAGCTGTCCGAAGTCGTTGAAGCGGAGCGTCGACGGCGCGCTCCACGACCAGCGCAGCGAACGGCTCCCGTCCTTGTAGTGGAGGCCGCTCAATTCGGCCGCGCTGTTTTCGCCGCATACGAAAGCCTTGGGAATTTCCGTTTCGAAACTGATTTTGGCGTCGATCGCCGCTGCGGCGGTCTGGCCACAAAGCGTGGCGTGCAGTGCCCAAATCGCTGGTACAACGTATCTTAACATATTTTTCATAGATTCATATTTGGCCAAAAATAAATAAAGAAATTGGTTCGCCAAAATTTTTCAAAGAGAAAATAATAAAAATTTTACATTCATCAGAAAAGATTATTAAAATATGTTGCAAGTCCGAAAAAAACTTTACCTTTGTCCGAAAAGCTGATTTGGTTTACCAAAATAATCATGTTAATCACCTAATTTATGAAGATCTTATTTAAATATGCGACCGTCGCGCTCCTCCTGGCAGGGGCTGCCGCCTGCTCGCAGCCTTCGAAGCGCGCTTCGATCATTGACGAAAACATCGCCGTCGCCGAAAAGCAGATCGGCATGCTGGCCGATTCGAGCGAGACGGGCGGTGTGATCCGCATCCCCTCGACCTGGAAGAACGGGCGGATCGACTACGTGCCCGTCGACGACTGGGTGAGCGGTTTCTTCGCCGGGACGCTGTGGTACATGTACGAACTGACGGGCGACGAGGCATGGGCCGCGCGCGCACGGAAGCATACCGAGATCCTCGATTCGGTGCAGTACCTGCAATGGCATCACGACGTGGGCTTCATGGTCTACGACAGCTACGGCAACGGACTGCGGCTGAAAAACATACCCGGCTACGAGTATGTGATCGTCCAGACGGCCAAGTCGCTCGCGACGCGTTTCCGGCCGGTGCCGGGCGTCATCCAGTCGTGGGACGCCGACCGCGGCTGGCAGGGCGAGCGCGGCTGGCAGTGCCCGGTGATCATCGACAACATGATGAATCTCGAACTGATGTTCAAGGCCACGGAGTTTTCGGGCGACAGCACCTATTATAATATCGCGGTGAAGCATGCCGACCGAACGATGAAGGAGCACTTCCGCGACGATTACAGCTGTTATCACGTCGTGGACTACGACCTGACGACGGGCGACGTGCGCGGACGCTGCACGGCGCAGGGCTATGCCGACGATTCGGCGTGGGCGCGCGGACAGGCATGGGCCGTCTACGGCTATACGGCCTGCTACCGTTACACGGGCGACAAACGCTACCTCGACCATGCGCGGAAGGTGGCCGGTTTCATGCTCGACGACAAGAACATGCCCGCCGACCTGGTTCCCTACTGGGACTACGATGCGCCGAACATTCCCAATGAACCGCGCGACGTCTCGACGGCGGCCATCATCGCTTCGGCGTTCTACGAAATGTACACCTATACGGGGGACGGGCTGTATAAGCAGAAGGCCGACCGGATCGTCGAGTCGCTCTCGTCGCCGGCCTACCGCGCTCCGGTGGGCGGCAACGGCGGGTTCCTGCTGATGCACTCCGTGGGCAGCATCCCGCACGGCAGCAATATCGACGTGCCGCTGAACTACGCAGATTACTATTTCCTTGAGGCGCTGATCCGCAAGGGCCGCTTGGAGGCGGGCGAACCTTTGTTTTAAACCGGACGCCCATGTATAAACTGTTGTTTCTCGCCGCTGCGTCGGTGTGGTCGTGGGCCGCACCGGCGCAGTCGGTGCGGGAGGTCGCCGATGCGCGGATTCTTTCGTTTGAGGAGTCTGCGGCGCCTTTCACGGCGTCGGAAGGCTCGTCGCTGTCCGTCTCGGGCCACCATTACAAGCACGGCGCCCACGCGCTCCGCTGGCAATGGTCGCGGGCGGGCGCCCGGGTGCGCATCGAATCCCCGGTGGGTTACCTGTCGGAAAATCCCAATCCCAGGGAGACCTCCGTTTCGACCTTCGTGTTCTGGGTCTACGCCCCGAAGGCGCTCGACGGGAAACTGCGTTTCGAGTTCCGCAAGGAGGGGCGCACCTGCGCGTGGTTCGACTACGGACTGGAGTTCACCGGCTGGCGCGGGGCATGGGTGGCTTTCGACCGCGACATGCAGGGCCGGCCCGAGGAGGGGATGGACGAATTGGTCGTCACGGCGGAGGGCGTCGAACGGGGCGAGTTGTATTTCGACCACCTGATTCTCTCCTCGTTTCAGGACGTGCGGCACCATACGGCCGATTTCCAGGCGCCGTTCATCAACGCCGCGACCACGAGCCACTGGCTCACGCTGCTGCAATCGTGGCGCAATCCGATGCCCGCACTCCCCGCCGCGGTCGGTGAGGGGGAGCGGCGCGATATGGCGACCGTCGAACGGCGTCTGCGCGAACTGCTGCTCGAAGGCCGGAAGCCGATGGCGATGAAGACCCTGCGTAAACGCTTCGACGCATACGGCATTGCGGAAAATCCCGACGGGACGCTTCGGGGCAAGCCGATCTGGTTCGTGCGCTATGCCGAGACCTATATCAATCTGGGCCATCCCGATGTCGGCAAACTGTTCAACGACAACGGCCAGACGCTGCGCAAATACAACGACTTCCTGTTCCAGGTCGCCGTGGCCCACGATGCCGCTGCGGACGCCGCCGAGCGGGCGGAGCTGGAACGGATGTATGTGCTGCTGACGCGGCATCTTCTGGATCAGGGCTTCGCCGCGGGAAGTGCGCAGGGAACCCTGCACCACCTGGGGTACAGCATGCGCAATTTTTACACGGCTCCCGTCATCATGCGCGACGTGCTGCGTCGCGCCGGGCTGGAACACGACGTGCAGCAGGCTATGGAGTGGTTTTCGGGCGTGGGCGAGGTGAAACTTCCGCCGGCGGAGCCGGGGATGGACATCGACGCGTTCAACACCTCGCTCGTCGGCCGTCTGGCGAGCATCGTGATGCTCCCGGACACCCCGGTGAAAGCGGCCTGGCTGGAGGCGTTCTCCCGTTGGGTCGACAACGGATATAAGGTCACCGAGGGGACCGGACCCTGCTTCAAGAGCGACGGCACGGTCTTCCACCACCGGCGTCACTACCCGGCCTATGCCGTGGACGGGTTCAGCGGCGGGGCCGTGAATGCCGTGTGGCTGTTGTCGAAGACGCAGTTCGCGGTGAGCGCCGAAAGCCATGCCGTTCTGAAACGCGCGCTGCTCGAAATGCGCTTCTACTGCAATCTGCGGTCGTTTCCGCTGGCCCTTTCGGGCCGTCATCCCGACGGCCGCGGAGAACTGGTCCCGTGGCATTATGCCCGGCTGGCCGTCGCGGGTACGCCCGACGGCCGCGGGGAGCTCGCCCCGGAGCTGGCCGCCGCCTACCTGCGCGTGGCCAAAGGAAAAGACGCTTATACGCGGCTGTTCGCCGAAAAGGGCTTCGCTCCCGAACCTTCGCCTGCGGGGAACCGCGTCTACGGCTACAATGCCTCGGTGTCGCACCGGCGCGCCGACTGGCTGGTGACCGTCGCGGGCCACAGCCGCTATCTCTGGTCGGCGGAGATTTACCAGGGAGCCAACCACTACGGTCGCTACCTGACGCACGGCAGCATGCAGCTGCTTGCAGACGGCGATCCCGTGAGCGCCTTCGGCAGCGGGTTCCGGCAGGAGGGCTGGGACTGGCGGCACATTCCCGGGACGACGGCGCTCGAAATCCCGATGGAGCGGATGAAGGCCGATATCCGGAACGTCGACACCGCGTCGGGCTACGAGGAGATGCTCCTCTCCGACGAGGCCTTCGCCGGAGGCGTCAGCCACAGGGGCCGCGACGGGGTGTTCGCGATGGAACTCCACGAGCACGACAAATACAACGGTTCGCTGCGGGCGCGCAAGTCGTGGTTTTTCTTCGACAACCGCATCGTCTGTATGGGTTCCGACATCGAAAACAAGGCCGAGGGCGGTGTGCATACGACGCTGTTCCAGAATTTTCTGGCGGACGCGGCCGATCCGCTCGTCGTGAACGGCGAGGCGGTGACGCAGTTCCCCTACCGGGCCGAACTTGCGGGCGGCGCCGTCCTGCGCGACAACCTGCGCAACGCTTACTTCGTGCCGAAAGGTAGGGTAGTCGTTTCGAAATCACTTCAGCGTTCGCTCGACGAGGAGACCGACGCCCCGACGCAGAACAATTTCGCAACGGCGTGGATAGATCACGGCAGCGGGTCCGTCAGCGGCGGCGGGTACGAATACATGCTGGCCGTGCACGCTTCGGACGAAGAGGCGGCCCGCTACGCGCGGGAACTTCCCTACGAGGTGCTGCGCCGCGACGCCTCGGCGCATATCCTGCGCGACAGGCCGTCGGGCATTACGGGCTATGCCCTTTTTGCCGCCGGTAAGGTGGGCGAGGGGTTGCTGGAAAGCGTTTCGCTGCCTTCGCTGGTGATGATCGGCGGGGATGGCGAAGGGCTGACGGTGAGCGCTGCGGACCCCGACCTGCGTTTCTACGAGGGGCCGAGCGACGAGGTGTTCGATGCCGACGGCAGGCGCGCCGAGCGGAGCGTCTACTCCCGCAAGTGGATCGACAATCCCTCGGGAGAGTCGCAGCTGGAGGTCGTGATCCGCGGCCGCTGGCAGTCCGCAGACGATAGGCCGGAGTGCCGGATCGAACCTGCGGGCGAAAACACCGCTTTGATCTTCACGTGCCGCGAAGGTGCGACGCGCGAAGTGAACCTGATTGAAATGAAATAAGACACGATGTTGAAAATTAGAATTGCAATTCCGTTTGCGGGCCTCGCCCTGACGGCCTGCGGGCAGTCGGAGGCCGGGCGCCCCAACGTGATCTACGTATTTCCGGACCAGTATCGCAACTCCTCGCTGGGGTTCTGGAGCGATCCGGAGTTCGCCGCCGAGGTGGGGTGGAAGGGCGATCCGGTCGCAACGCCCAACCTCGACCGCTTCGCCCGCGAAGCCACGGTGCTGACCGAGGCGGTGAGCAATTTCCCCGTGAGCAGCCCCCACCGGGGCATGTTGCTTTCGGGCATGTATCCCGAGCGGAACGGCGTGGTGCTGAACTGCATGTCGGAGCGTCCCGAAAGTTCGCTGCGCGAGGACGCCGAGTGTATCGGCGACGTCTTCTCGGCGGCGGGCTACGACTGCGCCTATATCGGCAAGCTGCACGCCGACTTCCCGACGAAGAACAACCCCCAGCGTCCGGGAACCTACGTCAGCGACGCCGTTCCCGAGTGGGACGCCTACACGCCGCCCGAACGCCGCCACGGGTTCAACTACTGGTACTCCTACGGCACCTACGACGTGCACAAGCATCCCCATTACTGGGATACCGACGGCAACCGTCACGATGTCGACGAGTGGTCGCCGCGGCACGAAGTTTCGAAAGCCATCGAATATATCGAAAACAAGGGCGGCGTGCGCGATCCCGAAAAACCGTTCCTGATGATGATCGGCATGAATCCGCCGCATTCGCCCTACGCTTCGACCGACGACTGCGATCTGGAGGGGTATGAACGTTACAAGGACAAGTCGCTGACCGAACTGCTCGTGCGCGACAACGCCGACACGACGATGGCCAAGGCCGCCGCCGTGCGTTACTATTTCGCCAACGTGAGCGGTATCGACCGCGAGTTCGGCCGCCTGCTCGCTGCGCTGGACAGGGCGGGGCTTACGGAGAACACGATCGTGGTCTTCGCTTCGGACCACGGCGAGACGATGACCAGCCATTCGACCGACGACCCCAAGAACTCGATCTGGCGCGAGTCGCTGAACATTCCCTTTCTGGTGCGCTATCCGGGGCGGGTGCCGCACCGTGTGGACGATCTGCTGCTCTCGACGCCCGACATCATGCCGACGCTGCTGGGGCTGGCGGGCCTCGGGGAGCGGATTCCCGCGAGTGTCGAGGGGCGCGACTACTCGGCCGTGCTGCGGCAGGACGCCGTGCAGCCCGAACGCCCGCGTGCTGCCCTTTACATGCGCAACCTCGACGGCGGGCGCGATGCCGACGGCCTGGTCCGCGGTTTCTTCGCCCAGGCGCGCGGCGTGAAGACCGCAACGCATACGATGGAGCTGCGCATCGGCCGCGACGGGACGCTCGAACGCGTGCTGATGTTCGACGATGCGGCCGATCCCTACCAGCTGCACAACCTCGCGCCGGAGGAGCATCCCGCGCTGTTCGCCGCGCTGTGCCGCGAACTGGCCGTGTTGCTGCGCGACAACGACGACGTGTGGTTCCGCGAGGGCGTCTTGTCCGACGTGGTTCCCTATGATACGAATAACTAACAATCAATCGGATATGAATAAATTGTTTTTGTGGATTGCAGCGGCCTCGGCCTTTGTGCTGCAATCGTGTGAGAACACCGACGGCATCCGCGACGAGATCGGGAGCCTGCGCGACCGGGTGATTGCGCTGGAGGCGAAGATCGGCAGCGTGAACACCTCCATCGTGGCGCTCCACAAGTTGATGGACGAGTCGACGATCATCGTCGGGATCGAACCCAACGCAAAGGGGTACGAGATCGAGTTGAGCGACGGAACCCGGCTGCCCGTCATCCTCGGTGAGAAGATCGAGGCGCTGGTTCCCGTCATGGGCATCGACGCCGAGGGCTACTGGACCGTGAGCCTCGACGGCGGAGCCACTTCCGAGCGGCTGAAGGTCGGCGGAGAGTACGTTTCGGCATGGCCCGTTTCGGGCGGCGACCATAAGCCCGGCGCCGAGGGCGTCACCCCGCAGCTGAAGGTTTCGGCCGACGGGGAGTGGCTCGTGAGCCTCGACGGCGGGGCGACCTACGCGCCGCTTTTGCAAAACGGACAGCCGGTCAATGCCTTGGGGGATAAAGTCGTTGTCAGTTACAGTTCGGCTTTCAAGTCGGTGACTTACGACGCGACGACCGGACTTTTGGCGGTCGAACTGCTCGACGGCGAAAAACTCACGCTTCCCGTCTTCGACGATTTCGGACTGACGGTGACGGCTTCCGACAACGAGACTTTCCGCCTCGGGGAGACCCGGGCTTTCGAGGTCGTGCAGAACAACGTCGCCGAGGCGGTGATCGACGCTCCTGCGGGCTGGACGGCCGTGCTTGGCGAGACGACGCTGACGGTCAAGGCTCCCGCGACGTTCGACGCCGCTTCGCAGCAGGCGGCGGTCTCGGTGACGGTCTATTCGGACAGGAAATACCGGAAACTCGTCACGCTGAACGTGACGCTGCTCGACGAGCAGGTGGATGTCAACGCCGCTCTGGCATGGCGGAATTTTAAGGCCGGAACTGCGGATAACGTCCTGCTCGATTATTCGTATGCCGGTTACAAGCACGGCGAGGAGGCTCCGGCCGATGTCTGGGGACTGGGCTACAAGGTTTACAACGTCGTCGACTACGGCGCCGATCCCACGGGCGTCAGGTCCTCGCGCGGGGCGTTGGCAGCGCTGCTCAAGGAGCTGAAACTCTCCGGGCGGAGCGATGCGGGGGCGAACCTCGCGAATGCCAATGCCCGGGCGGTGATCTATTTCCCCGAGGGGCGTTTCGTCCTCCACAACGACGACGACAACGTGGTGGACCCAACCTCCGCCAACCAGAAATACACCGACTCGAAGGGGAACAACCGCAGCGAGGAGATTTTCATCCGCGGGGGTTATTTCGTGCTCAAGGGCGCGGGCCGCGGCAAGACGACGCTCGTCATGGACACGCCCAACCTGCCGAACAACTCGGAGCAGATGTGGTCGTCGCCCATGATGATCAATATCAAGCACAATTCGGGACTTTCGGACCTCACGACGGTGACGGGCGACGCGGCACGCGGCACGTTCTCGGTGGAGGTGGCTTCGGCGGCCGGCATCGGGAAGGGCGACTGGGTGTGCCTTTCGCTTTCGAACAACGACCCGACGCTGGTGGCGCAGGAGCTGGCGCCGCACCGGGTCGAGGGAAACATGACCGATATTCAGACCATTACGGTCGAGGACTATCACCAGGTGGCTTCCGTAAGCGGCAACCGCGTGACCTTCGCCGAACCGATCATGTACGCTGTGGAGGCCAAATGGGGCTGGAAAATCCGCAAGTATCCCCATTATGAACATGTCGGCGTCGAGGACCTCACGTTCGAGGGCCGCTCGAAGGAGAACTTCGGCCACCACGCTTCGTGGGAGGACGACGGGGCCTACAAGCCGCTCAATATGATGCGTCTGACCGATTCGTGGATTCGCCGCGTCGATTTCAGAGGCGTCAGCGAGGCGTTGTCGATCGTGTCGAGCGCCAACTGCTCGGCCTACGACATCGAGATCAGCGGCAACCGCGGCCACTCGGGCGTGCGCTCGCAGTCCTCGTCGCGCATCTTCATCGGCAAGGTCTGCGACCGCAGCCGCGGGCAGGCTGTTTCGCCGCCCTATACGAGCACGGGGTATTTCGAAAACGCCGGACAGTACCACGCCTCGGGTGTGTCGAACACCTCGCTGGGGGCCGTGCTGTGGAACAACACGTGGGGTGACGACGCCTTCTTCGAGTCGCATTCCAGGCAGCCGCGCGCCACGCTCGTCGACCGCTGCACGGGCGGATTCGTGCAATGGCGTTTCGGCGGCGACGAAACCAACGTGCCCAACCACCTGGGCGACCTGACGATCTGGAATCTGAACGCCACGCGTGCGGCGCACGATTTCGGGGCCGAACCGTTCAAGTGGTGGCTCTCCTCGGACAAGTGGTGGAAGACCATGCCGCCGATCATCGTCGGATTCCACGGCGCGGCGGTCACCTTCGACGAGAGCGCCGAACAGGTGAAATACCTCGAAAGCAACGGCGCGGCCGTCGAGCCGCTGTCGCTCTACGAAGCGCAGCTGCGCCAGCGGTTAGGGTATGTCCCCGCATGGCTCAATTCTTTGAAATAGAATAAAAAACCAAACATATTATGAAAAAGTATCTGATCCTGATCTTCGTCGCGCTGGCTGCGGTTTTCCAGTCGTGCGACAACAACGACGACCTGTGGGATGCGATCGACGACCTGAAGAGCCGCGTGCAGGCGCTCGAAACGCAGGTCGACGCGCTGAATGGCAACATCGAGGCGTTGCAGAAACTCTACGGCGGCGCCACGATCTCCAAGGTCGAGACCTCCGATGGCAAATATCTCATCACGCTGACCAACGGCGAGACCATCGAACTGGTGCAGGGCAGCGAGGCCGAGGCCGTGATTCCGATCGTCTCGATCAACGACAAGGGCGAGTGGCAGGTGTCGATCGACAACGGAGCCACGTTCACCTCGCTCGGCGTGAAGGCCGTGGCCGAGGACGGCACGACGCCCCGGTTCCGCATCGACGAGGCCACCGGTTACTGGCAGGTGAGCTACGACGGCGGCACCTCCTTCGAAAATGTGAAGGACACCAAGGGTCAGCCCGTCAAGGCCATCGGCTCGGGTACGGTGACCGACAAGTTCTTCGAGGAGGTGAAGGTCGACGGCGGCGACCTCTATATCAGGCTGCTCGGCGGCGAGGAACTGCGCATTCCGATCGTGAGCGATTTCTTCTGCCGGATCGTCACGCCGACCGAGGGCGTGCAGACGTTCGACGCCGGGGCCACCAAGCGTTTCGTGGTGGAGATCCGAGGTGTCGAGCAGGTGAAACTGTCGGCTCCCGAGGGCTGGTCGGCACGCCTGACCGATGCCGTGGATGAGAGGGCCGAACTGATCGTGACGGCCCCCGCAGCCGTGACCCGCGCCACGGCCGACACGTCGAAGGACGTGGCGATCGAGGCCTTTGCGGCCGGCGGGCTTTCGACGGTGGCCAAAATCCAGGTCGAGAGCACCGGAACGGCTCCCGCCGCTCCGACGGTTGCGGTGACCAACTCCGCGACGGTCGAACCCACGCAGTCGGCGCTGACCTTCGACGTTGCGCCCTCGGCCAATGCCGACGGCTGGAAATACCTCTGCCTCAAATCGACGGAAGCGGCTCCCGACGCCGCCAGGGTTCTTGCCGAAGGCACGGCCGGTGCGGGTACGGGCGTGACGGTCGGGAATCTCGAAGCCAATACGGCCTATACGATCTACGTGGTTGCCTATGCCGGCGATCTGACGAGCGAGGTGGCAAGCGTCGGGAACACGACGGCGGCGGCACCCGTTACCGCAGAGACGGACTACTACCAGGATTATCAGGACGGGAAAGACATCGCGCTGGGCGACCTGACGATCAGTAAGACGGTCTATCCGGAAGCGCAGTTGCTCAAGCCCTCCGAACTGACCGCTGCGATCATTACGGCCGGAGGTTTGATTTTCGTCGACAACTCCGATGCTGCCGATCTGTCGTTCACGATTTCGGGCGCGTCGATCAATATGGGCGACATCGTGCTGATCGGCCGTTATCCCGAACGTGCGCAGGCGACGATCTCCGGGCCGGAACTGCGTTGCAAGTACAATGCGGCTTTCAAGAACCTGCATATCGCGGCTTCGGGCAATTACAACCTCTTTACGACGACCAATGCCACCTATGATCCGACGCTGCATGTCGAGGATTGTACCGTGGATGCCGCCTACAATGTGGTTTACGATTCGCACAATACGCAGAATTTCCAGAAGATCTATTTCGGGAATTCGATCGTGAAGATGACCGTCGCCAACAAACCGTTCTATTCGACCAAGGTGAAGGACGCGCATACGCAGCAGTTGATTCGTCTGGATAACAACGTATTTTATGCCGAAACGCCTTTGCAGAACTACCTGATCAACTGTGGGGACAGGTCGCAGGCATTCCAGACGACCCGGCTTCAGGTCGAGGTGACGAACAATACGATTTATAACATTTACCAGCCGAACATTATGATCCGGGCTTATGTCCTCGCAGGGCTGACCGTGACCAAGAATGTCGGGTATTATACCGGTGTTACCGCGAAAAATTATCTGACGGGTGTGTATGACACGGCCGGATTTACGGCTGACAAGGCGGAGGTAACCTATAATTACCTCTACACCGCGCCGGTCAGCGATACGAATTTCTGGTCGGCGAAGCATACCGGAAGCTACACGCCTGCAAACAACCAGATGGGCGACGGCGTGGAAGCTCCGTTCTCTTCGATGGATGCGGCGAAGGGGTATTTCCCGGTCGACGCTTCGGTGGTGAAGACGGGTGCGGGAGCGACCTACGACACGAAGGCGTGGTTCAAGGCGGAGTAATTCCGGCTTGCCGTAACGAAAAACTCCGGCCTGCATTTTCGCAGGCCGGAGTTTTTTCGTTGAGCCGAAGAGGCGGATCAGCCGATCCAGCTTGTCAGAATCTTCATGCCGCCGTCGGGCGTGAAGGCGAGCGAACGGGCCGAAGCCGGAATCAGGACCGTTTCGCCCTGGTGCACCGGAACCGCTGCGCCGCTGTCGTCGGTGAGCGTGCCGCGGCCCTCGATGCAGATCGCCACGACGAACGAGTCGAGCGACGCGAGGTCGAGCGTCTCGGGGCGGGTCAGATCGTAGAGCGACGTGGTGAAATAAGGGCACGACACCAGCTCCACGCGCGTGTCCTGCGCCGGCTCGTAATGCGTCCGGTAATCGGGCAGCACGGTGTAGTCGATGGCGCCCTTCGCCAGTTCGGTGTGCAGTTCGCGGGTGTTGCCGTTGGCATCGCGGCGGTTGAAATCGTAGATGCGGTAGGTGATGTTCGAGGTCTGCTGGATTTCGGCGATGAACGACCCCGCGCCGATCGAGTGCACACGTCCCGCGGGCAGGAAAAACACGTCGCCCGGTGCGATCTTGTAGTCGGCCAGGATGTCCGTGATGGTGTTGTCTCCGACGCTGGCCTCGTACTCGGCCGGCGTTACCTGCTTCGAGAAGCCCGAACGCAGGTGCGCGTCCTTATCCGCCGACACCACGTACCACATTTCGGTCTTGCCCTTGGATTTGTGGCGTTCCCATGCCAGCTCATCGTTCGGGTGCACCTGGATCGAGAGGTCCTGCCGGGCGTCGATGAACTTGATCAGCAGCGGGAACTCCTCGCCGAAACGCCCGTAGTTGGCTTTGCCCAACAGCGCCGCGCCGTGACGGGCGATCAGTTCCGGGAGCGATGTCCCGGCTTCGGGACCTTCGGCGACGACGGACTCGTTGTCCTTGACGCCCGAAAGCTCCCAGCTTTCGCCGATGTTGCGCTGGTCGGTGGCGATTCCCTTGTAAGGGGCGATCTTCTCGCCGCCCCAGATCAGGGATTTCAGAATCGGTTGAAATTTATACATGGTCGATCTATTTTATGCGTTTTCCGTGTCGAGCTGGCTCAAGGCGAAAGCGTATGCTCCGACCGAAATGGCCTGGCTCGCGCCGAGTTTCGAAATGGTCACGCCGATGCGTTTTTGCGGGTCGTAGGCCACGTAGCGGTCCGTGCCGTAGACTTTCAGGGGCCGCTGCGCGCCCTTGGCGAATTCGCGGAACTCCGTCTCGTCGTCCAGATCGTAAACCTTCATCTGCACGCGGTTCAACTCGTTGCCGTTGAGCTGGTGCATCTTCGAACGCAGCTCGTTCAGCAGGCTGGGCATGATCCATTTGCGGGCCGCCGTGATGCCGCCGCCGATGACGATCAGTCCGTCCACCAGCGTCACGGCCGTAGCCATGGCGTCGCCGGCGATCTCGCCCATTTCGGCAAAAGCCTTCTTCGCGGCCTCGACATCTCCCGGGCGTTTACCCTCGGCGATTTCGCAGATATCTTTCGGTTCGAAGGTGTGGTTCACGTCGCCCGAAGCTTCGCCGTAGACGCGTTTCACGGCACGGATCGACGCCCCGTCCTCGACGATGATTTCGGGCATTTTCTTGTGACGCAGGCAGAACGTCTCGACGCATGAGTTGTCGCCGCGGTTCAGCCGGTTGTCGATCACAAGGCCCACGCCGAGTCCCGTGCCGAAGGTGTAGCCGACGAGGTTTTTGTATTTCTTCGGGCTTCCCAGCGCTTCGAGCCGGGCGTTGACCTCGGGCAGGGCGCCTCCCAGCGCCTCGCCGTAGGCGAACAGGTCGCCGTCGTTGTTGATGTATACCGGGATGCCGAATTTCGCTTCGAGGAACGGACCCAGCGCCACGCCTTCGCGGAACGACGGGAAGTTGGGCAGATAACCGCCGATGATGCCGTTCGGATAGTCGGCCGGGCCGGGGAATGCGAAACTGATGGCTACGGGTTTTTCGGACAGACGGTCGATGACGGCCTGGAACCCTTCGACCATCGTCGCGAGGCATTTGTCGAGGTTCTCGGCATGCGACGGGAGGGTGATCGGCTCCACAATGAATTTGTTGGCCTGCATGGCGCCGAAAACGAGGTTCGTGCCGCCGGCGTCGAGGGTGATGACCACCCGGTTGTCATGGCTGTACATATTGAGTAGTTTTGTTTGGATTGTCGGTGTTCCGGCAGGCAAAGATACATAAAAATTGAACGGGTGCAAAACCGAATTGCGCGAAAAAGGCCGGCGACTGCTGCCGCCGGCCTTTTTCAGGGCCTTGCCTTGTGTCAGTTGTTTTCGGGACGCAGCTTGCGCACGACGGCGCCGGTCTGCCACATCTCGCTTTCGCGCATCTCGCGCAGCTCCTCGTTGAGCTTCTCGCGGTAGTCGGGTTTGCTGTTCAGGTCGATCGAACGCTGGGCTTCGTTGCCGGCGGCCACCTCCCTGTACAGCTCTTCAAAGACGGGCTTCGTGGCGTCGCGGAACTTCTTCCACCAGTCCAGCGCGCCGCGCTGGGCCGTGGTCGAGCAGTTGGCGTACATCCAGTCCATGCCGTTCTCGGCGACCAGCGGCATGAGCGACTGCGTCAGCTCCTCGACCGTCTCGTTGAAGGCTTCCGAGGGGGTGTGGCCGTTGGCGCGCAGCGTGTCGTACTGGGCGGCGAAGATGCCCTGGATGGCGCCCATCAGCGTGCCTCGCTCGCCCGTGAGGTCGGAGTAAACTTCGCGCTTGAAGTCGGTTTCGAACAGGTAGCCCGAACCCACGCCGATGCCCAGCGCCACGACGCGTTCGAAGGCGCGGCCCGTGGCGTCCTGGAACACCGCATAGCTCGAATTGAGTCCGCGGCCCTGGAGGAACATGCGCCGCAGCGAGGTTCCCGAGCCTTTCGGGGCGATCAGGATCACGTCCACGTCGGCCGGGGGCACGATGCCCGTGCGCTCCTTGTAGGTGATGCCGAAGCCGTGGGAGAAATAGAGGGCCTTGCCCGGCGTGAGGTGCTTTTTGATTGAAGGCCATACGGCGATCTGCCCGGCGTCGGAGAGCAGGTACTGGATGATCGTGGCGCGCTCGGCGGCCTCCTCGATGCCAAAAAGCGTCTGGCCCGGAACCCAGCCGTCGGCTACGGCCTTGTCCCAGCTCGCGGAGCCTTCGCGCTGGCCCACGATGACCCTGAATCCGTTGTCGCGCAGGTTGAGCGACTGTCCGGGGCCTTGCACGCCGTAGCCGATGACGGCGATGGTCTCGTCCTTGAGTGTTTCGAGCGCTTTTTCCAGAGGAAATTCCTCGCGGGTTACGACGTTCTCTTCGACGCCGCCGAAATTGATCTTTGCCATGATTTTCGTGATTTTGAGTTTGTTATATGTTCTGAAAGTTATTTTTCGCTTTTGTTCCCTTCTTCATCGGATTCGGCCCTTAAACGGTCGATTTCTTCAAGGTACTCGTTCAGCAGCTCGCGCCGCGACTTGATGATGGCCACCGTGCCGCTGCGCACGAACTGCTGTACGCCGTAGGGTTGCAGCAGGCGGAACAACGCCTGCGTGTCGGCCTTGTGGCCGGTTTTCTCGACGACGATGTAGTCCTCGTCGATCTCCAGAATGCGGACGTTGTGTTCCCTGACGAGTTGTTCGACGCCCCGGCTGCGGGTCACCTTGTAGAGGGCGATCTCCTGCTGCACGACCTCGTCGGGGGTGTAGACGAAGGTCTTCAGCACGTCGATCTTCTTCTCGACCTGCCGCACGAGTTTGTCGACCTGATCGGGTGTGGTGCGGACCGCGATGGTGAATTTGTGGATGCCCTGCAACGCCGATTCCGAGGTCGTGAGGCTCTCGATGTTCACGTCGCGGCAGGTGAAGACGGTGGTGATCTGGCTCAGCAGGCCCACCTTGTTCTCCGAAAAGACGGTGATGATGTATTCCTGTTCCATACGCTGTTTCGTTTTATTCGAACCGGATTTCCGATACCGGGGCGCCCGCCGGGACCATCGGGAAAATGTTCTCTTCGCCCTCGACGCGCACCTCCAGCAGGAAGGCGCCTTCGGAGGCCTTCATGGCGGCGATGGCCTCGTCGAGTTCCTCGCGCCGTTCGACGCAGCGGTACGAAAGGCCGTTGCCGCGGGCGATCAGCCCGAAATCGGGGTTGACCATCTCCGTAAAGGAGTAGCGGCGGTCGTAGAACAGCTCCTGCCATTGGCGTACCATGCCGAGGAACGAGTTGTTCAGCAGGACGATTTTCACGGGGATCTTCGACTGGAAGATCGTGCCCAGCTCCTGAATGGTCATTTGCAGGCCGCCGTCGCCGGCGAAAAGGACGACTTCGCGGTCGGGGGCGCCCAGCTTGGCCCCGATGGCCGCCGGAAGTCCGAATCCCATCGTGCCGAGACCGCCCGAGGTGACCACGCTGCGCGTGCGGCGGAATCCGAAATAGCGCGCGGCGTTCATCTGCTGCTGGCCCACGTCGGTCACCAGCACCGCGTCGTTGCGGTAGGCCCGGGCCACGGCGGCGACCGCCTCGCCCATGCGGATACGCCCCTCGGCGGGATGCACGGCCTTGCGGATGACGGCTTCGTATTCGATCTGGTCGCAGGCGCGGAATCCGGCGATCCATTGGCTGTGGTCGCGTTTGCGGATACGCTCGGTGATGAGCGGCAGGGAGCGTTTCACATCGCCCACGACCGCCACGTCGGCCGGGATGATCTTGCCGATCTCCGCGGGGTCGATCTCCAGGTGGATCACCTTGGCGTTGGCGCCGAAATGCGCGGGATTCCCCGTCACGCGGTCGTCGAAACGCATGCCCACGGCCACGAGCAGGTCGCACTCCTGATTCTTGATGTTGGGACCGTAGTTGCCGTGCATGCCCAGCATGCCCACGTTTTGCGGATGGTCGGTCGGCAGGGCCGAGAGACCCAGCAGGGTCGAGGCGGCGGGCATGCCGCTCTTGTCGAGCAGCGCCCGCAGCTCGGTTTCGGCGTTGCCCAGGATGACGCCCTGGCCCACCATGACCAGCGGACGGCGGGCCTGGTCGATCAGCCGTGCGGCTTCGGCGATGCGTTCCGCGTCGGGTGCGGGCGCGGGGAGGTAACTGCGGATCGAGGTGATTTTTTCGTAGCGGAACGGAGCTGTTCCGCATTGTGCGTCCTTGGTGATGTCGATCACGACGGGACCCGGACGGCCCGAGCGGGCGATGTAGAAGGCCTTGGCGATGGCCGCGGGAATGTCCTCGGTGCGCTTGACCTGGCAGTTCCATTTGGTGACGGCCTGCGTGATGCCGACGAAATTGGTCTCCTGAAAGGCGTCGGTGCCCAGCAGCGCGGAGCCGACCTGTCCGGTGACGAGCACCAGCGGCGTGGAGTCCATCAGCGCGTCGGCCAGCCCCGTCACGGTGTTCGTGGCGCCGGGACCCGAGGTCACCAGACAGACCCCGACGCGGCCGCTGACGCGGGCATAGCCCTGTGCGGCGTGCACGGCGCCCTGCTCGTGGCGCACGAGGATGTGGCGCAGGCGGTCGCGGTAGTCGTAAAGCGCGTCGTAGACGGGGATGATCGCGCCTCCGGGATAGCCGAAAACGGTTTCGACGCCCTCTTGGAGAAACGATTCGATCAGGGCCTTCGATCCCGTCATCGAGGGATCGGAGGCCGCGCGTCGCTCTTCGGGACGGAGTGTTTGAGAGGTATTCATTGCGGGTCCGTTTTTTTATTCTTCGTTATCGTCGACGATACGTACGGCGCCCTTGTCGGCCGAGCTGACCAGCCGGGCATAGGCGCGCAGCGACGCTGGAACGCAGCGGTCGCGGCCGGCGGGGCGGAAGCGTTCCTGTGCGGCCATGCGGACGGCGATCTCCGCGTCGTCGACCGCGAGGCGGATCGAGCGGCCGGGGATGTCGATCTCGATCTCATCGCCCGTGCGGACGACGGCGATCTCTCCGCCCGAGGCGGCTTCCGGCGAGACGTGGCCGATCGAAAGCCCCGAGGTTCCGCCCGAGAAACGCCCGTCGGTGATCAGCGCGCAGGCCTTGTCGAGGTGTTTCGACTTGAGGTACGACGTGGGGTAGAGCATCTCCTGCATGCCCGGGCCGCCCTTGGGGCCTTCGTAGCGGATGACGACCACTTCGCCCGGCTGCACCTCGTCGGCGAGGATGCCGTTCATGGCCTGCTCCTGCGACTCGTAGACCCGGGCTGGACCGCGGAAGACGAAGAGTTTTTCGTCCACCCCGGCGGTCTTCACGACGCAGCCCGAGCGGGCGATGTTGCCCGTCAGCACGGCCAGTCCGCCGTCGCGGAAATAGGCGTGCTCCACGTCGCGGATGCAGCCCGCCGTGCGATCGGTGTCGGGTTCTTCGTAGTAGGAGTGCTGTGCGCCCAGCTCGCGGCTGTAATGGCCTGCCGGGGCGCTGAGCGCGCGGCGTCGCGCGGCGTCGGCGGCTGCCGGGTTGAGAATGTCGCAGGCCGGGATCGCTTCGCCCAGCGTGCGCCCGTCGACGCGCAGGACCGAGGTGTCGAGCAGTCCGGCACGGTCGAGTTCGCCCAGAATGGCGAAGATGCCTCCGGCGCGGTTGACGTCCTGGATGTGGTAGTGCGAGTTGGGGGCGACCTTGCAGAGCACCGGGACCCGGCGCGAAAGGCGGTCGATGTCCTGCATCGTGAAATCGACGCCGGCCTCGTGGGCCACGGCCAGCAGGTGCAGGACCGTGTTGGTCGAGCCGCCCATGGCGATGTCTAACGACATGGCGTTTTCGAAGGCGGTCTTCGTGGCGATCGAACGCGGAAGCACCCGCTCGTCGCCCTCGAAGTAGTAACGTTCGGCATTGCGGACGATGAGCGCCGCAGCGTCCTCGAACAGCCGGCGGCGATTGACGTGGGTGGCGACGATCGTGCCGTTGCCCGGCAGCGAGAGACCCAGCGCCTCGGTCAGACAGTTCATCGAGTTGGCCGTGAACATGCCCGAGCACGATCCGCAGCCGGGGCAGGCGCAGCGCTCGATCTCGGCGATCTGCGCGTCGCTGCACGTCTCGTCGGCCCCCATCACCATGGCGTCGATCAGGTCGACGCTGCGGCCCTGAAATTTTCCGGCCTCCATCGGCCCGCCCGAGACGAAGACCGTCGGGATGTTGAGCCGCATGGCGGCCATCAGCATGCCGGGGGTGATCTTGTCGCAGTTCGAAATGCAGACCAGCGCGTCGATCTTGTGGGCGGAGGCCATGTACTCGACGCTGTCGGCGATGATCTCGCGCGAAGGCAGCGAGTAGAGCATGCCGTCGTGGCCCATGGCGATGCCGTCGTCTACGGCGATGGTGTTGAATTCCGCGGCGAAACATCCGCAGGCTTCGATGCGCTGTTTGACATACTGCCCGATTTCGTGCAGGTGGACGTGTCCCGGCACCAGCTGGGTGAACGAATTGGCGATGCCGACGACCGGCCGGCCGAACTGTTCTTCGCGCATGCCGTTGGCGCGCCAGAGGCTTCTGGCTCCCGCCATCCGGCGGCCCGTCGTGGTGACGGCGCTTCTGAGTGTGTGTTTCATCTTTCCGTTTTCGTTTCAGTCTCCTGCCGGGTCCGGTCCTGTAACAAAAAAACCTTTCCCCGGTGGGAGAAAGGCTTTATTTTCAATCAACTATGCACGCCACCTTTCTCCCGTTATCTCCGAAGGACGACGAGCAGCAGGGTAATGACGTGAATATTCGAATGATTCAGGGCGTTCATAGCCGGTTTTCCGTGTTTGTTCGTTTTCTGCGACAGTGCATCCGCGTGCAGGCCGGGTCTCCCCGTTATGCCGGATGCTTTCTGTCTGACTATGGCAAAGATATGAATATTGAATCAGTTGAACAAATAATTTCCTAAAAAAATTTAATATTGTAACAGTCCGGAAGCATATTCTTTCCTGAAGTTCGCAACTGTGCGTGACGGCTCGTGTTTGCTTACAATTTGAAACCGGCATTTTGGCCTCCGGATGCGGTTCCCGGGCGTTTTCTTCCCGCGGTCCGGCGGGTGTGGGCCGA
>ENA-UOJC01001577-UOJC01001577.1-human-gut-metagenome-genome-assembly--contig:-C104-NODE-1577-length-29981-cov-17.419501_pt1 | contig 29981 bp, 29 predicted proteins | sample MGYA00242339_ERZ723886 | MGnify/ENA metagenome assembly ERZ723886 | reverse complement strand
CCGGCACGGTCCCGCCACTGTAATGCAGAGCAAATCCAACAGAAGTCACTGAGGAAATTGGGAAGGCTGGAGGAGCGAGGAAGCAGAGTCAGGAGAACTGCCTGTTTTGTATCACCGTTTGACCTACGAGCGATGGGAAGGTGTGTATTCATAAAGCTGATTTCTTTGGCCTGCCTTGAATCCACCTTGTCTGCAAGGTGGATTTTCTTTTGCATACCCGCCGGGAGATGATGACAGGGAACATCATTCTCCCGGAAATCTTCCCACCCTCTATCATTCGATGTAACGCCTGAAGAAGGCTTTACATATACCTGTGGGGATCTCTCCATGGTTCATCTCCTTTCGGGTGATGGCGGTAAAAGGGAAATATCATCATCACCCACCCCGTTTACCATACCTTCTTTATGAAGTTCCTATATATCGGGTGCTTCGGCACCACTCTGATACAGGGGGCTGCCCCCTGAGATTCATCTCCCTTTGGCGATGGTCAGAAAAGGGAAATATGATCATCGCTCCTTTTTACAATCCCTTCCTCCGGGAAGTCCTCATAAACCGGTGCGGCGCACCGGAAAGGCTCTGCCATACGCCTTCGGTGAAAGGCAGATGGCCTGTCATTTGGGTAATAGCATTCCGTAAGGATGTTATTATACAGGTTCTCATAGGAGCGCACTGCTCCAACCCCTTTTGAAGCGGCTCGGTGTCGCTTCTTTTTTTGCTTGCATTATTCGATGGAATTCGATATAATAGAACCATCAGATAGATAAATATCGTTTTACTTAGACATGGATTAGCCGGCGGCGCCGCCGCCTGTGGGGCATGACAGCCCGGGAGGTTTATATGAACGTATACGATTTCAAAGCAGTGAATGGAAAAGGCCAGAAAGTTTCCCTGTCCGACTACAAAGGCAAGGTTCTTCTCATTGTCAATACAGCCAGCAAGTGCGGCTTCACACCCCAGTTTGAAGGACTGGAAAAACTGTACAATGCCTACAAGGACAGGGGCTTTGTAGTGCTGGGCTTCCCCTGCAACCAGTTTGCAGAGCAGGATCCCGGAAGCGACGGGGAAATTCAGGAATTCTGCCGCCTGAACTACGGCGTCACATTCCCCATGTTCCGCAAGGGTGATGTAAGGGGAGACAGTGCACAGCCCCTTTTCAAATACCTGACAAAGGAAAAGGGATTCAAGGGTCTTGACATGGATCATCCCAATGCCAAAGTCCTTCTGGATTTCATCAAAAAGAATTATCCCCATTTCCTGGATGATGATTCCATTAAATGGAATTTTACCAAATTCCTCATCGACAGAGATGGAAATGTGGCAGCACGGTTTGAACCCACCAAAACACCGGAAGCTATGGCACCGGAAATCGAAAAACTGCTGTAACAGTCATTGAAAAAGGACAGTGAAGAATTTTCTTCACTGTCTTTTTTGCTGGTGACCGAAGAGAGCCGCTGCCTTAAGGCGCCGAGTACCGCAGGACTCTTCATTTTGCGAACCCTTCACGCCTTAAAGAGCGCGCCCCTTTGAACACTCTTCCTCTTATGGTACTATAAGAAAGGAAATGAAAAGTAAAGGAGGCAGAGGATGAAGAAATATTTCTTTTTTGATATTGATGGTACCCTGACTACGCCGTTGACCGCAGATTATCCGGAAAGCACCAGGGAAGCGGTAAAGGAACTCATCCGCCGGGGGCACTTCGTTTCCCTGGCCACCGGACGCATGCAGGCAGATGCCCTGGAAGTGGCCAGGACCCTGGGTATATCAGCCCTGGTGTCCGATGGCGGCAATGCGGTCACCATTGACGGGAAGATTCTTTATGATGAAGGCCTGCCTCTTTCGGACTGCATCCGTACCCTTTCAGACATTGATGAAGAAAAGCATCCCTGGGCGGCCGCTCCCTATAATAAGAAATACCGCGTTACAAGGACTCCTCTGTATCTGGAAAAAGTCAAAGACCGGTATTATGAAACGGAAGTGGATCCCTCCTTTGACTTCCGCAAAGTCTCTGCCATCCACAAGATTTTTGTGGCCTGCAGCAAACAGGAAAGGGATGACATCCCTCTCTATACGCTGCCCCACGTATGGTTCAGCAAGGACACCATGCTCATCGAACCGGTACATAAGGAAAGGGGTATTATGGAAATACAGAAACGGTTCCACATTGCAGACAGGGACATCGTTGTTTTCGGCGATGGCATGAATGACCGCTCCATGTTCCGCAGAGAATGGCTCCGCATCGCCATGGGCAATGCCAAACCGGAGCTGAAGGCCCTTGCCAGCTACATCACCGACCGGGCCGATGAAAATGGTATCTACAACGCCTGCCGCCACTTCGGATGGATTTAAAGATGGAAAACTAGGGAATCCTGCCTGTGATCAGGAGGCAGAGGACACACTGATTGCAGATAGGGAAATATGGTCCTTTCCCTTTTCCGTGACCTGAGGGAAAAGAAATATCAAACGATAGGCCGGGGGCAAAGGGAGGGGCACTTTCCTGCTTTGGACCTTTCTTTACCTTCGATTCCCTGAGCCAGAAAAGAGGAACCGGTCTTTGGCAGAGAACCCTATCCGGATGATTGTAAACAGATAAAATTGTATAAATTGACAAAAGGACTGCTGCTGATTATTATATAAAAGACAGTCTTTTTCATTGACGGAAAAAGGAATTGTCTGTTATCATAAAGTATCATTGTATTTTTATATTTCTCAGGACATAAGAAAGAGGAAACATGGAGAAAGAAAGTATGAAGGATGAAAAAAAGGGTGGAGACATTCTTTTTGATATCCGTCATTTGACCCATACCTTTGAGACGGAAGAGGGAAAGAAGTTTGATGCCCTCTCCGATGTATCCGCCACCATCAGGAAGGGGTCCTTTACGGCCATCATCGGTACCAACGGCAGCGGCAAGTCCACGCTGGCCCGTCATTTGAACGCCCTGCTTATTCCCACGGATGGGGAAATCTATGTGGAGGGCATGAAGACCTCCGATTTTTCCCATATCTGGGATATCCGCCAGAAGGTGGGCATGGTGTTTCAGAATCCGGACAACCAGCTGGTGGCTGCCATTGTGGAGGAGGATGTGGCCTTCGGTCCGGAGAACCTGGGCATTCCTTCGGAGGAAATCAAAAAACGGGTGGATGTGGCTCTGGAGAAGGTAGGCATGACGGCTTACCGCACCCATTCTCCTGCCATGCTTTCCGGCGGGCAGAAGCAGCGCATCGCCATTGCAGGTATTCTGGCCATGCATCCGGACTGCATCGTGCTGGATGAACCGACAGCCATGCTGGATCCCCATGGCCGTAAAGAGGTTATGGATACGGTACATGAGCTGAATGAAAAGGAAGGAATTACCATTGTGCTCATTACCCATTTCATGGAAGAAGCGGTGACGGCGGACCATGTGATGGTCATTGACAAGGGCCATCTGAGAATGGAAGGAACGGCCAGGGAGGTTTTCTCCCAGGCCGACAAGCTGACGGCCCTGGGACTGGATGTGCCGGTGGCGGCGGATCTGGCCCATGGACTTCGGAAGAAGGGCTTCCATATACCGGAAGATTGTTTGACAGATGAGGAGCTGGGAGAATCATTATGTCCATATGCGTCGAAAATGTAAGCTGTGTGTACAGCAAAGGTTCTCCCTTTGAGAAGGTGGCGCTGGAAAATATCAGTCTCACCATTGAAAAGGGAGAATTTATCGGGATTATCGGCCATACGGGCAGCGGAAAATCTACCCTTATCCAGCATCTGAACGGCCTCATCCATCCCACCTCCGGAAAGGTGACCATTGACGGCGTGGACCTGGCAGCCAAGACGAAGGCAGCTGTGGCCAAGCGCCATTCTGTGGGCATGGTTTTCCAGTATCCGGAGCATCAGCTCTTTGAGGAGACCGTGGCTAAAGATATCGCCTTCGGTCCGAAGAATCTGGGCTGCAGTGAAGAGGAAACGGAAAAAAGAGTGAAGAGTGCCATGAAATTTGCAGGCCTTGATTATGATACCTTCGGCGGCCGTTCGCCTTTCCGCCTTTCCGGCGGCCAGCAGCGGCGCGTGGCCATTGCAGGGGTGATTGCCATGCATCCCGATTTCCTGATCCTTGATGAGCCGTCGGCAGGCCTTGACCCCATCGGACGGCGTGAAATTTTCTCCCGTATCCAGAGCTGGTACCAGAAAGGCGTTTTTTCCGTCATCCTGGTATCCCACAACATGGACGACATTGCACGGCTGGCTACCCGCCTGCTGGTGATGCACAAGGGTCATCTGGTGATGGATGGAAAGCCTATGGATATTTTCCTCCACCATCGCAGGGAGCTTCAGGAATGCGGCGTCGATGCACCGCCTTTGACACAGACCCTTCTGTATCTGAAGGAGAAGGGCATTCCGGTGCCGGAGGATGCGAAAACCGTGGAAGAAGCGGTGGATAGAATGAGTCAGATGCTGGGAGGCGGAAAATCATGTTAACAGATATTACCCTCGGCCAGTATTACCCTGGAGATTCTTTCCTGCACCGCATGGACCCCAGAGCCAAGATTCTCTGCACCATGATTTTCATTGTGGCTATTTTCCTGGCCAATAACCTGTGGTCCTACATCCTGGTGGCGGGATTTACTTTCCTGGCCATCGCCCTGTCCGGCGTGCCGGTTTCCCTGATTTGGAAAGCCATCAAGCCTTTGTGGATTATTCTGGTATTCACCATGGGTATCCATGTGCTCACCACACCGGGCAATGAGCTCTTTACCTGGAAATTCATTCATATCAGTCAGGAAGGGATACAAAACGGCCTCATCATGACCCTGCGTCTGGTGTTCCTCATCGCCTTTTCTTCCCTCCTTACCTATACCACCAGCCCCATTGTGCTCACCGACGGCATCGAAGCACTGCTCATGCCTTTCAAACGGTTCGGTGTGCCGGCCCATGAGCTGGCCATGATGATGACCATTGCCCTTCGTTTCATTCCTACCCTTCTGGAAGAAACGGACCGTATCATGAAAGCCCAGTCCTCCAGAGGCGCCGATTTCGTAAACGGAAATCTCTGGCAGCGGGCGAAGAACATGGTTCCCCTGCTGGTGCCCCTCTTCATTTCCGCCTTCCGCAGGGCCGACGATCTGGCTACCGCCATGGAAGCCAGATGCTACCGCGGCGGAGAAGGCCGCACCAAAATGCATCAGCTGGCCTATACCTGGAGAGACAGGAATGCGTTCCTGGCAGTGGTATTGGTTACAGCCCTGCTCCTTGGACTGTATATCTATTTCAAATAAAAGAAAGGAAGCCGGGGCAGAGGCCCCGGCTTTTTGAAAACGATGAAAAATATATGGATTACCCTTTCCTATGAAGGCACAAGCTACGGCGGGTTCCAGCGGCAGGAAAACCGCATGACCGTGCAGGAAATGGTGGAAAACTGCCTTCAGTCGCTGACCGGCGTGAAAACCACTCTCTACTTTGTGGCCCGCACTGACGCCGGCGTCCATGCCTACGGCCAGGAATGCACTTTCTACACCGATTCCACCATTCCCGGGGACCGCTTCCTGTACGCCATGAATGCCTGCCTTCCCTATGATATCCGCGTCACCGCCAGCCGGGAGGTGGATATGGACTTTTCCGTAAGAAGGAGAAACTATGGGAAAACCTATGGCTATCTTTTGACGGAAGGAAGGGAAACATCGCCCTTCCTGAAACGGTACATCTGGCGCACCGGGAAGAAACTGGACCTTTCCCTCATGGAAAAGGCGGCAGCGGTGCTGGAAGGACGCCATGACTTTACCTCCTTCCGCGGCAATAATTCCGTGCCCTCGGGCCCGGTGCGGAAGATCCATGACATCCGCATTCAAAAGGAAGGCTCCCTTTATCGCATTTACGTAACCGGCGAGGGCTTCCTCTACCATATGGTGCGCAATATAGCCGGGGCCCTGGTGGATGCAGGATGCGGCGCGCTGTCTCCGGAAGACATTACCCGCATCCTTGAAGCCAGGGATCGAAGGAAACTGGGCATCACGGCGCCTGCCGAAGGCCTCTGCCTCCTTCGTGTGTACTTTGCACCCATTACCGGGAAGGATATTGATGAAACCCTTGCCATGCCTCTCTACCCCTGGTGCGTTTGAGAGGATATGATTTCTGCGGCAGCAGCTGCTTTCTGAGAAATAGCAGCTGCTGCCGCTTTTTTTGAACACTGGAAGCTGAACGGTTCAATCATTTCATTTCTACTGTTCCAATCGGAAAGAAAATCATATATAATAGAAAGAAACGATAAAAACTGTGCAGGTACTTCAGGGGGCATTCATAATGGAACCAGGGAAGAAAGAAGCCATAGAAAAGGCGGCTCGCCGCCTTTTCGGGGAGAAGGGATACCATGATACATCCCTTCGGGACATCAGCCGTCAGGCAGGGGTAAGCGTATCATCTATTTCCTATTATTTCGGCACCAAGGAAGAGCTGTATCATACCCTTTTCCTGAAGGAAGAAAAGGAGAAAGCGCCGGACAAGAAGGAGCAGATTGAAAATGCAGCCATCCGCCTCTTTGCGCTGAAGGGCTATTCCGACGTGTCCATCCGGGATATCGGTAAGGAAGCAGGGGTGAACAGCGCCGCCATTTCCTATTACTTCGGTGGGAAGAAGGAACTCTATGCCGCCATACTGGAGCGGGGAAGCGCCCTTCTGGTGGATTTCGTGGAAATGGCTGCTGACGGCACCAGAAAGCCCATGGAAATCATGGAATTGTATTCCCACTTTTTCTTCCGTCTCATGAAGGAACATCCCTATATTCTCCGCATCTTTTCCTGGGAAATGATTCATCCCGCCGACGTCTTTGCCTCCATTGGAAAGGAACGATTCGCCATGGTGCTGGTGGTGCTCCGGGCAGCTCTCACGGAAGGCATGGAGGAAGGCATTTTCCGCCATAATCTGAAACCCACGGAGGTCTGCATTTCCTGGGCCGGCATGGTGGCCTATTATTATCTGATGAGTGAAATCAAGAAGCGGTTTGCGGTGAAGGAGGAAATTTCCGAAGCCTCCTACATGGACCAGGCCTTCGACGTGCTCATGAACGGTATCAAGGAGAAATGATGATTTTTATAGACAAAATCTATTGATTACAGTCACCATGAGTTTTATGCCATGAATGCATAAAATTTATATTCTCTGGGCCATTAAATCGGGGCCGTATGTATGAAAAAGTATGGGAAATGTAAATTTCTGTCTTGATGTACAGGGGGTCTGCGTATAAAATAAAAAAAGTAGTTCTTTTCTCCGGATCTTCCCCATGAAAGGGCGCGGATCCGGAGTCTTTGTCAGATTTGGGAGTTTCATATGGCAGAAAATAATCAGGAAATGCATGAGAACCTTGAAAGAGGGTTGAAGAACCGGCACATTCAGCTGATCGGTCTTGGCGGAGCTATCGGCGTAGGCCTGTTCCTCGGATCCGCCACAGCCATCGAACTGGCAGGGCCTTCGGTGCTTTTGACTTATATCATCGGCGGCGTTGCGATTTATTTCATTATGCGGGCCCTGGGCGAATTGTCCGTGGCCTACCCTGTATCCGGTGCCTTCAGTGCCCATGCCGCCCGTTTTCTGGGACCCAAGTGGGGTTATCTCACCGGCTGGACCTACTGGTATATGTGGATGGTTACCTGTATGGCGGAACTGACGGCCGTAGGGATTTACATGAATTTCTGGTATCCCGACCTGCCCCAGTGGGTATCGGCCCTCTGTGCCCTCCTCCTGATGACGGTGGTTAATTTCATTGCCGTTTCTGCCTACGGAGAGTTTGAATTCTGGTTTGCCCTGATTAAGATCTGCACCATTATCTTCATGATTATCGGCGGTGCCGGCATGATCCTCTTCGGCATCGGCAACGGCTGGGAGCCTGTGGGGATTACGAACCTGTGGACCCACGGTGGCTTCTTCCCCAACGGCATCGGCGGCACCCTCATGGCTCTGGTCATGGTGATGTACTCCTACCTGGGCATTGAAATCATCGGCGTCACCGCCGGCGAAGCCCATGATCCGAAATCCACCATTAAGAAAGCCATTGATGAAGTGTTCTGGCGTATCCTGATTTTCTATGTACTGTCCCTCGGCGTGATTATGGCTATTTATCCCTGGGATGAAATCGGCCATCTGGGCAGCCCCTTCGTCATTACCTTTGAAAAACTGGGCATTGCAGGAGCTGCTGACATTATCAATATCGTAGTCATTACAGCGGTACTGTCCTCCTGCAACAGCGGTATCTTCAGCTCCGGCCGCATGCTTTACAACCTGTCCCTGCAGGGGAACGCTCCCTCCTGCTTCCAGCGTCTGAACCGTCACCGCCTGCCCTGGATCGGCATCCTCTTCTCTGCGGCTGTGCTGCTTTTCTCGGTGCTCATGAATTACATCATGCCGGCTCAGGTCTTCGTGTATGTTACCAGCGTGGGATCCTTTGGCGCCCTCTTTACCTGGTTCGTCATTCTCCGGACCCAGCAGAAATTCCGGGCCGCCCTTTCGCCGGAAGAAAAGAAACTTCTTACCTATAAAATGCCCTTTGCTCCCTGGTCCGGATACCTTACCATGCTCTTCCTTCTGGGTGTGGTGGTGGCTTCCGCTTTCCGCGATGATACCCGGGTAGCCCTTTACGTGACACCTGTATGGTTTGCCATCCTTCTCATCGGCTACCATTTCATTGAAAAGAATAAAAGAAAACATGAAAGAAAATCCGGCAGCTTTAAGGAAGAAGGAGAAGCGGCGGAAGGCTTTGCTGCATCTCCTGCCGATGTGAGAATAAAATAAGTGGAAAACAGCTCCCTGGGGAGCTGTTTTTTTTAGAAGGGGAAAGTATAGGGCCTGGTCTTTAGCAGTCTGCTAAAACTCCTGCCAAAGGAGACTCTTGCAAGCCCTGCCCATCTTTAAAGGCTTCTGCAGCCTGGGAGCAGGATCCTTTCTTTTTTATTATTCTTCTATTATTCTTGTTCATACATTCGATTTTTCTTGGAAACATCTGCTGAATTCTGTTGTAATAAACTGGTGATAATTTTATAAGCATAATACTTTATAGGTATAAAGGCAAAGCAGGTGAAAATCTGTGACGCAAAACTATAGGGCCTGTAACATGGCAGCCAGCTGCATCGGAGGAGCAATTGCAAAAAGCACTGATTCTGTTCATCAGTGCTCTCTTTGGGCGCAGTGCAGGCTGCGCCTTTTTGTGATGCTTAGCTGAGTAAGAAATGGAAGTTTGCAATGGAAGATGACAAGTTTATACCGGACCTGGATATGAATGTGCCGGTAGCCTATGCTGCTTTTGAAGTAGTGATGGATGAGGAAAAGAAAAAGGCCATAGACACCATCTATGTATATGTCAATAAAGCATACTGCGAAATGGTGGGGAAAGATAAGTCCGAGCTTTTGGGCCGCTCTTTCCTGTCAGTCTATGACAATGCCGATGAAAAATGGTTCGACTACTGCTACGAAGCGGCTCAGGGAAAAAGGATACGGAACCGCATGTACAGCAGGGAAGTGGGTCACTGGCTGGAATTTGAGGTGGAGCCGGCCGGTAAAGGCCGGGCGGCCTTCATTTTCATGAATGTGGATCTGGACCATGTGGAACGGATGAACCTGCGCCAGTCCACCAACACCGACGATATTATCATCAAGTTGGTGAAAATCATGGACGGCGGGGAAAGCTACGAAAAAGCGGTGAACCACATGCTGGCCGAGCTGGGTACCATTATTCATGCCGACCGCCTCTACATTCTGGAAACCGATGGAAAGAAGGCAAGCAATACCTTCGAATGGTGCCGGGAAGGAATAACACCGGAAATCGACACCCTGCAGAACCTGGACTATGATACATATCTCGGCGGATGGGAAAAATACCTCGTCCACAACACCAGTCTGGTGCTGGAAGACATCAGCGTTCTGGCCGACGATGACCCGCTGGACTATGAAAACCTGAAACGGCAGGGCATACGGAGCATTATGGATGCCCCCATTTACGATGGCGGAAAACTTATCGGCTACATCGGCGCCGATAACTATGAAATCAGCGATGCAGTAAATACCCAGAAAATACTGGAAACCATTTCCTATTTTCTGGGGGCCCGCATGGTGAACCAGAAGCTCCTTTCCCGGCTGGACTACCTGAGCCACCGGGACATGCTGACCGGTGCAAGAAACAGAAACAGCTTTATGGAAAAGCTGGAAGAACTGGAGGGGCTGGCACACCCGGCGGGCATCGTATTCGGCGATGTGAACGGACTGAAAAGGGCCAACGATGAAGAGGGCCATGTGGCAGGAGACAAGCTCCTCCGGCGGGCGGCAAAGGCCATGCAGCAGTTCTGGGGCGATGAGTTTGTATACCGCGCCGGGGGAGACGAATTCGTGGTCCTTCTGCCGGATATTTCTGAATGTGCCTTTTACAGGAAATTTGAAGAATTTTATGACACCGTGAAGGCCAAAGATGATGTGTCCGTCGCCTTCGGCGCCCATTGGGCCGAAAACGGCAGCCATCTCAATGCTGCCTTCAACCAGGCAGACCGGAAAATGTATCAGGATAAGAAAAAACACTACCATCTCTGCCTCACGGAAATGGATCCGGAAAAGGTGAAATGAAAAAGTGTACTAGTGTACTAGTGTACTAGAGGACTGGCGGGCTTGCGGGTCAATCCAGGGCCGGGCTTACTGATTTACCCTTGACAAGACCGGTCCCATTGGCTACAATGGACACATATCAAAAAAGTGCTGATGGAAAAAAGTACTCATTTTGGAAGCCAAGCAGAGAGCCGGCATTTGGTGGGAACCGGCGGCGGAGGAATGAGGAAGTTCTTTCCTGAACTGCGCGGCTGAAACAGTAGTAGGCTGCGACGCATGCCCCCGTTACCGGGCGTAGAGTTGATCTGATGAAGATAATTTGGGTGGTACCACGGATAATCCGTCCCTTGGGTACCACCCTTTTGTGTTGATTCAGGTAAACAGGGTGGTACCGCGATGTGTCCCGTCGTCCCTTGCTTAGAAATAAGCAGGGGACTTTTGATTTTCATAAAGAAAAGCATGGGAGGATGGAAAGATGGATATGAAGAAGATGGCAGGAGCCGCTGTTTTGGCAGCAGGGCTTCTCCTGGGAGGCGCCGGCAGCGTTTGGGCCGCCCATTTGGAAGATATTGCAGCCCGGGGGACCCTCCGGGTGGGTACCACCGGCGATTACAGGCCTATGTCCTATAAGGACGCTGATGGGAAGTATGAAGGCTTTGATACAGAACTGGCAGAAAAGCTGGCAGACTCCCTTCATGTGAAGGTGGAGTACGTGCCCACCACATGGAAGACCCTTTCCGCCGATACGGCAGCAGGAAAGTTTGACCTGGCCCTCTGCGGCATTACAAGGACCTTTGACCGGGAAAGGACCCTGGCCATGTCTGACGGCTACCTGCTCTTCGGCAAGACCATTCTCTGCCGGAAGGGAGAGGAAGGAAAGTACAAGTCTCTGGCAGACCTGGACAGGCCGGAGGTGAAGGTCATGGTGAATCCGGGCGGAACCAATGAGAAATTTGCCAAGAGCCGCCTGCCTCATGCCACCCTTCTCATCCATGAGAAGAATGCGGAAATCCCTTCCCTCATAGCGGAAGGAAAGGCGGATATCATGATTACGGAAACCATGGAAGCCAGGCGGTATGTGCGCATGAATGAAAAGCTGGCGGCGCCATTGGTGGACAAGCCCTTTACCAGAAGCCGTTTCGGCGCCCTCATGGCCAAGGGAGACCAGGATTTTCTGAACTATGTGAATTTCTTCCTGGCAGAAATGGAAACTGACGGTACCATGGATGCACTGGAAGATACATACATTAAATAAAGCAGTATAGGAACAGGGGAGGACATAGAAATGAAGACATGGATGAAAATGAGCATGGCAGCAGCTTTGGCAGCAGCAGCACTGGTATATGGAGGATGCGGCGGCAGTCAGCCCAAGGGCGGCGCCGGCTCTGCTTCCGGAAAACCGATTATCGGCGTGGTGCAGATCGTGCAGCATGGATCTCTGGATCAGGCCAATAAGGGCTTCGTAGACGGCTTAAAGGAAAGGGGCTATGGCGAGGATAAGGTCATCTTTGATCAGCAGAATGCCCAGGGCGACCAGTCCAACCTGAAAACCATTGCATCCCGTTTCAAATCGGAAAAACCGAAACTCATCTGCGCCATTGCTACTCCTGCAGCCCAGGCGGTGGCCAATGAAATCAAGGATATTCCCATCGTAGGCACGGCCATTACGGACTATACCACGGCCAAACTGGTGAAGAATGATGAAAAGCCCGGCGGCAACGTGACCGGCGTCAGCGATCTGGCATCCATTGATGCCCAGATGGATCTGGGAAGGGCCCTGGTTCCCAATGCCAAAACGGTGGGCCTCATTTACTCCTCCAGCGAGGTCAACAGTGAAGTCCAGGCCAACATGATGAAGGATTACTGCAAAAAGAACAATCTGGCCGTAGAGGAAAGAACCGTCAACAGCGTGAACGATATCCAGCAGGTGGCGGAATCCCTGGCAGGCAAGGTGGATTTCATCTATGTACCTACCGATAACACCCTGGCTTCCTCCATCCCCACTCTGATGAAGGTCACCGATGCCAATAAGATTCCGGTTATCGTGGGAGCCGACATTATGGCCAAAGACGGCGCACTGGCCGCTCTTTCCGTAGACTACTACAAACTGGGCGTTCAGACAGGCCACATGGCCGCTGATATTCTGGACGGCAAAATCAAGCCGGAAACTGCAGCCATCCAGCACCAGAAGGAATATACCATTGTCATCAATAAGAAGGATGCGGACATTCTGGGAATCAAGATTCCTGATGAAATTGCAAAGAAAGCACAGATGGTTTAAAACAGTCCATCAGCCAGGGGCTTTGAAAAAGGGCAGTCACTTTTTCAAAGCCCCTTTTGGCATGGGAAAATACCATTTTACCGGCCTGTACTGTTTTTAAAATCCATTTTCCTGTTTTTTCTCCTAAATAACTGTGATATAATAATCTCTAGGTATATCCATTTATCCATAGCATGGAGGATATACGAAAGATACTTGCAAAGAAGGCGGGGGCTATGTCAGAAATCAAAGAAAGATTAGCCCATGTAATGGACCGGATTGAAGCGGCCAGGAAGCGTTCTCCCTATGGACAGAAAGTGACCCTGGTGGCAGTGACAAAATTCCATCCCCTGGAGGATATGGAAGAAGCCATTCATCTGGGAGTCACCCAGGTCGGAGAAAACCGGGTCCAGGAAATGGAAGAAAAGTACAAAGCCTTGAAGCTTCCGGTCATTTGGAACTTGCAGGGGCATTTACAGAAAAATAAAGTGAAAAAAGCGGTGGCCATGGCAGACTTGATTCAGTCGGCAGATTCTCTGGATATCATGAGGGAAATTGACCGGCGGGCAGGAGAAATCGGCAAGGTGCAGGATGTACTCCTGGAATTCAATATTTCCGGAGAAGAATCAAAGCACGGCCTTTCTCCACAGTCTATGAAGGAAGCCCTGGACACAGCCAAAGCCCTTTCCCATATCCGGGTGAAGGGGCTCATGTGCATGGCGCCGGCCTATGAGGATGTGGAAAAGACCCGTCCCGTATTCCGGAAGGCCCACAGCATGTGGACTGATATGAAGAAAGAATTTCCTGAAGGACAGATTTCCATTCTGTCCATGGGAATGACCCATGATTTTGAAATTGCCATTGAAGAAGGAGCCAATATGGTGCGCATAGGCACTGCCATTTTTGGCGAAAGACACTACCATTGAGAGGAGAAAAAAATGAGTCTGCTTGATAAATTTAAGGATCAGTTTGTAGACAGGGATGAGGATGAAAGAGAAGAGGACATGGAAGAAGAAGCTGCACCGGTCAGCCCTTCTGCTCCCGTTCCGCCTCGTGCTTCTGCCGTAAACCCTGTGAGAGGCATTGGCCGCACCGCCCAGCCCCGTCAGGCTGCCAAGCCCTATACCATGGTGGTGGTGAATCCCAAGAGCTATGGGGATGCTGAAAAAATCGGCGACCATCTGAAGGCTATGCGCCCGGTGGTGATGAACATGGAAAAAACCGATGCCGATGAAGCACAGCGGATTGTAGACTTCGTACAGGGCATCATGTATGCACTGGACGGACGGATCGACCAGATTTCCGAAAATATTTATCTCTGCGCGCCGAATAACATGAGCGTATCCCGTGAAAATTTCGCTGCCTATCAGGATCAGCAGCAGGCACCGGCAGCCCCTCAGTGGAACGCCCAGACACCTCAGGGACCTGAGGCTCCCCAGGGCTGATGTCTTTTCTTTCCCAGGGAGTGAACTGGCTGAAAAGCCAGTTTGAAGAATCTCCTGAAGAAGACAGCTATGAGGAACAGGAACGGGACGAGGGAGAAGATGTACCGGCGGCAGGCGCGCTGCCCGCAAGGAGCATCCGGCCCCAGGAAGTGGATATCATGGTTCCCGGTTCCTACGGAGATGCCCGTCGTGCTGTGGATGCCTTGGCAAGGGGCATGACGGTTATCGTTGTTTTGAATGATAATGTGGATGATGAAGCAGCCAGCCGTTTTGTGGACTTCATGAGCGGCGCTGTCTATATGGCCCATGGAGATGTGATGCTCCTCAATGATGATGTGCTCATCTGCGTTCCGTCTACGGTGGATCTTCATGAAGACAGGCTGGCCTTTGTTTCAGGTATTCCCACCTGGAAAGGACCGTAGAAATGAAGAAGATTCTCATTTTCGGCTGCGGCGCCATGGGAGGAGCCATCCTCTCTGGCTGCCTTGCCAAAGGGCTGTGGAAAAAAGAAGAAATATATGTGAAAGAGCATTCCGAAGAAGCATCCCGTGAAAAGGCGTCCCGTTACGGCGTTCATGCTTCCATGGACGGCAGGGAAGCCAAAGAGGCGGACCTGGTGATTCTGGCGGTGAAGCCCAATGTGGTACCCGGAGTGCTTCAGGAAATATCCCGGTATCATCCATCCCGGGTTCTTTCTATTGCGGCGGCAGTCACCCTGGAAGCCCTGGAAGGGGCTCTTCCGGAAGAAACCGAGGTCATCCGCGTCATGCCCAATACCCCTGCATCGGTGGGGGAAGGCATGGCTGCCATTGCACCGGGAAAGAAAGCATCCCCCGATTTCATCAGGGAAGCGGAAGAGATTTTCTCCGCCCTGGGGAAGGAAGCGGTGGTGACAGAAAGGCAGCTTGACGAGCTGGGTGCCCTCTCCGGCGCCGGCCCGGGATATGCCTTCGTCATCATTGATGCCCTGGCTGATGCGGGAGTGCTCATCGGCCTTCCCCGGAAGCTGGCCATTGAAGCGGCGGCACAGACATTGTATGGAGCCGCCAAAATGGTACTGGAAACGGGGAAGCACCCGGCAGAACTGAGAGACCAGGTCACAAGCCCCGGCGGTACCACCATTGCAGGCATTCATGCCATGGAAAGGGACGGCATCCGGGCCGCCCTCATGGATGGCGTCAAGGCGTGCCTTGAAAAATCTGACGCTATGGCAGGGAAATGAGAAAGGGCAGGAGCGGGGCAGATGTTCTGTTTCCCCTGCCTCTCAATCCCGGGAGAGCACCGGCTTAAGCTGGGCCGGCTGCTCCCCATGGCATAACATACAGGAATGAAAGCGGACATGATTGAATCAGCGCTTCCCTGAAGACAGGAAAGAGGATGGAATGAAGGATAGAGAAAAAATACTTCGTTATTTTGCGGCCTCCGGTGATGAATCGAAGGACATGGCCATGCGGCTTCTTGACCTGGCGGATGCGGTAGACCGGGGACGGCCCTTTGCAGTCGGCCCGTTCATGGCTCCCTTTGCCCGGCAGATCGGCCAGACCATTGCAGCCCATATGAAGACTGTGAAATCCACAGCCTTTGGCGGCTATCATGAAGCAGAAAGGGTGCGTATCGCCTTCCAGCGAGTGGATTACGATGGCCCTGTGGACTTTTCCGAAAGCCTGCTCTCCGTGACCTGGGACGGCCGGTACCGTCTCATCGGCCATCGAGATGTACTGGGCTCCCTCATGGGCCTTGGCATCGACCGCTCTGTGACAGGAGATATTCTCATGCAGGGCGCCGGCTGCCAGATCGTGGTGGACAGTGCCATGAAGGACTGGCTCATGGACAACTTCAAAAAAGTGGCCATGGTGCCGGTGAAGGTGGAGGAAATCCCTCTCTCTGATATCCAGCCGCCCAAGCAGACGGCCAAAGAAGTGCGGGCCACAGTGGCATCCCTTCGTCTGGATGCCGTAGGAGCTGCAGGCTTCGGCATTTCCCGTTCCAAAATGGTGGCGGCTGTGGAGGATGAAAGGACGGAAGTGAACTGGCAGCCTGCCAAAAGCGCTTCCCAAACTGTAAAGGCAGGAGACATTATCAGCATCCGCGGAAGAGGCCGCATAGAAATCAAGGAAGAAACCGGCAGGAGCCGGAAAGGGCGCACCGGCCTTCTGATATACAGATATAAATAGAGGAGCCTGCTTTCCATACAAGGTAAACACAGACATTCCAAAGGAGACATATACATATGATTACACCAATGGATATACACAATAAAACATTTTCCCGCCAGATTCGCGGCTATGCACAGGATGAAGTGAATACATTCCTGGAAGAACTGGCCAAGGACTATGAACGGATTTACCGTGAACATCGGGAAATGGAAGAAGAAATGGACACCATCCGGACAAAGCTCAGAAACTATGAAAAGATGGAAGCCACCATGTCCAATACCCTGGTGATGGCCCAGGAAACGGCAGACAATGTGAAGAAGAACGCTCATAAGGAAGCGGAACTTTCTATTCGGGAAGCCCAGAACGAAGCCCATAAAATCGTGGCTGATGCAGAAGCTGCCCGCCGCCGGATGAATGGTGACCTCCTCAGGACAGAAGGGGACATGAACCTTTACATTGAAAAACTTCTTTCCAACTTCAAATCTGCCCTGGCTCTCATCGAGTCCGCCAAGGCCGTGAAAGCGCCCCAGCCTGTAGAAGACGGCACCGCGAAACCGGCACCGGCTGCCGAAGCGGCACCGGAAGCAGCACCGGCTGCAGAGGAAGCACCGGCTGCAGAGGAAGCAGACGCTCCCAAAGAAGAACCTGCCCAGGAAGTAGCGTCGGCTGCCGAAGAGACAGAAGAAGTAAAAGAACCCACTGCCGGCGGCAACCTCTTTGACCAGGCCGCCGCCACTGCCAAAGGAACGGAAGAGAAAGCAGAAGATCCAGCAGCGCAGGAAGAAAATAAGGAATAAACCGATGGAAGAAAAAAAATACGTCACCGAATGGGCCAATGAAAATCTGGGCCTCACATTGAAAATCACAAACATGGTGCATGAGGAACAGACACCATTCCAGCATATCGAAATCGCAGACACCCTGGAATACGGCCGGCTCCTGATTCTGGACGGCGTATTTCAGACCTCTGTGAAGGATGAATGGACCTACCATGAAATGATTTCCCACGTGCCCCTCATGCTGCACCCCCATCCGGAAAGGGTGCTCATCATCGGCGGCGGCGACGGCGGCGTGGCTCGGGAAGTGTGCCGCCACCACTGCGTCACCCATGTGGACCTCTGCGATATCGATGGACGGGTCATAGAACTGTCCAAGGAATATTTCCCCACCATTTCCAAGGTCCTTAGAAATCCTCCGGAAAAACTTCATGTCCACGTAGGCGACGGCATTGCCTTTGCCAGGAATGTGAAGGACTTCTATGACGTCATCATCATTGACTGCTCCGATCCCATCGGACCGGGAGAAGGCCTTTTTACCAGGGACTTCTACAAGAGCGCCTTTGCGGCCCTTCGCAAAGACGGGCTCCTTGTGCAGCAGACCGAGTCCCCCATTGTGCAGCAGTCTACGGTACACGATGTATTTGAAGCCATGAATGATGTATTCCCCATTGTGCGCATGTACTATTCCCATGTGCCCATTTATCCGGCCTGCATGCATTCCTTCATGCTGGCCTCCAAGGTTTACGACCCCCTCACGGCAAAGCCCAGGGATGGGGCGCCGGAGCCTATGAAATACTACAACCGCCACATCCAGAAGAGCTGCTTCGTTCTTCCCAACTTTATCAAGGAACTTCTGTACAAGGGACAGAAATCCTTCTGATGAAAAAAGCACTGATTTCCATGAAATCGGTGCTTTTTTTGATGAGTTCCAAAGGGTTGATGCTCTCCTTTTCCTGAGGAAGGAATATTCAGCGGCTGCATTTTAGAAGGGAAAACATAGAATATTATCTTTCAGGGCATTCATTTTCCCAAAAGGGGATAAAGCTTCTACAGAAGGCTGTTTCTACATAAGGCTTATGAAATCTGATTTATTTGACCTATTGACAAATGCCAGGAAAGAAACTATGCTGAAAAATAATGAAAAATGTTCTAAAATATTATTTCTTAGAAGAAGGGGAAGGGAAGAAGAAGATTTTCTTTTCTGCACCCCCGGGAGAGGAATAGACGGGGAATGCCTATTTCATTGATTTTCCCGCCGGTTCATTTTTAGTATCCGAGGAGCTTTGATATGAATCAGTCACCAGTTATGGCGGAAAGAATGAGGCAGACGAAAAACAGGATTCTGCAGACAGCGAAGGATATTTTTTTGGAGCAGGGCTGCCGGCGGACCACCATCCGCCAGATTGTGGAACGCTCCGGCATTACCTCCGGCAGCATTTACAATATTTTTTCCAGCAAGGAAGAAATATTCAATACCCTGGCCGGCGATGTGCTGGAAAACTGCATCCGCATGGTGCAGAAGGAAGCGGGCGGTGAATCGCCGCTCTATCAGTATGCGGCGGTGCTCCTGGTGGAAATGGAAGCCATTGCTCATGATGAAAGGGTGAGGGAGCTGTATCAGGAGGCCTATACATCACCGGTCATGTTTGAAGAGGTGGTGAAGCGCCATCTTCGCCTGGAAAAGGAATTTTTCGGCGAATCTTACGGGAAGCTCTTCAAGGAAGATGAGTTCCTCATCCGGAACTATATGGTGAAGGGCGCCATGGGCGGTTTCATCAATTCCTTCTATTTTGGAAACAATCCCCCGGTGGAAGAAGCGGAATTCCTTCTGCTTTCCCTGACTTTCCGGGTTCTGGGAAGCAAGAAAAAGGATATCCTTCCTATGCTGAAATCACTGGACCAGAAGAGAGAGGTATGGGCGGGCATGTCGAAGGATCTCCTGAAAAAATAGAAATGGGAAACCGCAGGTTATTTCACACATCCTGCATCCATGGGCAGATATCATCTCTGTTTCTCCAGAGCTTACAGGAAGCTGTGGCCGGAAGGAATGTAAAAAAAGGGCTGCGAAAAAATGATTTACATTTTTTCGCAGCTCTTTTTGTTTCGCTGTAAGGCATTTAGGCTTCCGTTGTCTCGCCAGAATGGTTCAGTACCTGGTTGGCCAGATCCAGCCAGAGTGCTTCATGATCTTCCATGTACTGGACAAGGCGGTTTGATTCCCTTGTTTCCAGTCCCATATTCCGGAGGGTGCAGAGTACTACTTTCCGACGGATTTCAGCGACATCCAGTTTCTGGGAGAAATCGAAGGAAATGACATAGGACGATACGGCACCTTCGGAAAGAAGGATGGCTGTGGAAAGCTTGGAATTACGGGGGTGTCTCCTGCCGGCCCATACTTCATCAGCCAGAGTGGAGTGACGCTTAATCACCGTTTCCATAAGGAAGGGAGATGTATGGAAGGCACACATCAATTCCCTGACCACCGGATTCTTTTCCGTAATGTAAAGCTCCATGCCCAGAAGGCCTACCATACGGTTTTCTGCCGGCTGTCCTTCCAGTGCTTTGTCAATCTTTGCTTTGGCATTGGTCAGGAATTCATCAACCAGAGCGGAAAACAGATGTTCTTTATCCTCAAAAATATTGTAAATACTGCCGGATGTAATACCGGATTCCTGCACTATCTGACAAATGGTCGTGGTTTTATAACCCTGGGTCAGAAACAGCTTCTCTGCAGTTCTGAGAATCTGATTTCGTATACCCCTCATGTGGACTGCCCTTTTTTCGGACATAGTAATTTGTACCTCACTTTTCCCCTAAACAAAAAACGTATATACATGCATAATATATACCTAAAATGCCCCTGACTTAGTTTATTATAAAAGACATTCCACCCTATTGTCAAACGGAAAATGATTTAGAGATTGACGGAAGAAGAGAAAAAGGGTGAAAATGCGGAAGTTATGGTAAAAATATGACATGACAAGAAGATAACATTTTTTACATATTTGCCAGACCCCCTATTTTTTATAGAGGGGAAGAATGAAAAAAGAAAGGAAATAGAAAAAAGTTCATATGCTTAAAGAGGTATGCTCTTTTAGATTTCTTTTAGTTTTAATGAAATAGTAAACACCTGTCCAGCCATAGAGGCCTGCTTTATTCTGTTTCAGGCAAAAGGAAAGGCGCAGGACTTAGGGGGATCCTGCGCCTTCATCTTCTCCCCCGGCAGGCAGGAACCGGACCGCATCTGAAATAAGGGCGTTATTTCAGTATGGCGGGACCGGTTCTATTTGGGACAGACCGGCCGGGGGAGAATTACCTTGGAATGTGGAAACATTCCCGTTCCAAAAGTTCCTTGGGAGCGTTTAGAACGCATTTAATTATAATGCGTAAATAGCACAAAAGTCAATACTGTTTTTATAAATTCATGAAATATTTCCAAAAACAAACTTTAAGATTTGAAAAGTTGCGAGGCATCAAGGATTGTGAAAAGAGAGTGACTTTTTCTGTCATGCTTTTACAGTCATTCTTTGCATAAAAAGAAGGAAGCGGCAGAAAAAGGACGAAGCACCGGGCGGTACCTCATCCTTTTTCATGGATGAATGATATCAAAATTCTGATAACATATGACCAAAATTAAAGAATGCAGTATAAGCAGTAAAGCCTTTTTACCATAGGTCTGGGACATGAATCCCTTTTCAGGACCGGTATTTTCTGGAGGCCCCATAGGCAGCAAGACCCAGGGCGGCAGCACTCAAGGCGGCTGCCGTCAGCTTACCGTAGGGGATGGAAGAGAGATGGAGTTTCCTCCTGGCCGTATCCAGAGGGGTCACCGGCTTTTCTGACACCACCGCCAGAGCTCCCAGCCGGGAGCGGATAGTTACATCCCGGAACCCGGCATCTTCCAGAAGTTCCTTCAAATCTTCTCTGCCGTAGACTTTCATGCCGGGAACCAGTTTTTCATACATCCGGTGAAGAGGAAGGCCGCCTTTGGACTGAAGGATGAGCAGGGAAGCGCCGGGCTTCATGACCCGGAGCACTTCTTTCAGGCAGGCCTCCGGATCCTTCCAGAAATAAAAGGATTCCGCTGCCAGAACGAAGTCAAATTTCTTTTCATTGAAAGGAAGCACATCGGGGGCGCCTTCGTACACAGAGCAGCGGCCTGCCCGGATAGCTTTTTCGTTTTGGCGGTAGGCAAAGTCCACGGCCCGGAAGGAAGTATCAATGCCGGATACATGACCTTTCGGCGCCTTCTTCAAAAGACGCTCCAGGTTTTTCCCGCCGCCGCAGCCGATTTCAAGGATTTCTGCATCCTCCGGTATGGTTACCTGGGACAGCCCCCAGAGAGAAAGGGGCGTATTCCAGAGGTCTGATGCCGACAGCAGGTATCCTTCTGCTTTCGGACCGGCGTGGAAGGGAAACGATTTTTTGAGTAATGTTTTCATAGTGACAGCCTCCTTTATCCAGTTTTCTTACTTATTATTATAGCTGAAAATGGAGGAGAATGACATGTCCCTTTCCCCTGATCTGGGCCGGGAAGAAAGGGCCTCGTGGCAGCCAAAGGGCATCACCTCGCTGAGCCGCCACAGGTCCCGCTGGGCTTTTTTTCTTTTTGTGTATATTCTGCATAAAAAATAAAAGAAATTTCTCTCGGCGCTGAAATGGGGAAATAACAGATAAATACTGAGATAATCAGCATTTATGAAAAAATAAAAATGCAGAAAATTGAAAAAATTTCAAATTTCCTATTGCACATTTATGCAAAGTGCTGTATAATTATCACATCTTAAGAAAAGCCCCCGTGAAGGGCTTATGAAATTGTCTATATTCCACGAAGAAAGGCGGCATTCCTATGGCTGATGTAAAAAATGTAAAAAAAGTAGTTCTTGCTTATTCCGGTGGACTGGATACGTCCGTTATTATTCCCTGGCTGAAGGAAAACTATGGCTGCGAGGTCATTGCCTGCACAGTGAACCTGGGCCAGCCTGAAGATTTTGATGCCATCCACAAGAAAGCCCTGGCTTCCGGTGCTTCTGTGGCAGAAACCCTGGATGTAAGGAAAGAATTTATCGAAGAATACGCTTACAAAGTGCTCCAGGCCGACGGCCGGTATGAAGGCAAGTACCTGTTGGGCACTTCCTTTGCCCGTCCTCTTATCGGCAAATGCCTGGTGGACATGGCTAAGAAGTATGGCGCTGACGCTATCTGCCACGGTGCTACAGGCAAGGGCAATGACCAGGTTCGTTTCGAACTGACCATCAAAGCCCTGGCTCCTCATATGAAGATCATTGCTCCCTGGAGAATCTGGGATATGAAGTCCAGAGAAGATGAAATGAAGTACGCTGAAGCCCATGGCGTACCCATTGATAAATACGATGAAAAGCAGACCGATGAAGAAAAGGCTGCCCAGAAGTACCCGTACTCCATGGACTGGAATATGTGGCATCTGTCCCATGAAGGGGACGATCTGGAGAACCCGGCTAATGCGCCTCACAAGGATATGTACCTGGTGACCTGCGATCCCGAGGATGCTCCTGACAAGGATGAACTGGTAACCATCGAATTTGAAAAAGGCATGCCCACCGCAGTGAACGGCAAGAAAATGGATGGCGTGGAACTGGTGAACACGCTGAATGCCATCGGCGCCAGAAACGGCATCGGCATTGATGACCTGGTAGAAAACAGACTGGTAGGCATGAAGTCCCGGGGCGTCTATGAAAATCCCTGCGGCTCCATCCTCTTCTATGCTCACACGGAACTGGAAAGACTGTGCCTGGACCGGGCTACCTTCCATTTCAAGGAAGTGGCTGCAGTGAAATATTCCGAACTGGTTTATGACGGCATGTGGTTTGCACCGCTCAGAGAAGCACTCCAGGCTTTTGCTGATAAGACTTCTGAAACCGTAACCGGCAAGGTCACCCTGCGCCTCTACAAGGGCAACATTATGTCCCACGGTGCAGAAAGCCCCTATTCCCTGTACAATGAAGAATTCGTCACCTTTGGCGAAGATGATGTATACAACCAGGCTGATGCAGAAGGTTTCATCAACCTCTTCGGCCTGCCCCTGACCATCCGGGCTCTGATGAAGGAGAAGAATGCAAAATGAGTGATATGATGTGGGGCGGACGCTTTACTAAGGCGGAGGAAAAGAATGCCCTTGATTTCAACGCATCCATTTCCTATGACTGCCGGATGTATAAAGAAGATATTGCCGGCTCCAAAGCCCATGCGAAAATGCTTGCCCGCCACGGCATCATTTCCAAAGAGGACTGTGAGAAAATCACAGAAGGCCTCTCCGCCATCAAGAAGGAAATCGATGATGGAAAGTTTCCCTTTTCCATCGAGCTGGAAGATATCCACATGAACGTGGAAAAGAGGCTGACCGATGATATCGGCGACGCCGGAGCCAGGCTTCACACCGCCAGGAGCCGGAACGACCAGTGCGCTTTGGACCTTCATATGTATATGAAAAGGCAGATAGGCCGGGTGGCGGAAAAACTGATTGCTGTGGAAGAGGCGCTGCTTGGGGCTGCCGAAAAGTACAAAGATGTGATCCTGCCCGGTTATACCCACATGCAGCGGGCCCAGCCGGTGCTCTTTGCCCATCACATGCTCTGCTACTTTGCCATGCTGGAAAGGGATTTCAAGAGGCTGGAAGAATGCTATGACATGGCGGACATGTCCCCCATCGGCGCCTGCGCCCTGGCAGGGACCACCTATCCCACCAATCCTCTGGAAGAAGCGGAAGATCTCCATTTTTCCAAAGTTTATGGAAACAGTCTGGACGCTGTGTCCGACCGGGATTACCTCCTCCAGTTCCTTTCCTTTGCCTCCATCTGCGCCATGCACCTGTCCAGGCTTTCGGAAGAATTCATTTACTGGAGCAGCAGCGAATTCCATTTCATAGAGCTCGATGACGGCTACTCCACAGGAAGCTCCATTATGCCCCAGAAGAAAAATCCGGACATGTGCGAGCTCATCCGCGGCAAAACAGGCCGTGTCTACGGAAGCCTCATAGGTCTCCTCACCGTAATGAAGGGCCTTCCCCTGGCCTATGACAAGGATATGCAGGAAGACAAGGAAGGGGTATTTGATGCCATAGACACCCTCTACTTCGCCCTGGATATTTACGCCGGCATGATCAGCACCATGACCGTCAACGGGAAGCATACCCGGGAAGTGCTGGAGCATGACTTCTCCAATGCCACCGATATGGCTGACTACCTGGCCAAGAAAGGTCTCCCCTTCCGTCAGGCCCATGCAGTGGTAGGCGGAGCGGTTCATTACTGCATCGAACATCACAAAGTGCTCCATGACCTGACTATGGAGGAATTCAAATCTATGAGTCCTCTCTTCGAGGAAGATATCCTGGAAGCACTGAAAATAGAAAACTGCGTGAAAAATCGTGAAAGCTACGGCGGCACAGGGCCGAAATCCGTAGAACGCCAGAAAGCCCATGGGAAAGAAGCGGTGGCAGCTATGAAAGAAAAGGCTGCTCAGTGGAAAGAATCCATGGCCTTCCTGGGATAACAGAAGCCATAGCGCCCTGCGCTTGGTATAGACAATTTCACAGGAAAAAGCCCCCGCGAAAGCAGGGGCTTTTTCCTGTGGGGAATGGCTTTGCTCTTTCTGCTGCCATGAGATCCTTCGCCGGCAGGCGGGCTTGGGAAGTGGGAAGACATCAGATGGCAGATTCCTTCTCCTTATTTTACAAGGAACGAATTGACACAGGTACTCTCTCCCACTGTCATTTCGACGCGGGAGCGGAGAAATTTCGCACCGAAGTGTGGCGGGAAATCTCTCGACTCAGCGTTTCAATAAAAAGCAAAGTCCTTACTGCCCATACCGGCATGTCCCTGCTTGAGATGACGATGGGGGCTGGAGTGAACTGTCATTGACTCCAAATCAAGGTATCAAAAAGGGGCTGTGAAAAAATGGAAATCATTTCTTCACAGCCCTTTTTACATAACTCCTATAGGATACGGGCATACCGTGCTCACAGCTTATGGATGAAGAGGAAGCGGAGTTTCTCTCCCCATTTCATGGAGGCTAGACATTTTTCCCTGGCCTTCACGATGAGGGAAAGAACTTCTTCTTTTTCTTCCCGGTCAAGGGGCTTTCCAGACCATCTGGCTTTCACCAGAAGATCCATCAGATGGTCCCATCCCTGGAAGCGCGGGTCCATTCGGAAGGCAGCCTTTCTTTCTTCATAGCTTCCCTTTGGCGGAAGGCCGGCATAGGAGGAAAGGCGGTCCATGTAATCCAGAAGGCGGTTAAATCCTTCCTTCCCGGTGGCTCCGTTTTTGAAAATCCGGCGTACTTCGGTGAGACGGAAAACAAGGAAGCCTGCCAGAAGGAGAGGAATCAGGAGAAAGAGGAAAAGGATTTTCGGGAATGGCCTTGTCCCTTCAACCGGGTTCTGCTGATGGAGATGGGGCGGCTGGGGAGCAGATTCGCCCTTTGGCTGTGCCTGCGGCTGCTTCTGGCTTTGCGGAGGTGATTCTTTGGGGGACTGGTCTTTCTTCGGCTGGGATTGGCTGGTCTTATCCTTTTTGTCTACCGGAGCATCCGGGGCGCCGGTGTCATTTCTCTGCCTGTCTGCCGGAAGGGGGAAGGGGTTTTCACTGCCTTCATAGCCCGGCGTCATTTCCACCGGCCGCCAGCCCAGTCCGTCTACATAGACCTCAGCCCAGGCATGGGCGTGGTGGTCATTGATGGACAGGCGGTGAAGGCCGCCTTCGGAAAGGGGAGCGTCTTTGATTTCATCAGCTCCCACCGTGAGGCCTGCGGCGTAACGGGCAGGAATGCCGCTGGCCCGAAGAAGCATGACCGCGGCGGAAGCAAAGGAGGTACAGTAGCCTTTTTTGCTTTCTGTCAGGAAATAGGTAATGAAATCTTTTCCTGCCGGTGTCTTTCCGGGGCTTCTGGTATAACTGTAATTTTCAGCAAGGAAACGGCGGATATCCTCTACCCGCTGCCGCTTTTCTGAAAGGCTACGGGCCGGAGAAATGGGTCCCAGGGCAGCAAGGCCCTGTTTCACGGCATCCGGTATATCCAGATAATGGTCATAAACGAAGCGGCGGTATTCCTTCTCAGCGCCCAGATAGGTGCGGAAATAAGGGTCGCTGCTGTTTTCTTTCTCCATCATGGAGAGAAGGGCACCGGCAGGCAGGTTCCACAGGTAGGTGCTGTAGGCCTTGCCTTCCCGGCTCATGGGAGAGCGGTCATAGGCAAAGAGGGGAGCGCCGAAGCTGGTATCGTAGGGGAGAAGGAAGAAAGGCGTCTTTTCATACACGGCGTCTACGTTGAAATCCTTTTTCAGGCCTTCCACCGATTCGTCATCTTTCATGTAGTTGGAAAGGCTCTGGGAAAGGGCAGGGCTTCGGGCTATGACTTCCATGAGCCAGGCCCCCTGGTCGTACCATTCGCCCTGATTCTTTTCAAATAAATGCGCAACGCTTTCATACCGGCCATCGGGCAGGTCTTTCCACTGATTGCTGCCGTAGTCTCCGCCGGTCCAGCTGCGAAGGTAAAGGCGGTGCGGCTGGTCTGCCGCTTCGATATCCGCAATGATGCGGCCGGAGTAGCGGATGCCTTTCACATTGCCCAGCTTCTGCCTTCCGGCGCTGCCCTTCATCATGCCGGTGTAGGCATTACCGGCATGGAAGATGGGATCGTAGGGGTCCACGAAGGATACGATTTCTTCCTGGAGTTTGGAAAAGAGGGCGGGCTGTTCATAGCGGCTCTCCGGAATTACAAAGGAAAGGACAAGGCCCATGAGAAGAGCCGCCAGGAATGCGGGGATTTCCGGATGGGTAAGGGGGGTTCCCTTCAGCCGGGCAGGCAGGGAAATCATGAAGGCCCCGGCGAGGGCCAGAGCAAGGGGCGGCGGATTGATGCCGAAGTAGAATCCCAGAAGCAGAATGGCGAGGGAAAGAAGGGAAGATAAGACAGCGCCGGTTTTGGAAAGGAAGGCGCTGAGGAAAAACCAGGAAAGGAAGAGAACCATATACACTTCCGCCGCCAGAGGAGATGCTCCCTCGGGCAGGCGGGGAAGTGCCAGGTCCACATCATAGGGTTCCTTCAGGGTGGTGAAGAGGGGAACGGAAAAGGCGGTGAAACTGTCTTTCAAAGTGGAATGGAAAAGGATGAGCACGGCTGCCAGGCAGGCAAAGAGAAGGGCCGTCAGCGGGAACCGTTTCCTTTCCGGCAGGGCGGAAAGAAGAAAACTTCCTGCCAGTACCAGAACAAAGGCAGCCATGGCAAACAGGAAGGTGTCTCCGCCGGCATAGGAAAAGAAGAGGGAAACCGTTCCGGCGGCGCCAGAAGCGGTGACAAGGGCGGTAAAAAAGGAAACGTTTTTCATCATGAATCTCCTCCCAGCGCTTTATAAATTTCATGGCGTCCCGACAGGGCAGCTCTCTCGGCCCCCTCTTTGGCGCACCAGATGGCAGGAAAGAGTTCCGGCGGAATAGGGGGATTCGGATTTCCTGTGATATAGCAGATGGGAATATAGGGAGAAAGGCCGGATCCCATGAGGGCGCCGGTCCGTCCTGCCCGGAGGAAGCCGGACAGGGCATCCATCCATTCCTCTCTGGTGCGGATGGTGTGGGACGCAGTCCCCTTTGGGGCGGCAAAGACGAAGCGGAAAGGGATGCGGGCAGACAGCAGGGCAAGGCCGGCGGAATAGAGGGCATCCCCTACCGTATCCCGGAGCACCTCATCCTCTTCATAGTCGGCGGCCAGAACGATTCTATCACTGCCGGCGGGATAGGAATCTCGCACATATACATCATCCTTCCGGGCAGTGACCTTCCAGTTGATGAGATGGGGATTGTCTCCGGGCTTGTATTCCGTGGCACCGAAATATTCTACCTCCTCGCTGCCGGCTATGCGGCGCAGGGCAGCCAGGGCATCATGGAAGGTGCCAGCCTGCTTTGAATACACCAGGATGGGAGACGCCGGGAGCTCTCTTTGGAAATGGAAAAGGCCGAAGGGGTCCTTCCAGGAGAAGGTGATTTTTCCCAGAGAAAGGCGGCCGCAGTGGACCATGGACCGGGTGAAATAAAAGACAAGCCCTTCCTTTTCTTCCTCATAGGCCTCATAGGGGGAGCCGGAAAGACGTACTTCCGGCGAAGACAGGAAAGGAAGAAAAGGACTTTTCAGGGAAACGGCAATTTCTGCCTCTTTTCCCCGTTCCACGCGGCTGGGAGCCTCACAGGCGAAGGAAACGCTGCGGCCTGCCTTTTTGCTGAAAAAGTAAAGGCAGAAAGGTGATAGAAGAAGCATGACTGAGAGCAGGAAGGAGTCATAGAGGTCATAAATCACCATGAGGAAAAAGGCGATGAGAAGGAGGAATACATAGTAAAAACGGCCCATTTACTCCTCCTTCAGCGATGGCAGGGGCAGGGCGGAAAGAAGGGAAGAAAGAACTGATTCCGCCGTCTTCCCTGCATACCGGGCATCGCCGGAAAGAGAAATGCGGTGGCCCAGGGTATAAGGAGCTACAGCGGCCACATCGTCGGGCGTGGCATAGGACCGTCCCTCCATGAGGGCATGGGCCCGGGTCATGGCAGAAAGGGCCATGGTGCCTCTGGGCGATACGCCAAGGCGGATGTCCGGATGATTTCTGGTGGCCCTGGCAATATCTACCATGTAGCCGTAAAGGCCTTCCTCCACATGAATGCGGGATACCTCCTGCCGGAGGGCCAGGAGCCTTTCGGGGGTAATGACAGAAGAAAGACCTTCGGCAGGATTCTTCTTTTCACCGGAGAGAATGCGGATTTCATCTTCCCTTTCCGGATACCCTACGGTAATGCGGATCATGAAACGGTCCGTCTGAGATTCCGGCAGCTCCTGGGTGCCGGAGGAACCGAAGGGGTTCTGGGTGGCCATGACAATAAAAGGCTGGGGCACGGCATAGGTCTTCCCGTCCACCGAAAGCCGGCCTTCCTGCATGACTTCCAGAAGAGCGGACTGGGTCTTCGGAGAAGCCCGGTTGATTTCATCGGCCAGGAAGAAATTGGTCATGGCGCTGCCCGGCATGTACCGGAAGGTGCCGGAATTTTTATCGTACATGGAAAAGCCTGTAATATCTGATGGCAGGACATCCGGCGTAAACTGCATGCGCTTGTAGTCCAGACCCAGTACATGGGTGAAAGCCACGGCAATGGTGGTCTTCCCTACGCCGGGAATGTCGTCAATCAGAATGTGGCCGCCGGCCAGAATGGCAGTCAGTATCCGGCGGAGCACTTCATCCTTGCCCAGCACCGCCTTTCCCGTTTCAGAAAGGATCGCATCAATGGTTTCTTTTGTATTCATAGGGATACCTCAATTCTTGTACATAATTAATATATTACCTATTATACCCCCTGTGGGAAGAGGTCTTGGATGCATTGGCTCATTGGGGCTCTGGTCTCTCCGGCGCCCCTGAGCGAAGCGATGCAACCCTTCTACATAACCCGCGGCCAGCCGCGCCCTTTTTTTAAATCCGCGCCCGAAGGGCGCCACCACAACCCTCAAGCCCCTATGGGGCTTGAGGGTTGACGGCCCGCTGGGCCGAAGGTTCTTAAGGGGCTTAAGTTTGACGCGCCTTTGGCGCGAGGGTTGTTGTAGGGCGCCTCTAAATGATAGAAGACGCCAGTTTGTATAAAACCATACAACCGCCCTGCGGGCGAGGAAATGCATTTCCCCCTTTGGTGGCTGGCGCCACCACCTTGCCCGGTGGGAAGCATGTTACTGGATTCGCGGGTCGCGGGGCTCCCCTATGAATCCAGTTCCTTTGCCACCCCC
>ENA-UOJC01001568-UOJC01001568.1-human-gut-metagenome-genome-assembly--contig:-C104-NODE-1568-length-30136-cov-10.221602_pt1 | contig 30136 bp, 27 predicted proteins | sample MGYA00242339_ERZ723886 | MGnify/ENA metagenome assembly ERZ723886 | reverse complement strand
GCGGCGAGGGTTCTAATCAATGCGGGGTTTTTTCATTCAGTGCAAGACGCAAGGTTTTCTCTCCCTCAGTCGCTGCGCGACAGCCCCCTCGTCAGAGGGAGCCATGGGTGCGGGCGATTATTTCTCACGCTTCCGCGTTCTTCTCCCCTACCGCTTTTACTCTTGCAGCAGCGGCGGAGGCGGCGGACAGCAAATGCTCTGCTTCTTCGCGCAGAACCGCGCCCGCTTTTGTCAGGGCGATGAAGCGATTATCCCGCTCGACAAGGCGCACGCCAAGCTCCTCCTCCAGCGCCGTGACCGTACGGCTGACCGTGGAATGGCTGATATACAGCCGCCGCGCCGCGCCCGTGAAGCTCCCTTCATCCGCGACGGCGGCGAACACACGCAGCTGCTCCAGCTCCATCAATAATTAAACCCGTGCGGCAGCAGCTCGCTGAGCTTATAGCTGACGTACCTGTCGCCCGCCTTGGCGCAGAGCACCTCCATATCCGGCGAAAACTCCGCCAGAAACTGGCGGCATGCGCCGCAGGGCGTGCACCAGCTCTCGCTGTCGGCATATATCGCGATGCGGCGGAAGCTGCGGTGCCCCTCGCTGACCGCCTTGCAGCAGGCGGTACGCTCGGCGCAGATCGTGCTGCCGAGCGCGGCATTCTCAACGTTGCAGCCGGAAAACACCGTCCCGTCGTCGCACTCGAGCGCGGCGCCCACAGGGAAGCGGGAATACGGCACGTAGGCGTTCATCGACGCCTTCTTTGCGATGGACATAAGCTCTCTGTCAGTCATACTGTTCTCCATTCTGCCGCTGTTATATTATTATAATAGTAGGCGCAGCGCCCGGCGGCTTGGGCGGCGCGCTTAACCGAGGGTTATCTCCCAGTTCTGGAAATTATACAATGGGTTCCCCGCATTCGCGTCCACGCCCTTGACGCAGCCGCGATGCGTAATTATCTCCTGCTTCTCAAAGCCGATGACCACGATGGGGCAGTTCTCGGTGAGGTAGGAGCAGAACTGGTTATACTTATAATCGCGCTCAACGTCGCCCGCGGCGAGATAGTCGTTGAGGTACATGACGTAATTTTGATCAGTAATGCCGGTGAAGTTGATGCCGTTGGGATTTTTCTCCTCGTCATACTTATTATCAGGATCGAGCAGCTCCGTGAGGTCGAAGTTATTGCGGAGCTTTATCTCGCCGTAGTACATGTCAAACTCGCCCTTCTGCAGAGCTTCGACATAATCGTCCCACGGGAGGGAGTTGACGACGACGGTGAGGCCGATGGAGTCCATGATCTCGGCGAAGCGGTTGGCGACGCCGGCCTTGGCGCTGCTGTCGCTGCACACGAGGAAGCTCAGCTCTATCTCCTGTATCGACCCGCTCATATACTCGAGCCTGCCGTCGTTATCGTGATCCAGCACGCCGGCGCCCTCAAGTATTTTCTTGCACGTATCCATATTGTACGCCAGCTTGTCGGCCAGCTCCTGCGGATAGGACAGGCAGGTGGGGTACATCGGGATGGGCGAGGCGGCGGCATTGCCGCCAAGCAGCTCCTCCAGATACGCGCGGTCAAACGCGTAGCTCAGCGCGTAGCGGAAAACGTTATAGCGGCCGAGCAGCGTCTTCTCATTGAATGCGACGTAGTGCATATTCGTGGTGGCGAAGCTGCGGATCTCGTTTGCGCTGGCAAAGCCGAGGTTCGTGTAGCTCGAGGGGTCGTTGACGGTGACGTCGATATACGCGTCCTCAAAGGCGCTGATTATCTCCTCCTGCGCGGGGTATTCCTTAATATATATCACGTCCACGGGGAGGCTGCCGTAGGAGGCATACTCGGTGGAGTAGCCCTCATAGGCGTGAAGCTCGGTATGGTCCTCATTATAGGTATAGGGGCCGCTGCCGATGGGGTACTTCTCGCCGTAGGAGCCGGACTTGATTATCGGGATATTCAGCAGCTTTATAAACTGCCCGTCGCCGAGGCCGAGGGAGACGACAAGCTGCGTATCGTTCGCGACATATGCGCCCTGATAGCTCGCAAAGCGGCCGAGATAGCGGTCGGCGGTGATGGCGCGGTCGAGCGAGTAACGCAGATCCTTTGCGGTGACGGGGGTTCCGTCATGAAAGACGTGCCCCTCGCCGATGTTGAGCGTCCAGGTCTTGCAGTCGTCCGAATGGGTCCACGTCGTTATGACGTTCGGGATGACCTCAAAGCTGTCGTCGACCTCGACCATGTTCTCATACACGAGGTCGCATATGAGCTGGTTGGAGAGGTTGGTGGCGATGAGGGGGTTAAAGCTGTAATTGGGGTTGCTGTTGAGGGAGAACACATCGTCCGCCTGCACGGCGCGCTCGATGTCCTTGCCGCCGGTGGAGACGAACTCCATATCGTTCTGATTCGTGCCGCTGCTCACCCCGGCGCAGCCGGTGCAGCCCACGAGCGTGAGCGCCGCAAGAAGCAGCGCGGCGATCCTTTTCTGTATCTTCATTGCATCACCTCAGTCAAGAACTATGCCGGCGGCGAGGCTGCCTCTGCCCTGCCCCATGCGCTGGGTATAGCGGTGCGACCAGTACTTCTCATGGCTGCACATCGTGCACTCATGGGATACGTCGATATTCTCCGCCCGCAGGCCGAGCTGCCGCAGGCGCATGGCGTTCGCCGCGCGGAGATCGACCATCGTTTTGCCGCCTGGGCGGCGGTCGAAGAACTCCTCCGCGTCACAGCCCAGATATTTTTTAACGGCATCCGGCACATCGTCGTCCGTCTCGAAGCAGCAGCGGCCGATCGACGCGCCCATCGCGGCGCATATGCTCTCCGGCTCCGCGCCGAGGGCGCACATCTTCTCTACCGTCACGCCGAGGATATCCGCGACCGAGCTGCGCCAGCCGCAGTGCACCGCGGCAATGACGCCGTGCTCCGCGTCGCACAGCAGCGCCGGCACGCAGTCGGCCACGAAGCAGAATATCGGCAGGCCGTGCTCCGTTGTGACAAGGCCGTCCGCCTCGTAGGGCGTTTTCGAGCCGCAGACGTGCTTATCCGCACCCGTCACGACGCGCACTTCGTTCCCGTGCACCTGCTTTGTGACGGCGCAGTCGTCCCGCCCGACGCCGAAGAAGGCGGCGACGCGGCGGTAATTCTCCGCGACGTTCTCCTGCGGGTCGCCCCGATTGGAGCCGAGGTTCAGGCTCGCAAAGTCGCCGGTGCTGACGCCGCCATAGCGCGTCGTGAACAGGTGGCGCGCGGTGATGACGGAGGAGGTCATATAGACAAGGCCGTTTTTGTTATTTTCCGAAAACATTTATTCGTTTCTCCCGCAGCATTCCTTATATTTCAGGCGGCGGCTGCCGTCCGCCTTCATCTTTCCGCAGGGGCAGGGATCATTGCGCCCCGGCTTCGGCGCTTTCTTGACCGGCTGCTTTTTGACCGGCGCGCCGCCGACGTTGGCCGCGGCGTTCTTCGCAACGGCCTTGCGCTCTATCGTCTGCTCCTTGCGGACGCGGACGGTGAATATGCGGCGCACGGTCTCCTCGCGGATGCCCTGCACCATGGCCTCGAACATCTCGAAGCCCTCCTGCTTATACGCGTCGATGGGCTTGGTCGCGCCGTAGCCGCGCAGGCCGATGCCCTGCTTGAGGTCGCTCATCGCGTCGATGTGCTCCATCCAGTACTCGTCCACGACGCGCAGCATCACGACGCGCTCCAGCTCGCGCATGAGCGGCATGCCGTTCGGCCCGTCGCCGAAGGCTTTCTCGCGCGCTTCATAGACCTTCATGGCGATATCGTCCACGCGCTCCGTGAGCGCGTCCTGCTTCACCTTTCCGCCGAACTGCTCAAGCGTTATCGCCCCGTGCGGGAGGAACAGCTTCTCGAACGGCGCGATCACGTCGTCGAGCTGCTGGCTCGTCTCCGCCGGCTCGCCGTGCATCGCGGCGGCGACGGTGGAGGACACAAATTCGCGGATCATGCCGGTTATCTGCTCGCGCAGATCCTCGCCGTCAAGCACCTTGCGGCGCTCGCCGTAGATGATGCCGCGCTGCTGGTTCATCACGTCGTCGTACTCGAGCACGCTCTTGCGCACCTGGAAGTTGCGGCTTTCGACGGTCTTCTGCGCCTGCTCGATCGCGCCGGAGAGCATCTTCGCGTCAAGCGGGGTGTCCTCGTCGACCTTCAGCGTCTCCATCATGTTCATAATGCGCTCGGAGCCGAAGAGGCGCATGATATCGTCGGTCATGGCGAGGAAGAAGCGGCTCTCGCCGGGGTCGCCCTGACGGCCGGAACGGCCGCGCAGCTGATTGTCGATACGGCGCGATTCGTGTCGTTCGGTGCCGAGGATGAAGAGGCCGCCAGCGGCGCGCACCTTCTCGGCTTCGGCGTCGGTCGCCTTCTTATGCTCCGCCATGCGCGCGGCAAAGAGCCTGCGCGCGGCGATGATGTCCTCGTCGTCGGTGTCGGCAAAGCCGGTGGCCTCGGCGATGACGCGCTCGTCAAAGCCGGCCTTGCGCAGGTCGGTCTTGGCCATGAACTCGGCGTTGCCGCCGAGGACGATGTCGGTGCCGCGGCCGGCCATGTTGGTCGCGATAGTGACCGCGCCGAGCTTGCCCGCCTGAGCGACGATCTCCGCTTCCTTCTCATGGTACTTGGCGTTGAGCACCGTATGCGGTACGCCGCGCTTTTTCAGCAGCGACGAGATATATTCGCTCTTCTCGATGGACACCGTGCCGACCAGCACGGGCTGCCCCTTTTCGTGGCAGGCGACGATCTGCTCGACAATGGCGCGGTTCTTGCCCGCGTCGTTTTTATACACGACGTCGGGGTCGTCGATCCTGATAACGGGCTTATTGGTCGGGATCTCGACGATATCGAGCTTGTATATGGCTTCAAACTCCTCGGCCTCGGTCGCGGCGGTACCTGTCATGCCGGAGAGCTTGCCGTAGAGGCGGAAGTAGTTCTGGAATGTGATGGTCGCGAGGGTGCGGTTCTCTTTCTGCACGTCGACGTGCTCCTTGGCCTCGATTGCCTGATGCAGACCCTCGGAGTAGCGGCGGCCGAGCATGAGGCGGCCGGTGAACTCGTCGACGATGATGATCTCGCCGTCCTTGACGATATAGTCGATGTCGCGCTTCATGACGCCGTGCGCCTTGAGCGCCTGATTGATATGGTGCGCCAGCGTCGCGTTCTCGATGTCGGCGAGGTTTTCGAGGTTGAACGCCCGCTCCGCCTTCGCGATGCCTCGGGCGGTCAGGGTCGCGGTGCGCACCTTCTCGTCCACGACGTAGTCGGCGTCGAGGTCGTCGCTCTCCTCCTCCTTCTCGTCGACCGAGGCGTACACAACCTTCTTCAGGCGGCTGACGAAATCGTCCGCCTGGCGGTAAAGGTCGGTGCTCTCGTCGCCCTGGCCGGAGATGATGAGCGGCGTGCGCGCTTCGTCGATGAGGATGGAGTCCACCTCGTCGACGATGGCGAAGGCGTGCCCACGCTGCACCATGTTCTCCTTGTAGAGTGCCATGTTGTCGCGCAGGTAGTCGAAGCCCATCTCGTTGTTGGTGCCGTAGGTGATGTCGCAGGCGTAGGCCGCGCGGCGCTCGGTCGGGGTCAGGCCGTGGACGATCAGGCCGACGGACAGACCCATGAAACGGTGCACCTTGCCCATCCATTCGCTGTCGCGGCGGGCGAGGTAGTCGTTGACGGTGACGATATGTACGCCCTCGCCGGTCAGGGCGTTGAGGTAGGCCGGAAGGACGGCGACAAGGGTCTTGCCCTCGCCGGTCTTCATCTCGGCGATGCGCCCCTGATGGAGCACGATGCCGCCTATGAGCTGCACGCGGAAGGGCTTCATGCCCAGCACGCGCCACGCGGCCTCGCGCACGGCGGCGAAGGCCTCCGGCAGGAGCTCATCCAGCGTCTCGCCGTCATTGTAGCGGGCTTTGAATTCCTCGGTCTTGGCACGGAGCGCGTCGTCCGTCAGGGCGGCGTATTCCGGCTCCAGCTTCTCTATCGCATCGGCGATAGGATATATTTTTTTCAGCTCACGGTCATTGTAGCTGCCGAAAATCTTATTGAAAAGTCCCATTGCGTATGCCTTTCGTAAAAATATAAGATGATACCAATACATAGTGAATTATAACACATGAATATGAATAAAAAAAGTCTTATTTGGTTTTTTCGTGGATTGTGCTTCGCGGAAAGTATGATATAATGACTTTCTGTGAAATATGGTAGAGTGGTGTAGTGTTTGGGTGCACAGGCAGTGCTCGCGGGACGGCACAGAGGCCGTCCCCTACGTGGTGATTTTTGCTGGGTGCGTCTTTTGCACTCTGCTCCAGTTGATAGTAAGTGCAAGTTGAGAAAAGAGACGGCAGAGTATAGAAAACCACTGTCATTCCGAGACCAGTGCTCACACTGGTCGTGGGAATCCGTTTCTCTTTTTTGACGGCAGTATATTTACACATGGCGTAAAGGGGATGCGGATTGCCGCGTCGCTTCGCTCCTCGCAATGACAATGGTTGTTTTACTGCGCTCTGTCTTTTCAACTCTGCCCGTATCGTTACTCTGTCGACACCTTTTCCCCATCATTCTTTAACTATCTAAGCTTTTACATACAAAAATACTAACTTTCGGGAGACAGACAATCATGCACAGGATAGGCTTTGACAACGACAAGTACCTCAAGCTGCAATCACAGAACATCCGCGACCGCATCAGCAAATTCGGCGGCAAGCTGTATCTCGAATTCGGCGGCAAGCTCTTCGACGATTACCACGCCTCCCGCGTCCTCCCCGGCTTCGCGCCCGACAGCAAGGTGAAAATGCTGCTCGAAATGAAGGACGAGGCCGAGATCGTCATCGCCATCTCCGCCGACGACATCGAGCGCAGCAAGCGCCGCGGCGACCTCGGCATCACCTACGACGACGACACCCTCCGCCTGATCGACGCATTCCGCGGCATCGGCCTCTACATCGGCAGTGTCGTCCTCACACACTACCGCGGCCAGGCCATCGCCGACAAGTTCCAGCACCGGCTCGAAGCCCTCGGCGTCAAGGTCTACCGCCACTACATCATCCCCGACTACCCCTCCAACATCCCCCTCATCGTCTCCGACGACGGCTTCGGCCGCAACGACTACATCGAAACTACCCGCAGCCTCGTGGTCGTCACCGCCCCAGGCCCCGGCAGCGGCAAAATGGCCACCTGCCTCAGCCAGCTCTACCATGAGCACAAGCGCGGCGTCAGCGCCGGCTACGCGAAGTTCGAGACCTTCCCCGTCTGGAACCTCCCGCTCAAGCACCCCGTCAACCTCGCCTACGAGGCCGCTACCGCCGACCTCGACGACGTCAACATGATCGACCCCTTCCATCTCGAGGCCTACGGCATCACCACCGTCAACTACAACCGCGACGTCGAAATTTTCCCCGTGCTCGAGGCCATGTTCAAGAAGATTTACGGCGACAGCCCCTACAAGAGCCCGACCGACATGGGCGTGAACATGAACGGCTTCTGCATCTTCGACGACGACGCCTGCTGCGAAGCCTCCAAGCAGGAGATCATCCGCCGCTACTACGCCGCCGCATGCGGCGTGCGCCGCGGTACCTCCGAGCCGCAGGAGCTGCGCAAGATCGAGCTTATCATGAACTCCCTCGGCCTGACCGCCGCCGACCGCCCCGTTGTAGGCGCGGCGCTGCAGCGCGCGCAGGAGACGGGCGCGCCCGCCGTGGCGCTGGAGCTGGCCGACGGCAGCATCGTCACCGGCAAGACAAGCTCCCTGCTCGGTGCGTCCTCGGCATGCCTGCTCAACGCCCTCAAGGCGCTCGCCGGCATCGACAAGAAGCTGCCGCTCATCGCCCCCGGCGTCATCGAGCCGATACAGCATCTCAAGGTCGAGCATCTCGGCAACCACAACCCCCGTCTCCACACCGACGAGCTGCTCATCGCGCTGTCGATATGCGCGGTCACGAACCCCATGGCGGGCTATGCCATCGACCAGCTCGGCAAGCTGCGAGGCTGCGAGGCGCACTCCTCGGTCATTCTCTCGCACGTCGACGAGGATCTGTTCAAGAAGCTGGGCGTGAACATCACCTTCGAGCCGAAGTATCAGGCGAAGAAGCTGTTCCACAAAAATTGAGGTTTTGCAATGAATATAACGGTTTATCTCGGCGCGAACGCGGGCAATGACCCCGCGCTTGCACAGGCCACGGCGGAGCTTGGCCGCTGGATCGGCGAGAGCGGCAACACGCTGGTGTACGGCGGCTCGGAAAGCGGGCTGATGGGCGTGCTGGCGAAGAGCGTGCTCGGCGCGGGCGGCAAGGCCATCGGCGTGGAGCCGCAGTTTTTCATCGACGAGGGATACGAGTTCGACGGGCTGACGGAGCTGATCGTCACGCGCGACATGTCCGAGCGCAAGGCGAAAATGATAGAGCTCGGCGAGGCGTTCATCGCGCTGCCCGGCGGCACCGGTACGCTGGAGGAGATCACGGAGGTGATGTCGAAGGTGTCGCTCAGGCACCTGAGCGCGCCGTGCATCCTGTACGATCTCAACGGGTACTACGAGCCGCTGCGCGCGCTGCTGCGCGGCATGATCGACGCGGGGCTGTCGTCCGAAGAGCGCCAGCGCGGGATATATTTCGCCGCCGATCTGGATGAGATCAGGGCGATCCTCGGGCGGTAAGGCGCAGGGATCAGGTTTATATTGGTATGTGAATGAGGAACCCCCGAGCCGCGGTCATCGACCGCAGCTCGGGGGTTCGGTGTTGTGTGGGGCGCCAAGGGTGCGGTGCATCGTTTTTTGTGCCGCATGGAGAAGCGCGTCGAGCAAGCCTCGCCGCTTCTGTTCCCCGTGTCACCGCCAATTGCCGGAGACGCCGTCAGGCGCGCCGGGCAGCGGCGTATGCAGGATATTCTTTGTCTCCGGCTCGCCCGCGCGGTGGTCATGTCCGGTCGGGACGGGCGGCTGCCTGGTCTTATCCTTGTTCTTCTTCGACATGTTGTTTCCTCCTGAATTTGTTTTCTTCTTCGGGTGGGGCGCCCCTGCTGGGGGAGCTGGCGCCAAGGGGCGGGGCAACATTAGTACAATGCGCGAACCACCCTATCGCATGCAAAAACTGCCCTCCGAAGATTCCTTCAGAAGGCAGTTTTTCCTATTATCCCAGATTTATGCGCGGTCAGTCGAAGGTTGGCTCCCACGTCGCCGACGCGTGCGCGGCGAAGCACAGCTCTATCTGCTCGGCGGTGGTCTTATCCTCCGACAGCGGCGGCAAGTCGTTCAGGCCGAAATAGCCGGAGGCCAGCGTCTCGCTGTTTGCGCGGAACTCCCCGCCCAGCAGCTCGCACTCGACGAAAAACTTGATGATCCCGTAGGCGTAGCGCGGGCGGTTATGCCGGTTCCTGTCCTGCGCCGCGATGATGCGCCGCGCGCGGACGTCCAGCCCCGCCTCCTCGCGCACCTCCTTCTCGGTATTGCTGCGCACCGACTCCAGCACGTCGCACCAGCCGCCGGGCAGCGCCCACAGGCCGTCCTTCTCCTGCACGAGCAGGATCTTCCCGTCGCGGAACACCGCGGCGCGGGTGTCGATTTTCGGGGTCTGGTAGCCGGTCTCATTGCAGAACAGCCCCCTGACCGTGTCCGGCGGCAGCTCGGTGCGGTCGGCGAGCATCTCGGCGGCGATGTCGCGGATGCGCTGGAAGCGCTCGATATCGTAGACGTCGCGGCCGTAGAACAGCCCCGCCTGTGCCAGCGCCTGAAGCTCTATCGCCCAGTTCAGCCATTTTTCGTTGGTCATAGTCGGTGTCTCCTTTGTGTGGGGGTGGGGGCTTGGCGCCCCCCACTCCCCCGCCTCATCCATCAAAACGACACGATCCTGTTCACGGACGTGATGAACCGCTGGAGGGCGGCGCGGCCGTCGGGGGTACGCTTGAACACCGCGGCGTCCTCGAGCACGCGCACGAACACCGCGCCCACCTCCTGCCGCAATATCTCATCCGCGTTCTCAGCCGTGAACTCATGCTTCCGCATCAGCTCCTCCGCCCAATCCGCGTGCGCCGCGATGCTCGCGTCCGCGCGGATATCGCTGCCGCTCAGGATGGCGTTCTTCAGCGTCTCAAGCTCGGTCCTGAGCCGCGGCGGCAGCACCGCAAGCCCCATGACCTCGATAAGCCCGATATTCTCCTTCTTGATATGGTGCAGCTCCGGATGCGGGTGGAACACGCCGAGGGGGTACTCCTCCGTCGTGCGGTTATTGCGCAGGACGAGGTCAAGCTCGTAGCGCACGCCGTCGCGCCGCGCGATGGGCGTGACCGTATTATGCGGCACGCCGTCCGTCTCCGAGATGATGCCCGCGGCCTCGTCGTTATAATCGCGCCAGACGCAGGTGATGCGGTCGGCCAGGTCGACGATGCGGTCGGCGCTCGCGCAGTTGAGCCGCAGCACCGGCATCGGCCACTTGACGATGCCCACCTTGACGTCCGGAAAGCCGTCGAAGAAGGTCATGCCCTCGATGCGCGCCTTCGTCATCGGGAACACGTCCAGCCCGCCCTGAAAATGCTCGTGGCTCAGGATCGAGCCGCCGACGATGGGCAGGTCGGCATTCGAGCCGACGAAGTAGTGCGGCAGCATGGTGACGAGCGAGAGCAGCTTATCGAAGGTCTCGCGCCCGATGTACATCGGGGTGTGCTTCTGGTTGAGGAAGATGCAGTGCTGGTCATAATAGCTGTACGGCGAGAACTGCATATACCAGAATTTACCATCAAGCAGGACGGGCACCATGCGCAGGTTCTGCCGCGCGGGGTGATCCAGCCGGCCGGCGTAGCCCTCGTTCTCGGCGCAGAGCTGACACTTGGGGTAGCCGTTCTGGCGGGCGCGGCGCGCGGCCGCGATGGCGCGGGGGTCCTTCTCCGGCTTCGAGAGGTTGATGGTGATGTTCATCGGCCCGTACTCCGACTTGTACACCCAGCGGATGTCGCGCGCGAGGCGGTCACGGCGGATGTAGTTGACGTCGCCGCAGAAGTTGTAGAACCAGTCCGTGCCGCGCTCGGGGCTGACCGCGTATTCGCGCACGAAGCGGTCGTGCACCTCGTGCGGGAAGGGGGTCAGCTCGCCCATGAGGCGGGTGTCGAACAGGTCGCGTTCGGTGATGCTGTCGCCGATGAGGCCGCGGCGGACGGCGTCGTCGGTGAGTGCGGTGAGGATGGCGGTGAGAGGCTCGCCCTTAGGAGCCGTGCCGCCGCCCCGCTCGAGGTGCATCACGTCGAGGAGACGGTTGTAGACATAGCGCGAATCGGCCTCGTGTATGAGGTCGTGCGCGACGCCGTAGTTTACAAGGGCTTTGATGTAATCTTTCATAGGCTCTCCATTGTGAAATATATGTGTGTGGGGGGCAAAGATTTAGGACTGGTGCAACGATTCTACACCGACGCAAGCATAACAAACGGGACGGCACGGAGGCCGTCCCCTACGAAGTCGCTCATATGCGCCGCGGTGATTTTACGGCTGTCATCCGCCCGGCAAAGATGCAACAACCGGTCTGCCGGGGACGCGGCAGACAGTCTTCAATTATCCCAGGTAAATGGCCTCGACCTGAGAGATCAGCTCAGGCAGGTAGTCATAATAAAGCGTGATATTATAGCGCTCGTCAAGGACGGAATATATGCGCGTAAAGTCCGCGCCGGTCATCATGCCGACTGCGACGCCTACGCCGCCGAGCAATATCGCGACCAGAACCACCATGATGATTATTCTCCACGCGTTCTTCATCAGGCTTCTACCTCCTTGTAGCACCACTTGCCGCCGAGATGGATCAGCCCTCTGACAAGCCCCACCATCACGCCGCCGACAAGCCACACCGCTATCCACAGCGCCAGCAGTCCCAGCGCCAGCAGGATAAACGCCATGCCGATTATGACCATGATATCCGCAAACACCGCAATGCCGCTGCCGAACGCGGACGTGACAGCCATGACGCCGCCCGTGATGATAAGTCCGGCCAGCACCAGGAACAGCAGCGTCGGCACGATGAGCAGCATGATGCCCAACAGACCCACCGGCACCGCCAGCAGTATGTACAGTATCAGCAGGAACACGCGCGGCTTGCGCACAGGCTCGTATTCCTCGTCGTCATAATATTCGTCGTCGTATTCCTCGTCGTCCTCTTCCTCGATCGCGATGGGCGCGGAATCGTCCTCATCGCTCTCCGCGGGGGCTTCCGCCTCCTCGGGCTGCGCAGGCTCTGCAGGCTCGGCCGGAGCGGTCTGCTCTCCGGCGTCGGGAGCGAACTCCTGCTGACCCGCCGGAATGGAGAAATCCGCGATAAACGCGTCCACCTCGTCCACTGACGCTGCCGGGGCGGGGGCTTCGGCTTCCGCCGCTTCCGCTTCGGTTTCCGCTGCTTCCGCCGGGGATGCCTCTGCGGGCGCTTCGACCGCCGCTTCCTCTGCCGGTGCTTCCGGCTCCGCTTCCGCGGGCGCGGCGGGCGTCTCCGGCGTGGGGGCGAAGAAATCGTCCTCAAACATTGAGAACTGATCCGCCGAGACCTCGGCGGTCTTGGGAGCCTGACGGCTCAGCGCCTCCTCACGGATGCTCTCTATCACGCCCATGAACTCCGGCGCGGCGCCGTCCGACGCCGTATCGGACTCCTCGCGCGACTGCGCGTGAACCTGAAGCTTGCGTTCCTTCGCGTTATACGACCGCGCAATCACGACGGCCTGACGCGTCGGCGAGACGAGAAGCTGCAGCAGCCCCTGCTCGTCGTCAACCTCGTCGAAGAGCCGGTTATACATTGCAAGCGCGGTCTGCCTGTCCTCCTCATACATGAAGGTCAGCAGCTTGCCCAGCTCTGCGAGAAATTTCTGCTTGTTAATAAACGTTCACCTCCGGGGTGTAATTGCCATAATCACCGCTATTATAAGCAAAGTGGAGCCGAAGGTCAAGAAAAAACGTAGAAATTTTATCGAAATGGCGCGCGGAAGCCTATTGACAAGGCGCGGGCGGGATAATAAAATGGAAAATCGAATACGGCGGGGCAAGGGCCCTGACGAAAGGAGAAAAAATATGGCGAAAGACAAGAAGGTAGAACAGATAACCGACATGGAAAAAGACTTCGCCCAGTGGTTCACCGACGTGTGCACCAAGGCGGAGCTTGTCGATTATTCCGGAGTCAAGGGCTGCTACATCATGCGCCCCTACGGCTACGCGATTTGGGAGAATATCCAGCAGATCCTCGACGGCATGTTCAAGCGCGACGGGCACACCAACGTCGCTATGCCCATGCTCATCCCCGAGAGCCTGCTGCAGAAGGAAAAGGATCACGTCGAGGGCTTCGCGCCGGAGTGCGCGTGGGTCACGGTCGGCGGCAGCGAGGAGCTGCCCGAGCGGCTGTGCATCCGTCCGACCTCGGAGACGCTGTTCTGCGATCACTGGAGCCATGTGGTGCATTCATGGCGCGATCTGCCGATGCTGTACAACCAGTGGTGCAGCGTGCTGCGCTGGGAAAAGACGACGCGTCCCTTCCTGCGCGGCCGCGAATTCCTCTGGCAGGAGGGACACACCCTCCACGCTACTGAGGAGGAAGCCCGCAAGGAGACGCTTCAGCAGCTTGAGGTCTACGCCGACCTCTGCGAGAATTACCTCGCCATGCCCGTTATCCGCGGCAACAAGACCGACAAGGAAAAGTTCGCGGGCGCTGTGAACACCTATACGATAGAGTGCATGATGCACGACAAGAAGGCGCTGCAGTCCGGCACCAGCCACTACTTCGGTCAGGGCTTCGCCGAGCAGTTCAACATCACCTTCACCGACAAGGACAACCAGCAGAAGCACCCCTACCAGACCTCGTGGGGACTCTCCACGCGCATCATCGGCGGCCTGATCATGACCCATGGCGACAACAACGGCCTCGTGCTGCCGCCGCGCATCGCGCCGGTGCAGGTTGTGGTCGTGCCCGTCGCGCAGCACAAGCCCGGCGTCATCGAGAAGGCGCAGGAGCTGTTCGACAGTCTCAAGGCTGCGGGCGTGCGCGTAAAGATCGACACCAGCGACAACTCCCTCGGCTGGAAGTGTGCGCAGTATGAGATGAAGGGCGTGCCGCTGCGCATCGAGCTTGGACCCAGAGACATCGAGAACGGCGTGTGCATGGCCGTCCGCCGCGACAACGGCGAGAAGACCTCCGTCGCGCTCAGCGAGGTCGCGGATCGCATCCACGAGCTGCTCGACGAGGTGCAGCAGGGGCTGTACGCCAAGGCCAAGCGCAATCTCGACGAGCACACCTACGCGGCGTACTCGCTGGAGGAGGCCAAGGAGCTGCAGGAGCGCAACGGCGGCTTCATCAAGACCATGTGGTGCGGCGACCTGCAGTGCGAGCTGGACATGAAGGAGAAGGCGGGGATGTCCTCGCGCTGCATCCCCTTCGCGCAGGAGAAGCTCGGCGAGGTCTGCGCCTGCTGCGGCAAGCCCGCCAAGCATATGATCTATTGGGGCGTGGCGTATTGATCCGCGCGGAAATTTGAAATCGTGACAGGAACAGCCTCGGTGCACCGCACCGAGGCTGTTGTGATGTGTGTTGTTATAGGAACGGGACGGCCTCTGTGCCGCCCCGTGTATATTATTATTTATGCTCTGCTCTAGTCTCAACTCTGGTGACCCCTCCGGCGCTGCGCCGCCGCTGTCTCGCTGCGGCTCGGTCACGGCGAGACGCTGGCGGTCGTAAGACCGACTGAGGGGTCGCCGGTCTTTAGTAATTGCCAAGAGGGAAAAGACAGTACAGAACGCAAAAACGGGACGGTACACGCCGTCCCGTTTACATTATTCAATTCACAAATCCGCCGTCGAGTGTGAGCACCTGGCCGGTGGCATAGGTCGCGTCGCAGGCCAGATACGCGATCGCCGCCGCGATCTCCTCCGGCCGCCCGAGCCGCCCCAACGGGATCTCCCCCGCCAGCATGTCCAGCGTCTCCTGCCCCAGCACCTGCACCATCTCCGTATCGATGACCCCGGGCGCGACGCAATTGACCCGTATCCCGCTCGGCGCAAGCTCCGCCGCCAGCGACCGCGTCAGCCCGATGATGGCGTGCTTCGTGCTCGAATACGTCACCTCGCAGCTCGCCCCGTGCTGACCCCATATGGAGCTGACGTTCACGATACTGCCCGCGTGCTCATGCAGCATATGCGGCAGAACCGCCTGCGTGCAGTTGAAGCAGCCGCCCAGATTCACGTCGAACAGGCGCTTCCACGTCGCGGCGTCGATGTCCTGAAACTGCTGCTGCCGCGCGACGCCCGCGTTATTCACCAGCAGCGTCACCTCGCCCAGCTCCTCCACGCAGCGGCGGTGCATCGCCCGCACGGCGGCGGCGTCCGCGACGTCGGCCTGATGCGTGATGCAGCGCACGCCGTACTCTCGCGCGGCGGCGGCGGTCTGCTCGGCGCGGGCGGTCTGCTCGATATAGTTGATGCACAGGTCGTAGCCGCGGCGGGCAAGCTCCAGCGCCGTGGCCGCGCCGATCCCGCGCGACGCGCCGGTCACGATTGCGACTTTGTTCATGGTGTGGTCTCCTTTGGATGGGTGGATTTTGTGGGGGGCGGTGGCAGGGGTGAGGGAGTGCCAATAGGGAAAAGACACGGCAATATTCTCACGCGATCGCGGCCTGGATGGTCTCGACGCTATGGTCGGCGAGGGTGTTCGTCTTTTCCGCCTTGACCTCCGCCGCGTCGATGACCTCCAATATCTTCAGCGTCACCCGCGTCGGGCGGCGCAGCACGTTCTTCGCCACGTTCTCCGTGCCCTCGATGCTCGCTATCACCAGCGGCACACCCGCCTTCTGCGCGATCTTGAAGCTCCCCGAATGGAACGGCAGCATCTCCGTGCCGTGGCTCCGCGTGCCCTCAGGGTAGATGCACATCGAGCAGACGTCGTTCTTCAGGTACTCCGCCGCCTGCAGGATCGTCTTGAGCGCCTCGCGGTTATCCTCGCGGTTGATGGGCAGGTAGCACGCACCCCACGCGAGCTTGCCGACGATGGGTATCTTCAGGTTGCTCGGCTTCGAGATGAAGCTGACGTTATAATCCCGCAGCGCCCACATCGTCGCCAGCGGGTCGAAGCTCGACCGGTGGTTGCACACGAGCAGGAAGCGGCTGTCCTTCGGCAGCTTCTCCAGCCCCTCGGTGTGCACCCGCGTCCAGCAATGGCCGAGGATGAAGCTGCATATGCTCACGCCCGCAACGCGGCAGATCTCGCTCTGTCTCGCGCGCGGCGCGGCCTTCACCGGCAGCCCGATGAGCCACATCACCAGCAGGTACAGTACGTTTATCGCAACAAAGCTGCCGAGGAACATCAGCAGCGGCTTCCATATATCGGCCAGCCCCGTGACCGCGGAAAAGCCAAACGCATAGACAAGCGCTATCGCCAGCGCGATCAGGGCAAATATCAGGACTATCATGTCGAACCTCCGGGGAATGTACATTAATAAATATAGAAGTATATAATAGCACTTTTTAAATTTTTTAAAAGTGTTATTTGAAATTTTTGAAGAAAAATTTACAAATGCTAATGCGGGGGTGGGGCAAAAGGCCGCTTTGGCTCTCTTGTGTAAATGGAGGCAAGAATCCAATTTCCAGTGTGCTCTTTCTTTTCCGCTCTGCGTCGGTCTTTAGTGATTGCCAAGAGGGAAAAGACAAGTCCGAATCAAGACCGCTTACATCATCGCGTCGAGGTTTCTGCCCGGCGAAGCCAAACGCGTCGATTTCGGGACGGGATAGCGCTTCTGCTTCTTCGTCTTTTTCGTGCCGGAGCTCGTGCTGCCGCCGCGGTAGGTATACGTGTTCGACGTGCCGATCTTGTTCCGGCGGCGGTACTCCGCAAGCAGCGCCGCCGCCTGCTCGCCCGTCATGCCGCTGTCCGACAGCTCCGTCTCGTTCGGGTTATAGCCGCTGTTGTAGATGAGCTTATAGAGCCGGTCGTAATTCCCGCGGCGCGCGGTCTCGGCACTCTTCTGCGCGGCGGCTTCGCGCTCCGCCGCCTCCCGCTCGCTCTCGCGCCTGACCTCCGAGCGCTCCGACGCCAGCTCCCACGCCGTTTTCAGCGCGTCGCCCTCCGCGTTGTAGCGCTGCCACGCCATGCCGTACAGCTCCGGCAGCGCCTCGCCGAGGCTCTGGAGGTAGCTGTCGTACTGCTGCTGGCCGACGCTCTGCGCGTAGCTGCTGCCGTAGCCGCCGGTCAGGGCGGCGGCCTGACCCATCGTGTCGCGCATGGCGAGGCGGCCGCGGCGCTGGTAGCTCTGGGCGTAGGAATTGTAGACGGGGTCGGACGCGGGGTCGTAGCTGAACGCGGGGCGGCCGGTGATGGCAGCATACAGGCGCTCAAGCTCCGCGTCCGGATCGTATAGGTTGGTTGACATAATATTTCTCCTTTCGTTTTGTGGGGGGCACCATCTTGGCGCCCCTACTAGGGGAGCTGTCGGCCTGCGGCCGACTGAGGGGTCGCCAGGGGCGAGGAAGTGGCAGGAGGGAAAAGATAAGGCAATATAAAGACTACTTCTGTCATTCCGAGGTCAGTGACCGACGTCACTGGCCGTGGGAATCCGTTTCTCTTTTGGGTCGGCAGTATGTTTCAGTGTGGCGTAAAGGGGAACGGATTGCCACGTCGCTCCGCTCCTCGCAATGACACTCTTTTCTTTACCCTGCTCTTTCTTTTCCGCTCTGCTCCAGTCTCAACTCTGGCGACCCCTTTCCCCAGTGTGCGCACTGGGGACTTCCCCTAAGAGGGGCAGCAAGAGGCGAGGGTTTGGGCGGGGTGCGTCAATTTACGCGTCAGTGCAAGTCGCAGGATTGCGGGACGGCACGGCGGCCGTCCCCTACGGGGTTGGTTAGGGTGTGCGGCAGCATTCTGAATCGGCGCGAAATCTGAAATTTTCATGTAGGGGACGACCTCTGTGCCGTCCCGTTTGGCTCCATTTGCGACGCAAAGCTCCCCATTATTCATCCCGCTTCCATGCGGCGGGGAGGGCGGAATTCACGCGGCTCCATGTGCCGAATCCGAGGAGCGAGGCGGGGTTCGTCGCCTCCGGCGTCCAGAACACCGCGCCCACAGGCCACGCCTGCTCCGCCGCGCTCCGTCCGCCGATCAGCACCCGCCAGCCGTCCGGCAGCTCCAGCGCGCTCCCCTCCTGCGGCGACATCCCGAAGCCCACGCCGAGGCCGTCCGGCCGCAGCTTCATCGCCCAGCGCCGCCCCGCCAGACTCTCCGTGCGCAGCGCGCTCTGGCCGAAGCCGTCAGCCGCCGTGATGCGCAGCTCCAGCGTTTTATCCGGATCGAGCGCGCCGCCCAGCAGCTTCGCCGTGTCCGGTGTCAGCGCAGTCTCCGCGCCGTAGCTGCCGCCGCGATACCGCCACGCCGCGCTCAGGCTCACCGCGTTCGCCCCGCCGAGCGCCGAATACACCACCGACGCGCTCAGCTTTACGTACTTTCCGCTCTCGTCGGCCGCACCCGCCGAATCGCAGCGCTGCGCCGTGACCGCGGTGATGGACGGGGGCGCGTAGCTCTGCGCGGTGACGGTCCGGCTCAAGGCCGCGCGGCGGCCGCGCGTATCGGTCAGCACGATGTCGAATCTTGTCGAATTCGCGGTCAGCACGGGGCTGAGATATTCATACGCCGGAGCGGCGAGCGCCGTGCCGTTGACCGTGACCGAGGCCGCGGACGCGCCCGGGGCCTCGGAAAAGTCGAACTTTGTCGAATCCAGCCTGAACCGGACGCGGCTCTGCCCCGTCGCGGCGGCAGCGACTGTGCCGGAGTTCACGATGCTGCTCGTGACGGCGGCGGCAGGCAGCTTCGGCGCCATGCCCGCGTCGGCAGTGACGCTGACGGCGGCCTCGGCGGGCGCGCCGTAGGGCATGGTGCAGGCGGCGTCGGAATACGCCTGCAGCCGCGCGGTCAGGGCGAGGGCGGTCCGGGTCGGGTAGGCCGCGAAGATCGCGCGCGGGACGGTCAGGCTCACGGAACCGGTGAACGGCTCGGAGGTCAGGCGCGCCGTCTCGCCGTCGCAGAGCGTGAGGCGGTGGGTCATGGCGGCGGTGGCGGTGCCGGCCGATGCGCTCAGCGTGCCGAGCGTCTCGACCGCCGAGTCGATCGACGCGAACGACGCCGCGCCCGCCTCGCAGGTGACGGTGAAGCTGCCGAGGTTTGCGAAGCTCCAGAGGCAGTGGGCGTATTCGGCGGGGAAGAACCAGAGGTAGAACGCCGCGCCCGGGGCAATGTTGACCTCGCAGGAGCCGGAGACGGTGTAGCTTGTGCCGTTGCCCGCGACGGGGGCGGCGTGGCCCTCGAAGCCGCCGGCCTCCACGGCGTTGCGGTGGGAGGCGTCGGAGGTGGTGACGGCGAAGCGGATGCCGTTGAAGTTGTTGTACTGGTAGGCGCGGGCGACGTTTGCGACTGAGAAGCTGAGGGCGGACACGCCCTGCGCGGGGGCGGTGAAGGCGTAGCGCACGACGCGGCTGAGTTTGGGGGTGATCTCGTAGCCGGCGTAGGCGGTCGAGGTGTCGACGCCGCCGCGGTACGCCGCGCGCGAGGTCGAGGTCAGGGTGTATGACATGGGTGTCTCCTTTCGTGGTTGGGTTGGGGGTGAGGGGGAGGGGCGCCGCTCCGCAGCAAAGATTCGGGACTGGCGCGACGGGGCAGCGAGCAGCAAAGATTTAGCATTCCATTTATTTTTTCCCCCCTACGCATCGACTCTTATTCCAAACCCGCCGGCGGTGCTGACGACCCAGGAGTCGCCGAGGCGGAGCGATTGCTCCACCTGCAGCGCCGCGACGTGCAGCGTGCCGTCCACGCTGTCAAACCACCCGCGCCGCGCCCCGTTTATCCAGAACTGCCAGCCAGTCGACGTGTACATGCCCAGCGTCTGCCCCGGCGACAGCTCGTAGTACGTCTCGCCCTCGTGGCTGCTGCTCGCTCCCGTGAAGCTCAGCCGCTGCGAGATCGCGATGCCCAGCACCTGCTCCCCCGTCTCCGGGTCGGTGATCAGCCCGCGGCGTATCTGCCCCGACAGGCTCCGCAGATGCTCCTCGATGCGCCCCGCGCGCGCGTCCGACGCCGTCAGCCGCGCGTCATAATCGTAGTCCTCGACCACGCCGCGCGCCGTCGCCTCCATCCCCGCCGTCACGCGCTCCTCAAACTCCCCCAGCTCCGAGCGCGCGACATAGTCCGCGCGGAGCTGCCGGTTTATCGCGTCAACGTGCGAATAAATTTCGCCCGCGGTCTTCTCGATCAGGGCGCGCAGGCGCGGATAATTGCTTGGTGTTGCCTGCCCGCTGCCGGTGGGATTCGAATCCACCGCGCGAGCGGCGGCGAGCGGCGGGCTTACCGCGCCGGTCTGCGCGGCGGCGGGCTGGGTCGTCTCGGTCGGAAGTGTCTGTGAAAGGCGGACAAGATAATCGCGCATCGCGCGCAGCTGCGACTCCGCAGAGCCGCTCAGAATCGGCGGCAGCTCGTACATTACAGCTCACTCCCCATCTCAAGATACCGGTGCAGCGCGTGCAGGCGTACGTCGCCGCTGCCGGAGATGCGCAGGCGCAGATGGTCGCAGCGGAGCGGCAGGAGCGGCAGCTCCATCGCGCGCGGGCGCTCCGTGCCGGTGTTCGCCAGCTGCCCCGCCGTCTCCCATTCGCCCGAGGAATCGTACTCGATCTCGGCCTTGACGCTGCTGCCCGCGCCCATCGTCAGGCGCAGGCTCAGGCGGTGCAGGTACTTATGCTCTGGCTGCAAAAAGTACATTATTCCGCTCTCTGCGCTCCAATTCACGCCCGTTTCCGGCGTTCCGATGCTGCCGGTGAGGGCGATGAGGCGGCCGTCGGAATCGAGGCAGAACAGTTCGCCGTCTACGGCGGCGAAGGAAACTGCGTGCAGCGAGTCCTCGCGCAGCCAGATGCCGAGCAGGCTGTCGTACACGTACAGCCCCCACTCGCCAGCGGAATTTTTCATCGAAATATAATATTTCCCGCCCAGCGCGCCCGCGGCGGCGTCGGTATATTGCTCCGCGCCCAGCGCCTCGCTGACCGATTCCGGAAAGCCGCCCTGCCACACGCAGACGTCCGCGCGGGACTTGTAAAACAGGCTGTCGCCGACGAGGACGACGCTCTCTGCGCTCCCTTTCTGGACGCCGCGGCAGGGCGTTTCGCCTATCGAATGTGCGCCGGTTGCGGACACCGTGACGCGGTGGATGCAGTTTTCCTTGAAGAAAACCGGCTGGCCGAGGTAGCCCGCCGCGCCGGTGAACGCGCCGTCGGAGCCGACCGACGCGCGCCAGCTGTCAGTGCTCAGGCCGAGGTACTGGCTCCAGTTTTTGAAGTCGCCGAGGGCGCAGCAGTAAATTTCGTTGAGGTTCTGCGCGCCGTCGTTGCCGTAGCGGCAGCCCCAGAGGCGGTTGCGGCACTGGCAGACGTAGTCCATGTCGGGCACGCGGCGCGCGACGCTGACGGTGACGCCCTCGTAGTCCGCGCTCGCGGGGCAGACGCCGGACAGGACGAGGTAGTCGCTCTCCGGCGCGCTGCCGGATGCGCCGCCGAGGGCGTAGATGATTTTTTCGCCGTTGAGCTCGTCGAGCGGCAGGCCGGCAACGCTCACGCCGTCGTACTGCGCGAAGAGCGCCGGGACGCTGCCCTGACTTGTCAGCGTGACACGGGTGCAGGGCGTGGCGACCTCGGCCCAGGTGTCGAGCGCGGCGCTGTACTGGCGCAGGACGGGTGCCGCGCCGCTGCCGGTGTCAAGCCAGAGGGCGTCGTTTTCGGGGTTCTCGGGGGCTGAGTCGGAGGAGGTCGGCTCGGTGGAATAGAGACTGCCGTCGTAGCGGCAGGGCGCGAGGCTCACCGTGCCGGTCAGAACAAATTCGGCGTCCATGCTGCCGTAATCCGAGGAATCGGCGGTATTATAGAACTTTTTGTCAGGGAACACGCAGATGTACGCGCCCATGCCGACGAGCTGCTTTTTGCCCGCGGTAAGGCCGGTCAAGGGCGTGGGCGCGCCGGCGAAGTAGAGCGTGCCGTCCGCGACATAGCCGAGGGCGTCCTTCTCGATGAGCCCGCCGGGGTCGGTGAGCGCGGCGGCGACGGCGCGCGGGCGGCGCGGGGCGAGGAGGGGGTAGCGGTCGGTGCTGAGGTTTTCGGTGCGGACGAATTCGCCGTCCGCGGGGCGGCCGGACAGGCGCAGTCCGGCGAAAATCGTGGTGCTGTCCCGCGTCACGGCGGGCGCGGGCAGGTCTGGGATGAGCATGTTGGGTCTCCTTTCGTGGTGGGGATTGGGGGAGGGTGCATCTTTTCTTTTGAACTCTGCTCAAGTCGTTACTCTGGCGACCCCTCAGTCGCTTCGCGACAGCGTCTCGCTGCGGCTCGGTCACGGCGCGGCTCTGACATGCCACCGGCATGTCATTCACTACCGCGCCGCCGCTTCGCTACCTGATAGGGGCGCCAAGAACGCCCCCCGGCATATCAGATCTTCATCATCCGCACGCCGAGGGGCGCGTGGCTGCGATTATACCAGTCCGCGTACTGCCGCCACGCCGCCGCCAGCTGCGTCGCCGACTGCGTGTACCGCGTGATCTCCGCGTTCAGCAGGTCCATCTGCGAAAATATGTACGCCGTGTACAGCTCCTCCGCGTACGGAAACGGCACCAGCAGCTCCGTCGCCGCCGTGTAGGCCGTGCCGCTCGCCGCGTCCGGCGCGATCTCCGCGTGCGTGCCGATCACCTCCGACAGCACCTGCCCGTCCAGCCGCTCCAGCCAGCGCAGCTTGTCCGCGGTCGTGTACTGATTCGGGCGCAGCCGGTCGGCCAGCGCGATCATCTCCCCCGCCGTCATGGGCGCTTCAGCAGCGCGTCCACGGTCTCGTACAGACTCTCGCGGGCGCGTTCGGCGCGGGCGATCTCGTCCGCCACGGCCTTCGGCACGCGGCTCTTCTTGCCGCGCGGCAGCAGGTAGTTCACGCCGTTGACGGCGACGAACAGGTTCGGATCCTCGCGGTCTCCGCCGCGCGGGATGTTGACCTCGACGCGGTCATCGGCGGTCTTGGTGGTTTTTGTGGTTGACATAATGTTTCTCCTTTCGGCTTGGTTGGGTTACGTAATATGGTTTACATATGTTTGGGATATGGGGGCGCCGCCCGTCAATTCACCTCGTCGGTGGCGGAGAAGCTGGACACGCTCATCACGCGCAGCAGGCGCTCGGGGTACAGGATCGTCGCGCCGTTCGTCTCAAACTTATATCCAATAGTAGAGAACTGGTTCAGCGGGCCGCCGATCTCGCCCTTGTCATGGATGATCATCTCCAGCGCGCCGCCCTCCGGATCGATGATGCCGAAGGCGTCCTTGCCGAAGAAATAGGTCGCGTAGGTGCGGCCGCGCTCCTGATTCACGTAGCTGTCGTCTTCCTCCGCGGTCGCGCCCTTCACGCCCAGCACCGGCGCGAAGCTGTTCTCAATAAAGCGCACGCCGTGCAGCTCGCCGATCTCGCCGTTGAACAGTTCCTCGGGCGCGGCGTACTTATGCGCCTCGATCCAGCCCTCCCACTGGCGCAGGTCGTGCGCAACGGACGGGTGCACAACGGCGTAATAACGCCCGTTTATGCGCGGAACTCGGTTCTTTTTCATGATAGTCACAGCCTTATTGACCATGGACGGGGACATCAGGCTCCAGCCAAGGGAGTAGTCCTCGTTGTACTTGTTCTTGGCCGTGCCGCCCGCCGCCATCTCCGCGCAGCTGGTCGGGGTGCCCAGCACCTCGTTGGTGCCGAGGTCGATGTTGTCGCAGTAGAGGACATTGGTGCCGAGCAGGAGCGCGTCGCGGATCAGCTTCTCCTGCGTCTCCGCCGCCGACGCGCCCATCTCCTCGGTCGCGCCGAGGATCACGTCGTCGTAGGCGCGCAGCTCGAGCTTGTCGGTGATGGCGGTGTACGTGCCGTACTGGTCGACCGTGCCGGTGACGGTCGTGACGCCGAACTTCTGGCCGGTGGGGATAACGCCCTCGGTCAGCTTCGAGGCGCGGTCGAAGCTGTTCCACTTGCGCCACTCGACCGCGCCGTGGTGGTTGGCGGGGAGGGGCTGGCGCTTGGCGAGCTGGGCGTAGACCATCTCGGCGCGCGCATTTTCGAGCAGCTCGGTGTCGTAGAAGCTCTTGAGCTCGGGCGCGAGGGTATTCGTGGTGTCGAAGGCGCTGGTCACGCCGGTGGAGGCGTTGACGAAGCCCGCGGTGCCGTTGACGAGGCTTCCCGCGTCGGCGAAAAGCTGGAGGTCAATGCCGTGGGTGGTGTTGGTTTTGGTCATGTGCTTGTCTCCTTTTGGTTGCATAATTTTGTTTACATAGTGTGGTGGTATGGTGTGGGCGATGGGACGGAGCTTGGCGCCCCTTTTAGGCAGCGAAGCGGCAAAAGCTTCACATCACCGCGGGTAGACGCGCTCGCCGCGCTTGATGCGGTCGCGCAGCTCCGCGCGCTGGGCGGCGGTCATGCGGCGCGGGTCGGTGCCCAGCAGCTCGCCGCCGCTGGCGCGTCCGCCCTCACGCGGCCGCAGGCTCCCCGACGCCACCGCCGCCGCGGCCTGCTCCAGACTCTCGCGGCGCAGCGTCTCGGCGTACTCGCGCCGGTGCAGCGCGTACCACGCGTCCGCGACCGGCACGCCCACGTCCGGCGCGGTCAGGCGCACGAAGGCCGGATCGCGCAGGGCGGAATCGAGGTCGAAGCCGGGGTCGGCGCGGTGCAGCGCGTCCGCCTCGTCGCAGAGCCGTGCGAAGTGCGCACGCAGCAAGGGGGGTGAGGGGGACGGGGGATGCGGATTCCCACGACCAGTTTGAGAACTGGTCTCGGAATGACAGCTTTGGTTAGTCGGTGCGCCGTTTTCGACATTCTGCGTGGCGGAAATCGGCGCGACTGGCTTTCGTCCACCTCCGTCATTGCGAGGAGGGCAAAGCCCGACGTGGCAATCCGCTTCTCCTTGGGGCGGTGTGTGGTCTTGGTGCGAGGTCAGGGGATGCGGATTCCCACGACCAGTCTGCGGACTGGTCTCGGAATGACAGCTTTGGTTAGTCGGCGCGCCGTTTTCGACATTCTGCGCGGCGGAAATCGGCGCGGGTGACTTTCGTCCACCTCCGTCATTGCGAGGAGGGCAAAGCCCGACGTGGCAATCCGTTTCTACTTGGGGCGGTGTGTGGTCTTGGTGCGGTGTAAGGGGACGCGGATTCCCACGACCAGTTTGAGATTTGGTCTCGGAATGACAGCTTTGGTTAGTCGGCGCGCCGTCTCTTACCCTCACCTGCACCTTTACGCCGGGGGATATTTCATTTTCCATAATCATTCATCTCCTTATAGCTCACGTACTCCGGGTAGCTCTCGGCGAGCAGGCGGAAGCCGCGCAGCGCGAGCGATGCGTCCGCCGCCGGCAGCAGCAGCTCCGCCTCTCCCCTTTCGACCCGACCCTCCGCGCCCGCGTCCAGCAGCGCGTACACCAGAATGCTCAGCGCCGCGCAGACGGGGTCGGAGCCGCGCTCACCCGCACCGGCGTGGCCGGTCAGGCGCAGGCGGCGCGCGGCCGGGGAATACTCGACGCGCGTCACGGGAGGTGCGGCGGTGGGAGCAGAGCGGCGAGAGCGGCGGGGTCGGTGTCTTTTTCACTCTGCTCCAGTCTCTCATCTGGCGACCCCTCAGTCGCTGACGCGACAGCTCCCCTAGAAGGGGCGCCAAGGGGTGCGGCAGCAGCTTCGGAAGGGGCGCCAAGGGAGGGGTCAACGGCCACGCCAAGCCCTTCGGCCATGTCCGGACGGTAGCGCCGCGCGAATGCCAGCGCCAGCGCCTTATACTTCTGCAGCTCGTCCAGCTTCTCGCGCAGCCCCATCGACGCCGTGATGCGCCCGATCAGCTCGTCGCGCCCGTCGAACTCCATCATCCGCAGGCAGCTGAGCGCCTCCTGCTCCATGCCCTCGTCGAAGATGCCCATGCGGTACAGCTCCATCGCCAGCTCGTTCTGGCTCAGGCGCGAATAGGCGTTGCGCTTCTGGGCGCTCACCTTCACGTCGAACACCGGCAGCGCGGCTCCGAAGGGCTGCGGGCGCGGGCAGAGCCCTGCGTTGGAGAAGCGGATGTACTCCTCCGCGCCGGCGCGCCCCGCGATGCGGAAGCTGCGCGGCAGGCCGTAGAACTGGCGGATCAGCTCGATGCACAGCTGGACGATCTGGGCGTAGGCAACGTAGGAGCTGCGGGTCGAGTCGCGGCTGCCCTTGCCGCTGGCCTCCTGCAGGGCGGCGATGGCGCTGGCGGCGGTGACACCGGAGCTGATGTTGCCGGTGGAGGTCTCGGTGTTGCCGCTGGTCTCGCGCAGCTCCTGGATGCTGGAGTTCAGCACGTCCATGTACACGCCGCTGAGTGGGCTGAAGCCGATCTGGCGCAGGCTGTCCTCGCCGAGATTGCCGCTGACGTGGACGAGGGCGCGGCCGAGGTCGGCGAACTCCTCCTCGTTGACGCTGCCGTCGATGCGCTGGAAGTAGCGGGGCGTGGCGCCGACGACGGTGTTTTTGATGATGGCGGAGCGCATGAGGTCGATGGCGGTCTGGTTGTTGTGGCAGAGGTCGACGAAGCCGTAGCCGCAGGGGCTGCCCTCGACGGGGAACAGCGGGTCGAGGACGAAGGGGTAGCGCCCGTGGGCGTATAGTCCGGGGGGGTCGTTCTTGGCTCCCCCTTCGGGGGAGCTGTCGAGCGATAGCGAGACTGAGAGGGCAGCAGGGTCGGGGCTTGGCGCTTGTCCGGGCTTGGCGCCCCCATCGCCCAGTGTGCGCACTGGGCACTTCCCCCTAAAGGGGGAAGCCTGAGGGGTATCCTCCTCCGTCGAGTACAGCACGGTGTCTCCGACGTACTTGACATAGTGCAGCACGGTACGGCCGGCGCGCTTGCGGCGGTAGTACGCCTCGACGACGGTGCTCTTGCCGTCGAGGCTCACCGCGTCGTCGTAGAGGAAGCGCGTCGCAGTGAATGGGTTGCCGCGCAGCCGACCGCGCAGCTGCGGGAACTCCTCCTCCAGCTCGTCGTTGTCCTCGAGGTGCGTGCAGAACACGAACTTGCTGCGCTGGATGTCGGCGATGCCCGGCTCCCAGAAGAGGTTGAGGAGGTCGACGCGCTCGATCGAGATGTCGCCGAGGCCGCCGAGCTTGTCGGGGTCCCAGCCGACGCGGTAGGCGGCGGTGCCGGTCTTGAGCTTCTGCCACATCGCGTCCGACCAGGTGCGCTCGAAGGCGTTCTGTTCGAGGATGCAGGGGACGACGGCTGAGAGCAGCTCGGCCTCGGCGCGGTCGTCGGGCTCACGGGGGAGGATGACGGGTTCGGGGTAGGCCTCCATGGCGTCGGCGTGCTTGGAGACGATGACGTTGTGGAGCCAGCCGCTGACGGCGCGGAAGTCGCCGGCGGAGGAGGCGCCGGGGCGTTTGTCCTCCTCGAAGCGGTTGCGGAGCTTCCACCAGTTTTCGGCTGCGATGACGCGGCGCTCGAGGCTCTGTTTGCCGGCTTTGTATTTTTGCAGGACGGCGGTCAGCTCCTGCGGTGTGTATGACATTGGGTTCCTCCTTATGTGGGTTTTTTATCTTGGCTCCCCCTGACGGGGGAGCTTGGGGACGGGGGACGCGGATTCCCACGACCAGTCTGCGGACTGGTCTCGGAATGACAGTGGTTGGTGGAGGCGGGTTGCGCCGTTTTGTACTTCGTACAATGTCTAAATTGGCGCTAAAGACTAAACTAACCTGTCATTGCCCCTAAAGGGACTAGGCGGCTGTTTAATGAATCGTGGTATGCCGCCGTCGCGAGGAGCGTAGCGACGCGGCAATCCGCATCCCCTTGGGACTGTGTGGGGTCATAATGCGGCGCGAGGGGACGCGGATTCCCACGACCAGTCTGCGGACTGGTCTCGGAATGACAGTGGTTGGTGGAGGCGGGTTGCGCCGTTTTGTACTTCGTACAATGTCTAAATTGGCGCTAAAGACTAAACTAACCTGTCATTGCCCCTAAAGGGACTAGGCGGCTGTTTAATGAATCGTGGTATGCCGCCGTCGCGAGGAGCGTAGCGACGCGGCAATCCGCATCCCCTTGGGACTGTGTGGGGTCATAATGCGGCGCGAGGAGAACGGATTCCCACGACCAGTCTGCGGACTGGTCTCGGAATGGCAGAGGTTGGGTAGGCGGCTGCGCCGATTTGTACTGCGTACTCATACAAAAACCCCTCAGGCGCCCACGCCCCTATCCCTCCAGCGGGTTCCAGACCCGCGCGGGGGCTGGCAGCTCTATCCGCGGCGCGATCGGCCGCGACATGCACGCGTACCGCCACTCGTCCGCCGCGTGATCCTCCTGCTCCGTGTCCACGTCCTCCGGCCGCACCGCCGAGAACCGCAGCAGCGGCACCGTGCGCAGAAACGCCGCGCAGCCCTCGAACACGTACATCCCCGGCAGCCCCTCCTCGTCGAACTGCAGCCGGTAGTGGCACTGCATCCAGCCCGCCACGCGGTGGTTGTCGCCCGGCAGGAAGTACAGCCCGTAGCGCGCCGCCGTCTCCGCGACGCTCTCGCCGCGGCTCGCGTCCCAGATGCTCGGGTCGGCCACGCCGTCGATGCTCCGCCCGCGCAGCCACGGGTGCTCATGCTCCATGCGCGCGATCTCGCGGAACTGCTCGTCGGGACTGAGCCGCAGCCCCTGATTCGGCTGCGCCGTGCATCCATAATATTCAAGAATTCTGTATAATCTTCCGTCGTAGTCCACCGCCCACCACGCGCAGGAAAACGGACGCCCGTAGCCGAAGTCGTAGCTGCGGAACACCGTCCAGCCGCGGCAGGCGGGGGCGGCGAGGTCGAAGGGTTCGATGACGTGGGTGAAGCGGCGCTGGCGGCGCAGCTCGTCGGAGTCGGCGGCGAAGCCGCGGCGGCGGGCAAGCTCGAGGTCGGGCGTGAGCCGGAAATCCTCAAAAAACTGGCCTTCGTAGATGTCCCAGTCGCCGTCGAGCCACGCGCGGTGCAGCTTGTCGGGCAGGGCCTGGAGGCTGCGGAGGTAGTCGGGGTCGGAGGCCATGAGCGCGGCGTTGTCGGTCACGAGCGAGCGGATGAAGCTGTAATCCTCGGCGCGCTCGGCGCCGAGGTACTGCCGGTCGATGAACAGGCGCTTGACCCAGCCGTGGCCGACGCCGCCGGGGTTCATCGTGCAGTAGATGCGTTTCGGATAATTATTCACTCCGCGTACGCAGGCGCGCAGGGCGTGCATCTGCGCCTCGGAGTGCTGGGTGGCCTCGTCGATGAAGAGCACGTCGACCTCGGTGCCCTGAAATCGGGCGGCGTCCTTGTCGCAGTCGCAGTAGCGGAAGAGGATGCGGCTGCCGTTGGGGAAGACGATGTGCTTTTTGGCGTCGTTGTAGGCGGCGATGCGCTCGGCGGGGTCGTCGTCGAGACAGCGGAGCATGGCGCAGAGGGGGAGGATGTGGTTTTCCTGAAGCTCGGGGTAGGTGCGGCGGACAATCATGACCTTGATGCCGGGGTAGTTAAGGCAGAGGAGCGCGGCCTTGACGCGCACGGCCCAGCTTTTGCCGCCGCCGCGCGCCCCGCCGTAGCCGATGAATTTGTGTTGGTCGGCGAGGAAAAGCAGTTGTTTTTCGTTAGGTTTTGGTATCAGAAGTTCAGACATGTGTGTTCATCCCGTGTGGTGTTGTATGTGGTGTGTGTTGGGAGCGGCGCCCCTCTTAGGCAGCGAGACGGCGGCGCCGCGCCGAAGGGGTCGCCAGAGTAGAGACGCGAGCAGGGAGGAAAATCCCGCGCACTGCAGCGCAGCCCCCCCTCCCCCGTCACTTCGCCGCGTCCGCGGCGGTGTCGTCGAACCGCACGGTCACGCCCGACGACGCGCCGCCGCCAAGCTCGCGCGTGAACGACGTCAGCTCCTTGAGCAGCGCCAGCGCATCCTTGATCTGGCGCAGATCGCCGCGCCCGCCGCCGTTCTGGGCGGCCAGCACCGCGCGCAGCTCGGTCTCGGCCGCGTCCAGCGCCAGCCCCGCCGCCGCGGCAATGCGTTCTGTTATGTCCATGTGGGTTCCTCCTTGTGGAATGGTTTTGGGGGGCGGGGGTACGTGCTGTCTTTTACCTAATGGCAGTTTCTCAACCCTGGCGACCCCTCAGTCACGGCT
>ENA-UOJC01001550-UOJC01001550.1-human-gut-metagenome-genome-assembly--contig:-C104-NODE-1550-length-30408-cov-6.812539_pt1 | contig 30408 bp, 22 predicted proteins | sample MGYA00242339_ERZ723886 | MGnify/ENA metagenome assembly ERZ723886 | reverse complement strand
TGTTAAAGACATCTTGGATTGCTGCCATTCTTGGATCCAGTTCTGTTCTCTGGCATCCGCAGTCTCCCTCATTGAGGTTGTGCCCGCAGACTTTACAAATTCCTTTGCAATCTTCTTTGCACAGAACTTTCATCGGCCAGTTCACCAAAATCTCTCCATAGACAAGTTTATCTATATCCAGATGTAATCCAATCAGGTAGTCGGCATCTTCCATTTCTTCATCATTGAGTGTGGAGTTTTCTAACTTTAACTCCTTGTCAATGGAAAAACGGATGTCTGTCGGAACTTCCTTCAGACAACGGCTGCACGGAATTGATACGCTCAGATCCACATCTCCTGTCACAAGCAGCTGCTTGTTCTCACGATTTGCGATCTTTAGCTCAATCGGTGCCGCTTTTGTAATTGGGAACTCGCCTAATCTCGATACAAAAGACTTTAACTCGATCTGAACTTCTTTGGTAATTTCCTTGTTCTCACAAGATATCACGTCTGAAATATCTATAATCACAGCATTCTCCCTATTCCGTGAACGGAATTTCCCTTACGGGATTGCACCTCTAAAACGAGGTTTTTCACACCTAATCAATTATACATAGGTGCTCGTATTTTGTCAACATCTTTTTGATACTTTTCTGTTTATTACTTTTCTGTTTATTTTACCAGAGCAACGGTCTCTCTTGCGATCGCAAGTTCCTCGTTGGTTGGGATCACGCATACTTTCACGTTGGAATCTGAAGTAGAGATCACTGCCTCTTCTCCGTGTGTTGCCTTGTTCTCTGCAACGTTCTCGCGGATACCAAGGTAACCAAGATATGACATTACTTTTCCACGAACCAGTGCTGTGTTCTCACCGATACCTGCAGTAAATGCGATGGCATCCACACCGTTCATTGCTGCTACATAAGAACCGATGTATTTTGCTACGCGGTAAGAGAATACTTCGATCGCATTGATCGCAAGCTCATTTCCCTCGTTGTATCCTGCCTCTAAGTCACGGAAGTCGCTGGATAATCTGGATAATCCCTGTACTCCGGATTTCTTGTTAAGTACGTTCATCACGCCTTCGATGTCAAGGTTTTCTTTCTTTGCAATGAACTCCATGATCGCCGGATCGATGTCACCGGAACGTGTTCCCATGACAAGTCCCTCTAATGGAGTAAGACCCATGGAAGTATCTACGCATTTACCATTCTCCACTGCACTGATGGAAGCTCCGTTTCCAAGATGTGCAACGATGATTTTGGATGCGTTATAATCAAGTCCGAGATACTCTGCGGTACGTTTGGATACAAAGCTGTGGCTGGTCCCATGGAAACCATATCTTCTTACTTTGTATTTCTCATAATACTCATATGGAAGTCCGTACAGATATGCTTTTTTCGGCATGGTCTGATGGAATGCGGTATCGAATACACCTACCATCGGTACGTCTGGCATTAACTCTTTGCATGCGTTGATACCGATCAGGTTTGCCGGGTTGTGTAATGGTGCCAAATCGTTGCACTCTTCGATGGTCTTTAATACTTCCGGTGTTAATACGGTAGAAGAAGCGAATTTTTCTCCGCCGTGTACGACACGGTGACCAACTGCATCGATTTCAGAAAGACTTGCGATCGCTCCTGTCTTAGGATTTACCAGAGCATCAAGCACCATCTGGATCGCCTGTTTGTGGGTTGGCATATCTGCCTCTGTAATCTCTTTATCTAATCCTGCTTTCTGGTATACTAATCTTCCGTCAATTCCAATTCTCTCGCAAAGACCTTTTGCTAATACTGCTTCACTCTCAGAATCGATTAACTGATACTTCAGTGAAGAACTACCACAGTTAATTACTAATACGTTCATATTATCCTCCATTGCTCTGCCTTTCTTTCCGGCAGTCTTTTTCATCTGCTGTTTGTATCACAGCCCATATAGTTTTAGTATACGCCATCCACACCTTAGAAACAAGGGATTTTATACCAGTTTCTTTGTATTAAATCAAAAACAGGTTGACATATTTTTAACGTTATTTTTTTAACATTTAAAAGCCATTCTCCCCGGTAAGATTATTAAAAATGTGTTATACTATAGCAAAACATTCAGATTGGAACTATGATTTTATGAAAACCATCGGTATTATTGCGGAATACAATCCGTTTCACAACGGACATGCTTATCAGATTAAGAAAATAAAAGAAGAGACCCATGCCGACTATGTTGTCATTGCCATGAGCGGTGATTTCGTCCAGCGGGGCGCACCTGCTATAGCAGACAAATATTGCAGGACTGCGATGGCTCTCTCCTGCGGTGCCGATGCCGTATTTGAACTCCCGGTACTCTGGGCAGTTTCCTCTGCCGAAGATTTTGCGATGGCAGGGGTTACGATGTTTGATAAGATGAGCTGTATTGATGGGATCTGTTTTGGTGCGGAGACGTCCGATCTTAAACTGCTTTCTTCCATTGCAGATTTCTTTGCCACGGAACCGGAGGACTATCAGGAACTCCTTTCTTCCTATATAAAAGAGGGGATGACGTTTCCTGCTGCAAGGGCAAAAGCTCTCCTTTCCCTTTTCCCGGATCCCTCTGTGGAACCTCTTTTAAATACACCAAACAATATCCTGGCTTTCGAATATTTAAAAGCGATCCGAAGACGTCATTCTTCCCTCACGCCTTATCCGCTAAAAAGAGAAGGTGCTGGCTATCACGATACCAGGATCCAGACAGGCTCACAGGATGGAGAAAAAAAAGGCAGTGACATCCCAACTGCCTCTGCCACTGCGATCCGCGCTCTGTTATCAGATTCTGATCTGGATTTTCAGACTCTTGCCGGAACAATGCCAGAGCGCGCACTTGCCCTGTTACAGGAGTATCTTGCAACGTCTCCTGTTGTAACGACGGATGCGTTTTCTTCCATTCTTGGATATCAGCTCTTATCCATGGAAAAAGAGGAACTGGAACAGATCTATGATATTACGCCGGATATTGCCAACCGTATTTATAAAAACCGGTATGAATTTCATTCTTTTACCCAGTTCTGTGAGTTAAACAAGAGCCGCGACATTACCTATACCAGAATGAGCCGTATCCTGCTCCATACGATTTTGCACATAACAAAAGAGATGTACCTCGTTCAAAAAGAAACGGACTACATCCCTTATCTTCGTCTGCTTGGGTTCCGGAAAGATGCCACTCCGTTTTTATCGGAGTTAAAAAAGAAGACATCCATTCCGCTTCTCTCCAGACTCTCAGATGCAAAAAAACGGTTATCGGAACAACCAGATACATTCTGCGGCACTGCGGCACTGGATCTTTTGCAAAAGGATCTCTTTGCTGCCGATCTCTATGAGCAGGTAAAAGCAGCCTGCTCAAAGAACGCTGTTTCCATCAGTGAGTACAGCAGAAAAATCGTTCTTAGTGATGGAATAAACGGATTCCGGTAAATGCCATCGCCATTTTGTATTTATTACAGGTCTCAATGACATTGTCGTCACGGATGGAACCGCCCGGCTGTGCCACATAGCGCACACCGCTTCTCTTCGCACGCTCGATGTTATCGCCAAATGGGAAGAACGCATCGGAACCAAGTGCTACGTTTGTATTCTTATCCAGCCATGCACGTTTTTCCTCTGCGGTAAATACAGATGGTTTCTCGGTAAAGATATTCTCCCATGCGCCATCTGCAAGCACGTCCATATAATCCTCTCCGATGTAAAGATCGATCGCATTATCACGGTCTGCACGTTTGATGCCCTCTTTAAATGGAAGCTCCAATACTTTCGGGCACTGGCGTAACCACCAGTTATCTGCCTTGGAACCTGCCAGTCTGGTACAGTGGATTCTGGACTGCTGTCCTGCTCCGATACCGATCGCCTGTCCGTCTTTTACATAGCAGACAGAATTGGACTGGGTATATTTTAAAGTGATCATTGCAATGGCAAGATCTCTTTTTGCGGATTCCGGGATCTCTTTCTGCTCGGTCACAACATTGTCAAAGAAATGTTCGTCGATCACAAGCTCATTTCTTCCCTGCTCAAAAGTAATTCCGAATACTTCCTTGTGCTCGATCGGAGCCGGTACATAGGACGGGTCGATCTGGATCACATTGTAATTTCCTTTTTTCTTTTCTTTTAAAATAGCAAGTGCCTCATCGGTATAGCCCGGTGCGATCACACCGTCTGACACTTCTCTTTTGATGACAAGTGCGGTCTCTTTGTCGCAGACATCAGAAAGAGAAATGAAATCCCCGAAAGAAGACATACGGTCTGCGCCTCTGGCACGGATATAGGCATTGGCAAGTGGGGTAAATTCCACATCCATATCATCCACCCAGTAGATCTTGCGCTCCACTTCGCTGAGTGGAAGTCCTACGGCTGCGCCTGCCGGAGAAACATGTTTGAATGAAGTTGCAGCCGGAAGTCCGGTTGCCTTTTTTAATTCGCTGACTAACTGCCAGCCGTTAAATGCGTCTAAGAAGTTGATATATCCCGGTTTACCGGATAATACTTTGATCGGGAGTTCGCCCTCTTCCATATAAATTCTGGATGGTTTCTGGTTTGGATTACAGCCATATTTTAATTCTAATTCTTTCACGCTAACTTACCCTGCCTTTCTCTTACTGCTGATTTTTATTGATGATCCTGGTCTCATAGGTTCCGGTTGCAATGTCGATGTAACGCACGAACAGAGACACTTTGTTTTCTACGTTTAAGTTCTCCCATACCAGTTTAGTAAAGCTGTCGATGTCGCCGTCAATGCCTACCCAGGTCGGTTCTCCCTCAAAGCTTGGCAGTGGATTGCCGTCTCCCATATAGGTATGGATGAAATGTGCCTCTCCGGCTACCGGATTTTCGTAAGCAAAGGTATAACGGTTGCAGGAATCCGGATTGCCATTGTTGCTTTTTAAGATCGACATGGCATAGTTGAATTTTCCGTTTTCAATATGCATGATACCGGAAATCCTTGGTGTATAATTTGGTGCATCCGGCTCAAACTCTCTGGTGCGCAGTGCCTGTTCAAAGGTCTGCTGTTTGTCCATCAGCTCATAAATGGTATCGGTCTGATCGCCATTGGTAACGATCGTTTTATTTCCCAGCACACGAACCGGCGCATAGATGATCAGGCTTGGATCGGTTAATTTGGACGGGTCAAACGCCTGTGTACGGATGCCCTCTCCATCCTCAACAAAAACGCGGTTTCTGCTGTTCTCGCTGCGTCCCATGATAAAATATGCGGTCACTGCATGTCTGCCATCTGCGGATTTTCCGATGATAATTCCTCTTCCCGGATAGGCATTTTCTGACAGTTCGTTTTTTAAAGACATCATTTCCATGATTGACTCCTTTCGTGTGCAAAAATTTACGTTTTATGTATCCCTATCTTATCATGTTGCATTTCTTTTTACAATTATTAGCGTTATGAATTTATTTACTTAATTTTATAAGTTATATTAATAACTATAAAACACGGATAAGTTCTCTCTCCTCAATCCGGTATATTTTGTCCGCAATCGTCTGAAGTTCTTTCTCATGTCCAATTAAAATTATCACTTTCTCTTCTGCAAGTCTTCTTAAATAATCTGCCAGTCTCTGCTTGGTTGCCAGATCAAGGTTCGTCGTTGGCTCATCCAGAATAAAATAATCAGAGCTGCGGTTTAACACACGAGCCAGAAATACCTTTTGCTGTTCACCAAATGAAAAGTTCACCGGTCTGGTGGAAACCTGCTTTTCTGTAAAATCAATTCCCAGCATTTCCATGATCTCGTCGGTTTTGGCGGTTTTCGTTTCGCCAAGCAGGATATTATCCAGCACTGTTCCGTTAAAAAGGATGTCTGGTGATGATAAATATGATGTTTTTTCGAATAATCTTTCCGGGAAACGGATTTTGCTGTCTGCACCAGTCTGCACGATGTCCGGTGGTGCGACCTCAAGCATCCAGTTCAGCAAAGTACTTTTCCCGCTTCCGTTTGCGCCCTCCAATAAGATAATGCCGGTATTTTCTGTCGCAAATTCTGGAATATGATAGAGGAATTTTCCACCAATCTGTATTCCGATCTCCTCTAAGGAAATGGTCTGTGCGTCTGTTTCGTACTGACCGATTGCTTTTGTGGTCGTGGCAGCATCAAATTCATCGACACGGTCGTAGCTGACCCCATTTGCCATCCTCCTCAAAAAGCGGGTACATAAATCTTTTAGTTCCTCTGATATGAGCGATCCAATCGTACCAACCCATACAAGCATACCAAGGGAAAGCCTGCCCTCCATATACAGGAATATTCCGCAAATCAGCATGATGAGATTTCCAATCTGAACAACCAGTGTCGGGAGCTGTTCTGCACAGAAGAAAATACGCCAGTATTTTAAGGTAAAGCAGACAAAATCATCATAGTACTGTACGATTTTATTCTGGAAAAAGCCATCCGCCCTAGCAAGCTTGACCGCCTTTTTATGGTTTAAAATATTTAAGATGGTGCTGTGCAGGGTATCTCTTCTGACGTACTGCTCTGTCTGTGCCTCCTCCATCCGTTTCTGAAAGAGAAATGTCGCCCCGATATACAGCGGTATAATAATCAGCTGTACCACGCAGAGCAACGGTGCAAAGTGCCACAGGATTAACAGTGTCATAAGAATGGAAATACAGGTTGCCGGTATCCGGATCAGCATCTGAACCGACACGCTTACGATATTACCGGTATCCTGAAAGACGAGATTCATCAGATATCCCTCACTGTATTTTTCTACCTCGTAAACCTTTTTCTCCATGACACGTGCAAGCATCTGTTCCTGTTTTTTCTGTGTCAGCCATATTTCATATTTAAAATATAAATAACCACCAAACAATCCGTCCATAGCCTGAACCGCCAGATATATTCCTGCACTTGCTGCCGCCCACGTCAAAAGCTTCTGTATAGTGTAATCATCCAGCACCCAGTCTATCATAACGGTCGGAATCATCATCTGAAACACATGCAGCAGATATGCTATGATCTGTGTTACGATCAATCCGCAGACTATGCCCCTGTTGGTATTGTCATTCTGCCAGAAACGTTCTAAAAATCTATGCCATTTTTTCATGCTGTAATTCCTCTAGTCTTAATAGTATATATGATTTTAAATCCTTTTTTTGCATGAGACATGTGTTAATTCCTCTATATGATCATTTTCCCATTCTGTTCAAAGCTATAATTGTACCTTGATAGTTTATACATTTCATTTCCTCTTTTTTCCGTATTTTTTGCAAAAAATATACGGCACAGTATACCATACTAACGCCGTATATCGGGAGTTTAGAACTGTACTCCTCCACAACAATTAATTGTTATGCCATTAGTAATTTTTGTTTTTTCATTTTCTGTGAAAACTGTCATATTCTTTTTCTCCTTCCTTAAGATGTAACAATCTTATCACGACTCATTCCAAAAGTTTATACCAAAAGTGTCAATTGACACTTTTGGTATAAACTTTTTTCGACAAAATATTTACAATATATTTTATCAATTAAAGAAAAGAGGTAATACATTTTTATGAAGAAAATACTATTAGTTGTCTTTTATTGTTTTTTATGCTTTGTTCCAAAGCAGAGGATCACTCCAATTTATTGACAGTTGGTTTTGACTTTCCCGATATTGAGATACAATCCATTGAAATACCAGTATGATATTTCTCTCTTAAATGGTTTTCTATTACTCTCATATAGTACTTATCTTCCTTCAGTTCATAGAGATAATAGGACGCACTGCATATTCTGATTACCGTTTCCTTTTTCTTCCCTTTCCGTTCCTGGATACAGGCGTACTGCATCAGAAGATATGCGATGCATCCCATTCTGCCACTGGATAAATCAAGCCTGATTCCTTTCATGCAGCATTCCTCTGCCTTTTCAAACTCATCTACGTTTTCGTAATAAACACTCAGATGTGAATATATAACTGCCATTTCGCTATAATGAAAGCGAAGATCCACTTTGCTGTTTTCATATGTACTTTTTAATTTTTCCAGTATTTCCAGTGCCCGTTTCCAGTCTCCCATGACTGCATACTGCCTTGCCATATAATTTACGATCATCACTTCTGTTCTTCCAAGCAGTATTCCATCTAATTTTTCCATTTCCTCCCGGCGTGTTAAGGCAAACGCTTCCCGGCAGTCTTTTATCGCTATTTCCGGCGTAATCTTTTTTTGTTCTCTATTGATGCAGGTCCATATATATCTGATATACTGCCGGTTTTCCCTCTTGCCGCCATCCACCAGCTTTTCTAATTGTCCAATCAGCTTCTCCGCTTCATCGTACTGGTGAAATGACAGGCATCGTGTGATTTTTTTCTGCATTTCCAGGCAGAAAAGCTGTTCTGTATCCAACCGGAAATGATACCAGCTGCGTTCCATTTCCAGAACCTCCCGCAACCGTTCTAATGTTCCGGTTTTCGGCGCATACACCCCATTTTCCATTCTGGAAACTGTCTTTTGGTCTAAATCTGCCAGATCTGCTACCTGCTCCTGTGTTTTTTGCAGTTTTTTTCTTTCCTGAACCAGCATCTCGGGCATTAAATATAACCCATAATATTTTCGTCTTCTCCAGATATTGATCTCACTTTCTCCATCATATCCAAACATCTGGCATATTTCTTCGAAAATATGCTTTTGACAGGAAATTTTCTGATACAGCTCCTTTTCGCCGGTACTCTTCCTGATCTGTTCCTCCTCCTGCAAGATCAAAAGCAGCCCGTCTGTTTTTTCTGCGACTGTCAGCATGCGCTTTGCTTTCATGATCCAGTCCAGGGCTTCTTCTTTTTTCCTCTGTTTCAGCAGAAACTGTATATATATGTAAATGATTTTTGGAAAGATTGCTTCCATCTCTTCATCATCTGAAATATGTTTTTCCATATATTGAAGAACTATCCTGCAATTCTCTTCCAGTTTTCCTTTTCCCAACAGCTCCTGCTGTCTGATCCACATTACAATCAGTAAAACCTCTTCCCCGGAAAGGCAGTAATCCTCAATCTGTCCCAGTTCAAAATCCGGAACTGTACAATTTAATGCCTGTCTGATGTCGCATTCCGCTTTTTCATGCTGTTTTTGTCTAATCGCTGAAAATGCTCTTATCTTCCATACAAACTGCTGCTGTACTTTTCCACTGGCATATACCTCGTACTGGCTCAGCAGATGCTCTGTCTCATCCCACTGCTCCCTCTCTAAAAGTTCTCCAATTTCCATCTGAAGTTGGATATTGCCATATTCTTTTTGTGACATCATCTGTTCTATCTGATTCATAGATTTTCCCAGACGTCCTAACAACCGCTCAGCCATCCAGCTATCCGGCAAACGTTCTCCTGTTTCATATCGTATCAGCATGGATTCCGAGCATAAACCATGGCATAATTTTTTTATTGAAATTCCTTTTTCCTCTCTCAAAAAACGGATTACTTTTCCTATATTATTTTGTGTCATCTCGTGTTTCCTCTGTTTCTGTATCTTTTTATTATACCGCCATTTTTATTTTCCAGCCATATCATAACCGGAAAATATAGGAAAGAGTTTCCGCTCTCTGCCTCCAGGTATGCTTCTCTGCTGCCAGCCGGTATCCGTTTTCTGCGATCTGTGCACAGGCTTCCGGTTTTGCCAGAAGATCCCGCACAAGTTCCGGTAGCCGCTCTCTCTGCTCCAGTGGATAATAGACCAGCTCTTTTCCATCTGCCGCAATCTCCCTTAAATATCGGCTGTCGTCGGTCAGGGATAGCGTATGCTGCAGCATTGCAGTAAACACTCTGTCATGCGCCCCATCCTTAAACCACGGCATGATATTAAGTGAGATCCGCGCATCCGCGATCGCTTTCGCACAGGTCACCGAATCTACTTCCCTGCCATTTGAGATCAGATATTCTTTCTTTTTACAATCCAGTTTTTCCCAGTTTGCACCAAAAACATGTACCGGCATTTTCGCATCCACAAGACTCTTTATGATCTCGCCCCGGAAATAACTCCTCATGCAGATGTCGATAAACACCATTCCTGCGATCGCCGCCCGCAGTTCTTCCGGCAACACTTCCCCAACATCCCTTCGGATATGCGCCTCTAACATCGTATCAATGGAAACAGAAGGATGTGTTTTCATATCCTCCATGATCTCATAATAAAACGTACGGTACTCTGCTCCCTGCCTGTCGATCTCCCGGTAAAGATGTTCCACCGGTGTATAATTTCCGGTAAAGACAATGTCGTACGCGCGCTTTTCATAAGGGATCGGGCGAACAATCTCCACATTCTCATACAGGATCTCATTTCCCGCCAGCGGCAAAAATGCTACTTCCACTTTAGGGTAAAATCGTTTCATATAAGAGACATGTTCCCTGTCCACACAAAATACTTTTAATCCCGGATGGGGCTTTACCAGCTTGCTGTGATAATACAGCGGATGATCCACCATCAGATTGAAACATGGCATCTCATAATTTTCCCATATGGTCTTCCCATTTTCTTCAATAAAGATCTCTTCCCCGGAAATCCCGATAAAGTTAAAGGTGCAGAGCGCCGTATGCCCTTTTTTTAGAAAGCGGTACAACCCCTCGGTCGTCTCGACCAGCCTGTCATAATCCACAAAATAAACCGGTATTCCCATCTCTTTCCACTCGGCTGCAAGCTGTCTCGAAAAATACCCGAGTGTCTCCACCGCATGTTCCACCATCACAATCTGTTCTATCATTCCATCTCCATTTCTGCGTTTGCAGCATTTGTCTGTCCTGCGCAAAAAACGGCTGCACAGATTGTTCCATGCAGCCGCTCCTCTTTTTCTTATAATATTTTGTTGTCCCGGATGCTTCCGTTCAGCTTGCTGATATAGCCAACCAGTTCTTCTGAAACAGAAACAATACGCTCGGTTGCATGATTGCAGTCTCCAACTACCTGCTGTAAGCCATCCATATTTTCTTTGGTGACTTTCGCACTTCCTGCATTCTGCTCTGCAATATCGGTCAGAGATACGATGCCATCTTCAATGACTTTCTTGTGGACATCAAGTGCATCTACTTCCTGGCTGATACCTACAACTGCATCGCTGGTATTGGTAATCTCCTGATTTAATGCCTTAAAGATTTCCTCTGTATTCTGGATTTTTTCATTCTGTTTCACAAATGCCTCAGACACTTTTTCTGTAATCTCTACGCTGACATCGGAATTCTGGATCAGGTCATTTACGATCTTATTGATCTGCTCAGTAGACTCTCTTGACTGATCTGCCAGTGTACGGATCTCCTCTGCAACAACAGCAAATCCTTTTCCATGCTCACCGGCTCTTGCTGCCTCAATGCTGGCATTTAATGCAAGCAAGTTGGTCTGGCTGGAAATACCGGCAATGATCTCAGTTGCCGTACGGATCTGCTGTGCGGATTTGTTGGTAAGATCCGTCTGCTCTCTGACGTTTTCAATCGCAACACCGCTCTCCTTGCTGATCTGAACCAACTCATTCATGATGGCCTCAGCCGTATGGTTGCTCTCTTTCATGTTTTCCGCACTCTGTTTCAATGCATCGATATTTTCTGCGATCTCGTCGATCGTTCTTCCGATCGCTTCGATCTTCTCTTTCATATCAACAGTGCTGTCTGCCTGGGAAATAGTGTTTCCTGTGATGGTATCCACCTCAGTCTCCGTGCGCTCCAGTGCTGTTGTCATATTTCCGAAGATCTCCTGAAACTCATCAGAAACTTCGCCAAGTTCCTGTGTGGCATTTTTGATCCCGACGATCACACTTGAGATCGATGTGATCGATGTCTGGACATTTCTTACAAATTCTCCCAGATCGTCCTCACGCTCTGCCAGTTTGTCTGCACGTTCCCTGACCCCTTTTGTCTCCTCAGACGGTTCTGTTCCATCTACCAGATGTTTGATACTCTCCAGCAACGAATGTATACTGAAAAAAATCAGTCCAAATACGATGAACACACCCACACTGAGCAGGATCACGGACATCACAATGCCGATCACTCCGGATTTTACCAGAGACTGAACGATCACTTCCCATACGATCAATATAACAAATAATATCCCCAATGCTCCAAGCAGTTTACTTCCGATTGATTTTTTTGAACCTTCCATAGTTTTCCTCCACTCCAGGGTGTTCCTACCTTCGTATTATACCGCGGTGCTATCACGCCACGCGTAATTGATTAATTTTTAAAGCTATGTATCGGTGCCGGAATTCTTCCGGTGCGGTTAATAAAGTCATCACAGGAATACTTGTTGACCGGCATGATCGGTGCATATCCGAACAGACCGCCAAACTCTACAGTATCCCCCACTCCCTTTCCGATGACCGGGATCAGACGGGCTGCAGTTGTCTTCTGATTTACCATACCAAGTGCCATCTCATCTGCGATCATACCGGAAATGGTTGTTGCCTTGGTATCTCCCGGAATGGCGATCATATCAAGTCCTACGGAGCAGACACAGGTCATTGCCTCTAATTTCTCCAATGTGATCGCACCTGCCTGTACCGCATCGATCATTCCCTGATCTTCGCTGACCGGAATAAATGCACCGCTTAAGCCGCCGACATAAGAGGAAGCCATCACGCCACCTTTCTTTACCTGATCATTTAACATGGCAAGTGCTGCGGTTGTACCCGGCGCACCTGCATACTCTAATCCGATCTCACAGAGAATATCTGCAACACTGTCTCCCACTGCCGGTGTCGGTGCAAGTGACAGATCGATGATACCAAATGGAATTCCAAGACGTCTGGATGCTTCCTGTGCTACGAGCTGTCCCACTCTGGTTACTTTAAATGCGGTCTTTTTAATTGTCTCACAGAGTACTTCGAAATTCTCTCCGCGCACTTTTTCCAGTGCAGTCTTTACAACACCCGGTCCGCTGACACCGACATTGATGATCGCATCTGCCTCAGTGACACCATGAAATGCTCCTGCCATAAATGGGTTGTCATCCGGTGCATTACAGAATACAACCAGTTTCATACAATCTACGGAGTCACGGTCTTTGGAATTTTCCGCTACCTGCAACAGGATATCTCCCATCAGTCTGACCGCATCCATATTGATACCGGTCTTGGTGGAAGCCAGATTGACTGAACTGCACACACGCTCTGTCCGGCACAATGCGATTGGAATGGAGCGGATCAGAAGTTCATCTGCAGTTGTCATTCCCTTGGAAACAAGGGCTGAATATCCTCCGATCAGGTTCGCACCAACTGCTTTTGCAGCACGATCCAGCGTGTCAGCGATCGTTGCGAAATCTTCTGTGGTCTTGCAGGCTGCTCCACCAACCAGTGCGATCGGGGTCACAGAAATCCTGCGGTTTACGATCGGGATGCCATACTCGGTCTCAATCTCTCCCGCAACACGATCCAGATCTTTTGCAACAGTCGTAATACGGTTATAAATATTTTCATTGAGCTGTTTCAGATCATCCGTAATACATTCCAGAAGACTGATGCCGATGGTAATGGTGCGGACATCTAAATTCTCATGTTCCACCATGTTATTGGTTTCATTTACCTCAAAAATGTTAATCATAATCCAGTCCCTCTCTAAATACGGTGCATTTTCTCGAAAATTTCAGCTTTCTGGCATTTGATGGATACACCAATCTGCTCGCCAATCTCATCCAAATCTTTCTTACAGTCTGCAAATGATTTCTTTGCCTGATTCATATCTACGATCATCATCATGTTAAAGTAACCGGAAACGATGGTCTGGGAAATATCAAGGACATTTACCCCATTATCAGAAAGGTAGGTACATACCTTTGCAATAATACCTACGGTATCTTTTCCCACTACTGTAATAATCGTCTTGTCAACTGTGTTTTCCATATCCGTACTCCTTTTTATGTATTGTCTGTTCTGCTATATCTATTTTATCGATTATCTTACCACACTTGCCCTGCAATTTCTAGCTTTAATTCTGTCATACGCTAAAATACAATGCGCGGTGACGGCTCATCCCGTTTGGCAACATACATTGGAAAATCATCTCCCTTGTAAGGATTGTCGCCGAGTGTCACTTCCAAACGCACCGTCTCATAGGCGAGTTCCGGGTAATTATTTTCTTTGCTCAAATGCCCTAACATAACCGTGCCAAAATTATCATGTAATACCTGACCGAGCAATTTTCCTGACAGTTCATTAGATAAATGTCCGCGTTCCCCAAGGATCCGTTTTTTTAACGGATATGGGTAACTTCCCACCTCTAACATATGCACGTCATGGTTTGCTTCTAATAAAAGGGCATCCAGATGCTGCATCTTTTCTATGGTCGCATCATCATAGATTCCAAGATCTGTCATCACGGCTGCTGTTTTGGCTCCGTTTTTTACTTTGTATGCCACCGGCTCTGCAGCATCGTGGGAAATCGGGATCGGTTCTATCGAAAGCTCTCCGACCTCAAAATTCTCACCCGGTCTTATCTCACAAAACAGGGTATCATCGATCTTTCCAACTGATTTGGTATGTTTGATCGCATCGATCGTTCCTGCTGTCGCATAAATCGGTAGTCCATACCGTCTTGCGATCACGCCCAGTCCTGCAATGTGGTCGATATGTTCATGCGTTACTAAAATCGCCTGCATCTCTTCGGTTTTCAGATCAAAGGTATTTAAACCATTTTCAATCCTTTTTCCACTGATCCCGGCATCGATCAGCACATGACAGTCATCCGTCCCGATACAGATACAGTTTCCGCTGCTGCCGCTGGCAACACTGCACAATTCCATTCTTTTGTCTCCATTCCGTTTTGTTTTATTTCCATGCCAGTTCGATCTGGTCACCCGCCTTTAATTCTGCAGAATACTGCGCATTCTGTCCATTCAGGTTCGTAATGATACTTCTGCCATTGGATGCTTTCAGATCAAACGGATAAAAGTCAAAGATATCGACAAAGATGTAATGTGATTTTCCACTGAGTCTTACCGGCTCACCATTGATATAAACCAGGATACCGATGGTTCCAGGCTCCTGTTCTAATAAATTCTCCCCGGCCGGTCTTTCTGCTGCCTCCTCAGAAGAAAGCATTGTTTCCGGCTCTGCAGCATCTGTTCCAGCTGCTTTGTTTTCCTCTGCATCAGCTGTCACGGTTCCATCGTCCGTTGTCACTCCTGCTTCAGCAGCTTCTGTTCCAGCTGCTTCCTTTGCCGCTTCTGACTCTGTTCCAGTTCCAGCTGTCTCTGCCGTTTCTGCTTCCTCTGGCAGCTCTTCCTCCACCGGAGTTAAGTTCTGTGGCATATAAGCAGACGATTTATAAGAGATAACTGTCCACTCGATCGTAAAGTTCTCATAAACTAATGTGTCAAAATTTGCCTCACGGTTATTGACTAAAATCACATGTTCTTTGCTGACTTCCACATCCATAAAGGTCACAAGCTGTCCTACTGTATAGAAGCTGCGGGTTTCGATCTCGTCGCCCGGTTGGATCTCATAGGATGGCATCTCTAATTTGCCATTGACCTCTAAGAATTTCGGACAACGGATGATACTTCCATTGACCACAAAAGATACGGTATCCGCACTGTATTCCTCTAACTGCTCCAATGTGCAGACTGCCGCCGGTCCTTCTGTCGATGGCTCGATGATGATATCGGAGTTTGGTTCCAATGGGGAATTGATATTGGTAATTCTTCCATTCATATAAACCTCTGCCGACTCACCCGGTTCGCCGCGCACGATGCGTTTTGCACCATTGACGAAGAACTCAAGTTCCGATCCCCGTTTCGGAAACAGATCATCATTTGGATAACCTGCCTGCAATGCTGCATCCACAATTGTCAGGTTATTGTTATCATACAGTTTCAGACGTTCTCCGTTAAAACGTACCATGATAAAGCCATTGCGCTGCTCGTAATAATTCAGGCAGATGCCGATCGGGGTAACCAGTAATGGGTCTTTTTCTGCCTCTTTTTCTTTCTGATCGAAGATGACCCGCTGTAAGACTTCCTCACCTCGTAAGGCAACACGCTCTTTTGGCAGATCCAGGCGTTCCGCAAGCATCTCGGTGTAACCATGTATCTTACCGCCACCGCCGACGATAAAGACCGCGCTGACACTCTGCCCGCCATTTAACTCTTTGATCTTTTCTGCTACCTCAGATGTCATCTTTTCTACTACCGGTGCAGTCAGCTCCCATACCTCTTTCGCGGTGATCGTATGCTCGATCAGCATAATGTCTTTGTATGTAATCTTATCCGCCATACTGCTCTGCAGTTTAATGTATTCTGCAGTCTTAAAATCAACCAGATAATGCTGCACGATCAGCTCGGTCAGTTCATCTCCTGCCAGTGGTATCATACCATATGCAATGATACTTCCATCCTTGGTAATAGAAATATCAGAAGTTCCCGCACCGATATCGACCAGTGCGATATTTAACAGACGATAACTCTCCGGAATGGCGACATTGATCGCTGCAATAGGCTCTAAGGTCAGATTGGCAACAGCCAAATCGGCCTGTCCAACCGCAGCATAAAGTCCATCTACAACATCCTCCGGAAGAAAAGTTACGATAATGTCCTCACTGATGCGCTGTGCTTTATGTGATTCGATGTTGGAAAACGGTTCGTCATCCAGAAAATACTTCACAACAGAATAGCCCACGCAGTAAAATTTGTACTTCGTGTCGTTCATCTCCTGCAAAATATTCTGTGCCTTTTCAATACCAAGCAAATCTAATGTATGGATGTCTTCACCTGTTACAACGGTTTCCTCCGGGAAATCAAGCACAACATTGGTAGTCACTGTCTTTAAGACACGACCAGCGGCTGCGATACATACCTCTTTCAGCGGCACTTCAATCTGTGCTTCCAGTACTTCTTTCATTTTTTTAATGGTATGTCCTACCCTGCCAATGTCATGGATCTGTCCATCTAACATCGCACGCGTATCGTGCTCCATGATGTGCTGGGCTACTACCACAAAATTGTCTTCGTCTTTGTAGCCTACGGTCCCGACTACGTTTCTTGTTCCGATATCAAGACCAAATACTAAAGATTGTTCCATTCCAACTGCATCGCTCATCTGCGGTCTCTCCTACTTCTTTTTTCTATTCCCTAACGCCTCTTTTAACTGCGTAATCGTTTCTTCCACACTTCCATTATTATCGAGCACCAGACTGCAATGACTGCGATATTCTTCCTCGCTTAGCTGACTGTCGAAAATCTGGCGTATCTTTTCCTCTGAATATCCTCTGGATGCGATGAGTCGCTGCCTTCTGATATCCTCTCTGGTATAAATATACCAGAGTTCGTTACAGATTTCATAATAATGCTGCTTCCAGAAAAAGGAAATCAAGTGTTCCCCTTTTCTGTTCCTGTTCCCAGACTTCTTTCACATATTGCCTGACTGCCGGGTGCACGATTTCATTCATCCGGGTTCTCTTTTCTTCATCTGCAAAAATGACTGCCGCCAGTTTTCCGCGGTCAAATCCACCTCCCGGAAGGTAAATATCCTCCCCCCGGAAATGGTCTTTTATCGTCTGATAGCATGCCGTACCCGGTTCCATCAGTTCATGTGCGATCTCATCTGCCAGCATCACGCGGATGTTCTGCTGTTTTTTTAAATAGGATAAAATCTCTGATTTGCCGGCACCCACACCGCCTGTGATCCCTATAAATTTCATCTCAAGCCTCCCATCCGGTTCTGCCATGTTACTTTGCCTCATACCAGTTGTTTCCTGCATGTGTATCTACTTCCAGTGTTACTTTAAGGTCTGCTGCATGGTGCATTTCCTCTTCCATGATGGCTTTTACCTGTTCGGTTTCTTCTTTTGCAGTCTCCACTAGCAGTTCATCGTGTACCGTAAGGATCAGTCTGGACTGCAAGCCCTCTTCTAACAGCCTGTCATGCACACGGATCATCGCGATCTTGATGATATCCGCCGCCGTTCCCTGTATCGGGGAATTCATAGCAATACGCTCTCCAAACGAACGCTGCATGAAGTTGCTGCTGGAAAGTTCCGGTACCGGACGCCTTCTGCCAAACATCGTTGTCACGTAGCCGGTCTGCTTTGCCTGTTCCACTAGCCCATCCAGAAATGTCTTGATCTTTGGATAAGTCTCAAAATAACGCTCGATATATTCGGCCGCTTCCTTTTTGCTGATACTGAGATCCTGGCTCAATCCAAATGAACTGATGCCGTAAACGATTCCGAAGTTGACTGCCTTTGCATTTCTTCTCTGCAGATCTGTCACCTCATCAAATGGGATATGGAATACCTGGGATGCCGTGATCCGGTGGATATCCTGTGCCTGCTGATAGGCTTCGATCAGCTTTTCGTCTCCTGACATATGCGCCAGCACACGAAGTTCGATCTGGGAATAATCCGAATCCAGAAAAACATATCCATCCTTTGGTACAAATGCCTTACGGATCAGTCTTCCCAGTTCGATCCGCATTGGAATGTTCTGTAAGTTTGGTTCGGTACTGCTTAATCTTCCGGTTGCCGTGATCGTCTGGTTAAAGGACGTATGAATCCTGCCATCCTCTCTGATATAAGTCACAAGTCCATCGGCGTAAGTCGATTTTATTTTGGTCAGCTGACGATATTCCAGGATATCTGCGACAATCGGAAATTCCGGTGCCAGACGGTCTAAGACATCCGCCGCGGTCGAATATCCGGTCTTTGTTTTCTTTGCATACGGCATTTTCAGTTTCTCAAACAAGATCACACCGAGTTGTTTTGGGGAATTAATGTTAAATGCTTCTCCGGCTGCTTCCTGGATCTGTGTTTCCAGTTCTGCGATCCTGACTGCCAGCTTATCGCCGTATTCTTTTAACGCATCTCCACAGGCGATGATGCCTTCGTTTTCCATATCGGCAAGAGTAAAGACGAGTGGCATCTCAATCTCGGAAAACAGGGAAAACATTCCCGTTTCCTTTAGCTGCTGTTCCATCTTTTCCTTTGCCGCTGCTGCCACATATGCCTGATAGCAGACACAGGTTAAAAATGCTTCTTCCTGCCCTGCCATTGCAGCCTCATAAGTCTGTTTTCCGATCAGATCCGCCCGCGACGGAATGAACAGGCTTAAGTAATCCTTTGCAATATCCTCATACGGATATTCATTTTTGATCGGATTTAACAGGTAAGCTGCGATCGTATCATCAAACAGGTTTTCTAATGAAATGCTGCCGTATTTCTTTTTCTCGATCAGCCCAAGCGGCTTTAACTGGGGTTTTAGATCAAGCGTTGCATAAGAGGCTGCCTCACTGTTTAAAAACAGGGAAAGCAGTTCGTCCTGTGAAAGCTTTTCTCCAATCTGCAAAAATGCGGTATCCGCTCCAGCCACGCTGACTGCAAACCCCAATAACTTCTCTTCTTTTTCCGATAACACAACTTTAAAACCGCAAGCCCTGCCCTTTAAAGATGCAAGAAACGATTTTGCCTCCTCGGATGAAGTTATCTTATGAAACTGTTCTGTTTCCCGGCTCTTTTTCGTATCGACCTCAAAACGTCCCAACAGATTTTTAAACTCCAGACGTTTGCACAGCAGATACGCTTCTTCTGTATACAAAGAAGAAATTCCGGCAATCTTTGCCTGTTCCAGTTCATACGGAATCGCGGCATGGATCTCGATCGTGGCAAGTGTTTTGCTCATCTGTGCCAGTTCATAATTTTCTTTTAAATTCCTGCTGGCTCTTGGCGGTCGGATTTCATCTACATGTGCATACGCATTTTCGATACTGCCGTACTGTGCTATGATCGCGGTCGCCGTCTTTTCTCCGATGCCCGGTACGCCGGGGATATTGTCGGAGGTATCACCCATCAGTGCCTTGACATCAATAAACTCGATCGGTGTCACCTGATATTTTTCTATCACTTCTTTGGTGTTGTAATCTTCGATCTCGGTTCCGGTGCGCTTGGTCTTTGGAATACGAATCTTGATCCGGTCTGTTGCAAGCTGCAGCAGATCACGGTCACCTGATACCACAGATACCGTCAGTCCCTTTGCCTCGCTCTGTTTTGCGATCGTTCCTAAAATATCGTCTGCCTCATATCCGCCTTTTTCCACGACCGTGATGCCCATCGCCTTTAACATTTCTTTCATCAGGGGAACCTGCTGCCGCAGCTCTTCTGCCATCGGTTTTCTGGTTCCCTTGTACGCGGCAAACATCTTGTGGCGAAAGGTCGGTTCCGACACATCAAAGGCAACCGTTAAGTAATCCGGCTGCTCCTCCTCTAATATTTTAAACATAATATTTAAGAAACCATATACTGCGTTCGTATGCAGTCCCTCTGAATTTGTCAGATCAGGGATACCAAAAAATGCCCTGTTTAAAATACTGTGTCCATCGATCAATACCAGCTTTCCGCCCATGTCTGTCTCCATTCTGTTTTAGATTGCCCTCGTATATACTTTCAGCCATTCTCTCTCTTCGTCTGTCATATACGGGGAAATGGTATCGTATACCATCTTATGATAATCATTTAATAATTTCTTTTCCCTGCCTGTCATCTCATCCGGGTCGATCGCATCCAGATCGATCGGTGCATATGTGATATTTTCAAATTCCATAAACTGACCATACTCATTTTTCTCAGCCTTATGGCAGACAAGTTCGTTTTCGGTACGGATGCCGTATTTGCCTTCCAGGTATACCCCCGGTTCATCCGTTGTGATCATACCTTCTTCCAGCACTCCATTGTCATGGCGTTCCGGTACGACTCTCCAGCGGAAACCATTTGGCCCCTCATGGACATTCAACACATAACCCACACCATGTCCCGTGCCACATTTATAATCAATGCCAAGCTCCCAGAGTGGTCCTCTGGATAAGATGTCCAGATTTAATCCGGTACATCCATATAAGAACTTCGCATGTGCAAGATTTAAGTTGGAACGGCAGACCGTTGTGAAATGTTTTCTCATCTCATCCGTGATCGGGCCGAGTGCCATAGTTCTTGTAATATCGGTCGTTCCCTCAAAGTAATGTCCGCCGGAATCTACCAGAAGAAATCCTTCTGGTTTTAACTCGGTATCGCTCTCCGGTGTTGCTGCATAGTGCATCATTGCAGCATTCGGACCATAGGCACAGATCGTATCAAAACTTAACTCAATGAAATTATCCTGCTCTCTTCTTCTCTCCTCGAGATAATCAGATGCAGAAATCTCTGTCATTGGGATCCTGCCAATGTTGGTTTTCAGCCAGTACATGAATTTGGTAAATGCAACACCATCTTTGACATGTGCCATACGGGTGTTATCCACCTCAGTCTTGTTTTTGATGGCTTTCATCAACTCGGTTGGATTTGGTTTGTCCACAACTTTGATTTCTTTGTTTAAGCTGCTGCAGATCCGGTAGTTTACAGTCCCTGCATTCATCAGCACAACAGCCTCCGCCGGGATCTGTGGTACGTACTCATAGATCGCGTCATATGGTCTTGTGGTAATGTGGTTTTCGTCCAGATAGCTGCGGATCTCCGGTGTTACAACCTCCTCCTGTAAAAACCAGATACACTCGTTCTCTGTTACTACAAGATAGGATAATATAACCGGAACATATGCGATGTCGCCGCCACGGATATTTAACAGCCATGCAATATCATAAAGACTGGTCAGAATGTGGGTATCCGTTCCCTCTTTTTTCATGACCTCACGCAGATCTGCCAGTTTACTCTTTGTGCTCTTGCCGGAATATTTTTCTTCTAAAATAAATAACGGCTCTTTTGACAATGCCGGACGGTCTTTCCAGATCAGGTCGACCAGATCTTCTTTTACATATAAGGTGGCATGCTTTTCTGCTGCGATCTTTTCTAATTTTGCTCCCCAGGTGCCGTTTACCACACGTCCGTCAAATCCGAGGCATCCGCCCTCCTGTAATTTGTCTGCAATAAACTCATCTGTAGCTGGAACGCCTTCCTCGCCCATGCGGTAAAGGGTTACGGTGCTTCCCTTTAACTGGTTCTCTGCCTGAACAAAGTAACGTCCGTCTGTCCAGAGACCTGCTTCCTCAAGCGTAATGACTGCCGTACCGGCTGATCCGGTAAATCCGGTTATGAATTTTCTCGCCTTAAAATGTTCGCCCACATACTCGGACTCGTGAAAGTCTGAGGTTGGAACAAGGTACACAGTAATGTTCCGCTTTTTCATTTCTTCACGCAATGCTTCTAATCTTTCCTGTATCATAGTTTCCTCCATCGCTGTCTTTTGTTTATAGTTCTGTGTATTCAAAGAATTTTGTATCGATCTCCGGATAGGAGCGTTTCAGTGAAATCGGTCTGCCGGAACGGGTCAAAAAGCAATGTGAGCTTTTTCCGGTCGTACGCAGTTCACCTGTCTTCTTATCAGTCATGCGATATTCTAACTCTAATTTGATCCCATTATACTTCACGATCTTTGGTTCGATCACGACAATGTCATCAAAATGTACCATACTGTGATATTCACAGGATACGGCTAAGACAGGGCTAATGATCTCCATCTCTTCCATCTGCTTGTAACTAAGCCCGATCTGTTCCATCAGATCCATTCTCGCCTCTTCCATCCACTTAATATAGTTGGAATGATGAATGATCCCCATCTGATCTGTCTCGTAATACTTTGCATGATGCTCATAAGGACGGATCTTGATGTCATCCATATGCTCGGCATAAATTTCAATTTCTTCTCCTGCCATACAATGTCACTACCTTTCTTTCTATGAGGACAAAGAGTCCGGTAACAACTCTTCGCGCACTTAACTTAATTATCGCACATGACAGGCGGAATTTCAATTCATGTTGCAAAAAAAGTCCGGTCAGCGAAACAGCCGACCGGACTTTTTCCTTTTTCCTTATTCTCCTGTTACTTTAAATTTACCGATGAGGTTACGCAGTTCATCTGCCTCTCCGCTCATTTCCTGACTGGCAGCTGCACATTCCTCCGAAGTAGCGGAATTGGTCTGTACCACATCATTGATGTTTTCCACGCCCTCGTTGATCTGCTGGATCGCATGAGTCTGCTCATCCAATGCCTCTGCGATACCACCGACCTCTTTTGTAATAATCTTTGAATTATCTGCAACAACTGCAAATCCCTTTCCTGCCTCTCCTGCGCGGGCAGCCTCAATCGAAGCATTTAAAGCAAGCAGGTTCGTCTGGGATGCGATCTCATTGATCGTTGCAATGATATTACTGATCTGCTGGGATGCTTCATTAATGTCATTCATAGACTGAACCATCTCCTGCATCTTATTATTTCCTTCGAGTATCTCATTGCCAAGCTGTCCCACTTTGCCACTGATCTCTTTTGCCTGCTCTGCATTCTGTGCAACACGCTCTGCTACACTGTTGATGGTTGCAGTCAGTTCCTCTACGACTGCAGCCTGGTTTGTAGCACCTTCGGCAAGATCGGTAGAACTCTCTGCCACCTGTCCGGCTCCACCAGATACCTGATCAGATGCTTTCCGGATGCCCTTTACCGTGTCAGACATACTTGCTTCAAATTGCATAATGGAATCCAGGATACCGACAAAATCTCCCTTCCATTCTACTTCCGGCTGTACATCAAAGTTACCATTTGAAAACTCATTCATGGCACGTGCGATATCGTCCACATAAGAACCCAAAATACGGATGGATTTTCGCAGGCTGTGTGCCAGTGCACCGATCTCGTCATCAGAACGATATTCGATCGTACTGTGCAGGTTTCCGGCTGAAAGCTCTTCTGCAACCGCATCAATCGCACCCAGCGGTGTCAGAACAGAATCTACAATAATCTTTCCTATCTTAAGTGCAACAATTACTGCGATCACCACAAATGCGATCACGACTACGATACCAAGCATTGCAAATATGTTCATCTGCAGTATCGCACTGTCCTCTTCCTGTGCCGTATAAGTATCCAGCTTATTTGCCATGCTTACCAGATTATCCAACGCAGGTGTGCAGACTGTTAAGATCTGCTCGGTTGCTTCATCTTTCTGTCCTGCTGCAATCTGTTCTGTGATCGCATAACCAATCTCCCCCCATTCGGTCAGGGCATTTACGTACTCCTGATACAAGTCATCTCCGATCACATTGCAGTCTTCGATGATCTGAAGCTGTATTTTCACATCCTCAAGTTTTTCGGAAACCCCACTCTGATAATCTGCATAAGTGGAGGTGTCATCATTCAATGCCATCTCACGGATACTGCGTGCTGCCACATTTATATCGATCCGGCATTCTTTTACTGCCACATTTGTTTTTGCAACTTTGTTAATATAACGGTTGGTCGTTCCATATAACCGGCAGATTACAACCAGTGCGATCACACCTGATGCGATCATCAGTCCGATTACGATCTGATAGCCATAATTCAATCGTTTCTCAATCCGCATTTTTTCAAGTTTTTCTCTCATATGTAGTCTTACCTCCTACTATTCCACTTTATCCTCTGATTTTTTTCAATATTATAACACGCATTGTTAGAATTTCAATCCAGAATTTCCAAAAAATCTATAAAAAATTTAAGAAAACTTTAATTGTATTTTCCCCTGTTCTGCCCTATCATATGGTACATTCCAGGAAACCCTGCACCATTTTTATTTTTTATAATAGGAGGAAATTTATGACAGCTACAACAAATTCACGTCATAGAAAAAAGAAAAAGAACAAAGCCGCCCTGCTCATAATCGAGCTCCTGATCCTGCTGATCCTTGCGGCACTGGCATTCGCAGCCACCAAATTCATGAAGATCAACACCACCCCTCTGGACAATTCCAATATTTCCATCAATGAAGATATTTCCGATGAATCCCAGAAGATCATGGATGGTTATAAGACCATCGCTCTGTTTGGTCTGGACAACCGTTCCAACGGAGATCTGATGCAGGGGCGCAGTGATGTGATCATGATCGCCGCCATCAATGGCAAGACACATGATGTCAAGATTGCTTCTGTCTACCGTGACAGCTATTTAGACACCGGGGATGGCATATTTCAGAAATGCAACGCCGCTTACGCAAAGGGTGGACCGGAGCAGGCAATCTCCATGCTCAATACAAATCTGGACTTAAATATCACAGACCACGTTACAGTCGATTTTAATGCAATTGTAGAATGTGTGGATTTATTAGGTGGGATTGAAATGACGATCACAGATGATGAGGCAAACCTGATGACCGGCTACATCCGTGAGATCAACGAACTGACCGGTCACTCCTCTGTCGTTCCGCCTTCCGGTGGTACTTATACATTAGACGGCGTACAGGCATGTGCCTTTGCAAGGATCCGCTATGGCGGTGGAAATGATTACAAGCGAACGGAACGTCAGCGTGCCGTGCTTTCTGCCATGGTTGCCAAAGCCCAGAAATCCAATCTGCTGACTTTAAACAAATTGATCAATGAAGTATTTGGTGATATTGAAACGAACCTGTCTACCACAGACATCATTTCACTTTCCACAAAAATATACAGCTATGATATGGGAGAAACGACCGGTTTCCCATTTGAAAAGGCAACCCATACCTACGATTCGGTCGGAGATGTCGTTATCCCATGTGATCTGGCATCCAATGTCACAAAGCTGCATCAGTTTTTATATGACGATGAAAACTATACTCCGTCACAGACTGTGCAGCAAAACAGTGAAACAATTATCCAGAAAACCGGATTTCGTCAGGGAGACGGCTATTAAAATGAGCGCCGGCTTTTTGCATACATCAGTATCGCGAACACTGCGATACTGATGAGCGAAATCCCAAGTCCCATCCGAAATCCCGGAGTCTCATATTTCAAACAGATCTCATGTTCCCCTTCATCTAAGGAAACACTTATAAATCCTTCTCCAAATACCTGTGGCTGTGTTTTTACTCCGTCCACATAAAGCGTCCAGCCATCATCATTAGCAATGGAAAAGATCATTCTCCCGTCTTCTTTTACATTTACCTTTCCTGTGATCTTCGTATCAGAAAAAGATGTCAGTTCCATCGTCTGCTGTTGCAGCGTATCATAAGCATCTGCCAGCACCTCTAAATTCAGTTTATAAGCCTTCAGGGAAAGTGTCTGGTTTATCGTATTTTTTATCTGGATGGTATCTCCTGCATTGCAGTATCCCAGATCCAGCGTATAACCATGTGACACTTTGGAAAATGATTTTGTCCTGCCATCACTGATCTCTTCCGTCAGATTTTCCACTGTTGTCTTGCCATAGGTTGCAAAGATATAAGCATCCTCAGAAACCTCTATCGTGGATACTCCGTTTTCGGAAGCTGCCGGGATCTCTGTCAGCATCGGTTCTTTCGCGCCAAGCAGATATGCCAGCTCATTCTGCGCCTCGACCTTATCCTCTGCCCCTTTGTAATTCCACGCATCAACGACATCCTCTGACATCATAAAGCCAAGTGGCAGCACATATTTGTTTTCATATAAATAGGTGGAACCGCTCTGTGCGACCAGCGTGCGGATCGGATTTGCCTCCTCTCCATTGTCCGCAATCACATATCTTAAGGAAAGCATGGCGGAAAGCAAGGGTGTTGCACCATTGATGCAGTAAAAGTTCTTCCCCCCCTCCATGCCGACTGCCTGATAAAAATGGCTGATATCCAGATTCATCAGGGAGGAAAACTGGGTTGCAGAGTGATAACCGAACAAAGCCGCATCATTTTTCGTCTTGCGTTCCAGCTCTTCCGTCCGGTAAAAAGTGACTCCCTCATCCTTTGTGAGTTCTTTTACGTCGGAGAGGACATCCTGGTAATCCGACCAGGACTGCACATAAGGTGTTCTTCCGGTTGTGCCAAGCCCGGTCTGGTTAAAATTCATCAAAAGCTCTGCCACCATGGCAAAGCAGGCAATCTGGAGCATCAACGTCTTCACGCGTGCCCCATCCCAGAAATAAAAGCATAAAATAACCGTATAGATCACAAGAAAGACCGGTGTGGTCGACTTTGCTTCCGTGCTGATCAGATCTTCCTCTGAGATCTGATACGACCACAAAAATACTGCCGCCGGTACTGCCCCCGCCACGAGTGCATGCCAGAGACAGTTTCCCTTGAAATGCAGGAAAGTCTCATAGGAGAGCACCAGCAGTAAAAAGAGATATAAAAAGCTTTGTCTGCCCGGCAGGGAATCCGGAAAATGAAGTCCGTGCCAGATAAAATCCAGCTGGTTATTGGCAAAGCTGAGCAGGAAGAACAGTGCTAAAAATCCACCCACACATTTCTTCTTCCAGGAGAATTCCCGGTTTAAAAAAAACAGCACAAACAACATCACCGTAAACACACCACAGTAAATGTTCGGCCAGTGGTTTCTCCCAGTGTATACGTCCGTCATTGCCGAATGTCTGCCAAGTTCTGCGATCAGATTAAAATACCACTCCATCTGATCCGGAAAGGAAATATTTTTTGACCCGCTGCTTCCCAAAATGATCGCTTCCGGTATGATCAGGACTGCTCCTGTCCCACCGGCAAGCAGCGAATACACGAAAAACCGGATCCACGCTTTTATCCCGCTCTCCCTGTTCTGTAAAAATGTAACTAAAAACCAGATTACGAGGAAAATGCAGATCATGATCGAAATATAATAGTTGCTTAAAATACAAAGTGAAAGACTGACATAGTAAAGAGCCGTTTTTTCTTCCTTCACAAGTTTTTCGAGCCCCACCAGAACAAGCGGTGCTAACGCAATGCAGTCCATCCACATGATATTCCAGGCATAGGCTGCCACAAATGCAGACAGTGCGTAAGCCGTTGCAAAAATTGAAATTGCCGGATGATTGGAAGAAAAATGGTATTTTAAATAAGCTCCAAAAAACAGTCCTGCCAGCGAGATCTTGAGCACCACAAGGATCGTCATAAATTCAATGACCGCCCCCTGCGGACAGAAAATCAACAGCCAGTTTAATGGACTTGCCAGATAATACGCATACAGCGAGACAAAGTCCACGCCAAGCCCGACATTCCAGGTATAAAAGGCACTGCCGCCCTCTCTTAATTTATGAAGCAGTTCTGTAAAAAACGGACAGTACTGATGGTACATATCAATATGCAGGATACACTGATCTCCAAACGGATACACTTCATGGCTGATACATACGATCACCACCAGCAACAGGGGCAGCAGAAAAGATGCTGCTAACGGAAGCCGTTCTTCCCATTTCTTGTTTCTGTCTTTTTCTTTCACGATTACGACCTCTTACTTTTTCTGATAATCAAATAGCTGATAATATTCCAGTTTCCGATAGGTGTCCAAACCACTCTTTTCCTCTTTGACCGTGCTCTCCACACCGTCTGATTTCTGCAGCCGCACGGCAGAGAGGATCGGATATTCCTCTTTTAAATCCATCAGATAGGACTGGTAGGAAGAAAGCGGTACTCCTGCTCGTTCCAACACTTCTGCTGCCAGATAGTTTGCACTGGTGTCTGCTCCGGTTTCCGCATCAATATCATAATTTGCCCACATAACATATGGTACCTGATAGCGGAGTTTCTGCTCTTCCTCGTCCAGATTGTTCCACTGCATGCCGTTTTTTGCAAGGATGGAATATGCCACTGCATCCCCCGGCTGATGGTCTCCAAAAAAAACGATCACTGTCTTTTCATCCACCTGTGAGAAATAATTTACCAGCTCTTCAAGTGCCTGATCAGATAATCTGATCAGGGATAGATATTGATTCAGGGAAAAATTCTGCGTGTCTGTCACTGTGATATCCGGTGTAAAATTATTATAAGAATCCTGATAGCCACCATGATTCTGCATCGTTACATTAAAGGCGAATAAAGGTTTTCCATCTTCTTTCGTCTCATAAAACTCGATCAGTTTTTCCACGCAGCTCTCATCACTGATATACTGTCTGACATAATGCGGGATCAGATAATCTTCTTTAAATACGCTGCGGTCAAATCCAAGATACGGATAGACGGTATCCCTGTCCCAGCCGTCTGCATTGAAAGGATGCGTTGCCACTGTCTCATAGCCAAGCCCACGCAGATATTCCGGCAATGCCATCATCTCTCCGGTGATGTACTGCTGATAAGGGACACTTCCCTGCGGCAGAAATGCCATGGTATTTCCGGTCAGAAATTCAAATTCGGTATTTGCCGTGTTGCCTCCGCAGACGGAGACGTTCAACATTCCACTCACCGTATTGTCTGCCCCCTGCTGTAAGCTGTGGACAAACGGCATGTAATCTTCATTTGTATCAAATTCTCCGAGCACGGAGAGATCGGAAAATGCCTCATCCATAATGACAAGGATATTCGGCAGATCTTCTTGTGATGTCTGATCCGACGTTGTATCATACTCCTCCAGTACCGACTGCGCTTCCCCCCTGTCATATCCTGCCGGTTTTTCAATGGACATATACGCCAGATTCATCACAAAGGTTACCGCTACTCCATCCACATTTGTCATGTAAACTGGCGTAAATAACTTATTATATAAACGATGGCTGTTCTGGAAACTTTCTTTCTGAAGCGTACCGGAAAATCCGGCCAGTACAAACACCACTGCTGCTGCCGCGGCCGCACGTTTCCAGAATGCGATCCTGCAGACAGACACCTTTGCAAAATGAAGTAAAACGATCAGTGCCGTCAATGCGATCGTCGCTGCCACCATCCGGACAGTCGGTGTAAAATCATAATTGTCCGCCACGCTTGCCGCTGTCTTTATCGATAAGATATCCCATGGCACGATCGGGTTGGTGCGGAACTGCACCACATAGGCATTTGCAATTCCATAAACCATCGTTATCCCGCACAAAATACGGTATGCTGATTTTATGGTTCCGGTTATGCCAAACAAAATAACTGCCGCAAACTCAAATAGGAGGATATTAAAAAACTGCGCCCATGGACGCACTTCTGCAAACGGATCGTGAGTGTAGCATTCTAATAAATAAAAACAAAGGATCGGCGGAAGCACAAACCATAAGACATTACCTGCCACTCTTCCTGCCCTTTGTAAGCCTTCTTTGGGTATTACAACTTTTTTTGGCTCCTTTTTCTGTGTGGAGCTCTTTAATTTTCTACTTCCATTCATGGTAAATCTCCTTTTGCCATCAGACATTTTATCATATTCTTCCTGTGATTGGAAATGAGTTCGCTAAATTTTCACAAAAACTTTTGCACTCCTGTTTGTCTTTTTTTGGCGCTTTATGTGTATAACAGCAAAATTGTATTTTTTTCTGACAAAACTTTGCTTGACTTTCCCTACAAAGTTCACTACTATGCTTATATGGGGCATGCAAGAAGCTCATAATAAGATGAAGAAGGGTTTTTAAAATGAACGTTGAAACGGAGCTGACTCGTTTAACGAAAGAAAATGATGATTACAGACAGATCATTGAAACACAGCAGAATACCATTCGACGATTGATCGATTTCTATATTCTTGGTCAACCCGTAAATGAAACAAAAAGCGGACAGCATTAAATGCTGTCCGTTTTTCTTCTCTCGAATGCCGGCAATGGGACTTGAACCCATACGATGTTGCCACCGCCAGATTTTGAGTCTGGTGCGTCTGCCATTCCGCCACGCCGGCTT
>ENA-UOJC01001542-UOJC01001542.1-human-gut-metagenome-genome-assembly--contig:-C104-NODE-1542-length-30555-cov-22.508426_pt1 | contig 30555 bp, 21 predicted proteins | sample MGYA00242339_ERZ723886 | MGnify/ENA metagenome assembly ERZ723886 | reverse complement strand
GATCGGCGGACAGGCTTACTACGACGACCGCAAGTATTTTCTTTTTTCGCCCGACACGCCCGTGCCGCAGGCCGTGGAGAGCTTCCGCAAGACGGGCGTGGGCCAGCAGATGAGCGACGGGACGTTTGACTTCGTCGTGCGGCCCAAGGTGAAGAGCCGGAGCGTGCTGATCCGCAAGCTCGCCCACGGGCGCATCAGCAAGACCCAGGACGACGCCGTGCAACTGACCTTGAAGTTTTTTCGCACGGAGAACGTGGTCATAGCCCAGGCCATCATGGACGAGGCGCAGGACGCCATCGACGCCCTGCTCGAATATCAACTGACGAAGTAAAAGAAGGGAGGAAGAAACAATCATGAGTGTACACTTGATATATTATCAGCAGGGCCACTAGATGATGGAGGCCGTGGCGACCGAGGAGGCATACCGTCGCTATCGCGACAGCCAGGCGCAGCAGCGCTGGGTGGAAACGATTCGCCATCCGAAGCCCGAGACCGACGTCTCGGCGGCGAAGCGCAAGCTGGTGCAGTTCAACTACTCCTGCTTGCCCACGGAGGACGGTTGCCTCAAAGGGGCGAAGCGACTGAGCAAGTCGGTCGGCATGGATATCGATCACCTAAGCGTTGACGAGGTGAATCTGGTCACTGCCACGGCGATCGAGAAGAAGGACGAGCTGGGCCTGCTCATGCTGGAGCGCAGCGCCCGCGGAGGCGGCCTCCACGTCGTCTTCCGCCGCCATCCCGAGATGGACCAGGAGGCCAACCTGCGCTGGGCCTCCGACCTGCTGGGCGTGGAGTACGACGCTGGGGCGAAAGACATTACTCGCGTCTTCTTCGCCACCACCAGCGAGGACCTGCTCTACCTCCATGAGGACCTTTTCGACAACGCGGAGTGTGAATCGTTCACGGGTTTGGATACTACTTCCACGGGCTCAGAGGCTACTTTCACGAACGAGAAGGCTACTTTTACGGCCTCTGAGACGGCCTCTGAAACGACTGAACAAAACGACGACGAGACTAAGACGGAGGAGGCCAAGACGAGCAAGAGCCAAGGCGAAACGACGGACGAGGAAGCAAGCGAAGCGGAGGGCCCTTTGTGCTACAAGGGCATTCCCTACGATCGCATCATCGAGAAATGGTGGGCCTTCTACAACGACGGCGAGCACCCCATACGGTCCAACCGCAACACGCTGACCTTCGAGTTGGCCGTCAACCTCCGCAACATCTGCGACTCCGACCCGCAGCTGCTGGACCGCATCATCCCCTGCTACGACGAGTTTCCCGAGGCGGAGAAAATGGCTTGCATCCGGTCGGCCCTGGGCGAGAAGAAGACGCAGATGCCGAAACGGCTGAAGGACGTGCTGACGGCCGTGCGCCAGGACATGAGGGCCGAGGCCCGGGAGGAGGCCGAGGAGGAGGAAGCCCTGCTGCAGGACGACCTCTACTACTACGACGCGCTGCCAAAAATGCCGCAGGGCGTGAGGGAGAGCATCGACGCCGTGGGCCCATACCTCGCCATGCCCGCTATCTTCGCCATCACGCCAGCCATCGGGATGCTCGCCACGGGCGTGCGCGTCGATATCCACGGCACTCCCTCGCAGCTCAACCTCATCAGCTATATCGCGGGAGACTTCGCCTCGGGCAAGGGCAGTATCGACCCGATCGTCTCCGCTTGGCTCTCGGAAGTAAAGATGGTCGATAAAGGCTACTTGGAGGCCGAAGAGGAATGGCGCGCGCGGAAGCGGGCGGCCAAGAACAAGAAGGAGCAGCCCGAGGACCCGAAGTATCCCGTGCGCTACCTGACCCTCAACAACACCGTGGCCAACCTCGCCGACCGACTGGCCAACACGGGTGGCAAGCACGCCTTTTCCTTTACGCCCGAGGCCGACACCGTGGCGCAGAAGTGGCGCACGGCGATGTGCGACTTCTCCGTGATGCTGCGCCAGGCCTACGACGGCACGCCCTACGACCGCGAGGCGAAATCGGCGGACGCCGTCAACGTACACATAGAGAAGTTGTTGTGGAACGTGGTGATGTGTGGCACGCCCGACGCCCTCTACCGCGTCATCACCAACTACACGGACGGTTTTCAGAGCCGTGTGGCCGTGGCCCGCACACCCGACAACACCTTCTCGGCGCTCGCGGAGAGCCCATACCGTCTGACGGAGGATCACAAGGCGAAGATCCAGCAAGTGGCCCACCTGCTGCCCTTGATGAACGGCGACGTGGAACTGCCGAAGCTGGAGAAGCGAGGCCGCCAGTGGCTGGAGCGAATCCGCATCGAGACGCTGGAGAACGACGACAAGACCAAGGCGCGCCAGCGCTTCCGCACCTGCCCCACGGCGATGCGCATGACGGCCTGTCTGATGCTCTGTCGTGTGGCCGAGCAGCTCATCCAGCACCACGGACTGCAAGGCGCTGAGACACAACTGAAAGCCGACCCAACGCTATGGCAGAAGATGCTCCAGCGCCAGCAGACGCCGCAGATGCTCGCCACTTTCGACGTCTTGGCCGACTACATGATCGACAACGCCATCTACTTCTTCCGAGAGCGTATCGAGGAGGCGTTTCGGGCTGCCACATACGCTCCAGCCGATGCTCCGCGCATCAAAAAGGGCTGCAACGACACGATCTATCAGAAATTGGACAACCAGTTTACCACAGAGGAAGCCTATGGTGTCACCACGATCGTGAGGGGCGTTGATGTCCAGAAAGGCAGAGTGCGCACCATGCTCAGTCGGTGGGAAAGCCAAGGGATGGTCCGGAGAATCGACCAGGGAGTTTATAGGAAGACTCACCGTTGTGAAATATAGCTCCGTTGTTACATTGTTACATTGTTACATTGTTACATTGTTACGTTTTCATTTCTCCACTTCCCTTCTTCGGGCTTTCGCAGTCGTCAAAGCAGTCGTCAAAACCGTCGTCAAAACAATCTTCAACAACAAACAAAAATGATCAAGAACATGTCAATTATCTTATCAGAACACTTCCGCCTCACGGAGTTTACCACCTCCCTCGTCGCCGTCACGCGGCGCATAGACAACACGCCGCCCCTCTCGGCGGTCGGCAACCTCCAGCAGCTCTGCCTCCACGTCCTGGAGCCGCTGCGGGCCCACCTCGGCCACGCCGTCCGCATCAACAGCGGCTACCGCTCGCCAAGACTCAACGCTGCCGTCGGAGGCGTGAAAAACTCGGACCACGCGCGCGGCTGCGCCGCCGACATTTTTATTCCTGACGCCAAGACGGGCCGCGAGTGGTTCGCCTGGATGATGGACAACCTCGAGTTTGACCAGCTCATCTGGGAGACCGCATCCGCGGGCAAGACCTGCTGGATCCACGTCGGCTACCGGGGCGCGGGCCGCAACCGCCAGCAGGTGATCGGCCACCTCGTGAAGCGATAGGCCGCCCGTCCAGACAAGTCCCCTACTCCGCCTCAGCCTAATAGACGCACGACAGGCTCGGTACATTTCCGCCGCCCAGTCGTGCGTTTTGGCCGTCTTAGGGCAATTTTACAAAAAACACCTTATCTTATAGTGATTATCGCAAAATTTAATGTATATTTGCAGCAAAATTCGGTGAACTTATATTTGAACATGGGCATAAGCAAAGAATTAACGGAAGAGGATGTCAAGTTCCGCTATATTAACGAAGCCATCACAAGCAAGGAATGGCCAAAGGATAGTATATACATGGAACAGAAGGTCAAATTTACCGATGGTAAAATTAGCCTTCATGGCAATCTTGTGCATAGAGAGAAACCGAAGTTTGCAGACTATGTGCTTTACGCAAACAAGGCAACACCAATAGCCATTGTAGAAGCAAAGGATGCCAATCATTCTGTTTCTCATGGATTGCAACAAGCCATGACCTATGCCCAAATGCTTGATGTGAAGTTTGCATATAGTTCAAATGGTGAAGGTTTTGCCGAACATGATTTCTTGACAGGCAAAGAACGCACTTTTGCTATGGACGAGTTTCCAACCAAAGAGGAACTTATCGAAAGATATAAAAGTGAGGCTAACGATGGAAACGGGCTTAACGAACAAGAGTTGGCTGTCATTGATCAGCCTTTTTGCACTGGTCAGAATATTTTTCCACCACGATATTATCAACGCAATGCAGTAAACCGCACAGTCAATGCCATTGCGAAAGGACAAAACCGTGTGCTCCTTGTCATGGCAACTGGCACAGGCAAGACATATACTGCATTCCAGATTGTATGGCGTTTACTTAAAAGTGGATTGAAGAAGAAAGTGTTGTATCTTGCAGACCGCAACATATTGGTTGACCAATCCATACAGCAGGACTTCAAGCCATTAGAAAAGGTAACGCACAAGATAGACTACTCAAAAGACAGGAACCACTTGGAAGAATTGGGTTCTTATCAAGTGTTCTTTGCACTCTATCAACAGTTGATTGGACAAAATGATGCCAAAAACTATAAGGAGTTGTTTCCTAATCCCGACTATTTTGACCTTGTTATCGTAGATGAGTGTCATAGAGGTAGCGCAAAGGATGATAGCAACTGGCGAAACATCTTGGAATACTTTTCTTCAGCTACTCATATTGGTATGACTGCCACGCCAAAAGAAACAAAATACCAGTCAAGTATTGGTTATTTTGGAGAGCCTGTCTATACTTACAGTCTCAAAAATGGCATAGAGGACGGCTTCCTTGCTCCTTTCAAGGTAATCAACATTACAACCAACATCGGTGACGAGTGGCGACCGACAAAGGGGCAAAAGGATATATACGGCAACGAGATAGAAGACCGTATCTATAATAATAGTGACTACGATTACAACATTATCATAGAAGATCGCATTAGGGAAGTTGCACAGGAAATAACCAACTATCTGAAAAGTACAGATCGCATGGCTAAGACCATCGTGTTCTGTGCTGACGAAACTCATGCGGAACGTATGCGTGTCGCATTGACCAATGCCAATGCTGACATGTGCAAGAAGCATCCTGACTATGTGGTTCGTATAACAGGTAGTGACGAATACGGAAAGGGGAAATTGGATTATTTCATTTCCGTTTCCGAAAAGTATCCTGTTATTGCCACAACAAGCAAGTTGCTTTCTACGGGTGTTGATTGCAAGATGACAAAACTGATTGTGCTTGACCAACAAATCGGCTCTATGACGGAGTTCAAGCAGATTATTGGTCGTGGCACTCGTCTTCGTGAGAAAGAAGGAAAGACATATTTCACCGTAATGGACTTCCGCAACGTAACACGATTGTTTGCCGACCCAGATTGGGACGGACCGATTGTGATAGATCCTAATTATCCACCCAAACAGACAGGGCCGAAACCGTATGTGCTTCCAGAAGACGACGAGCCTAATGGGGTATCAGAACCAAAACCAAAGCCAGGGCCACGACCGAAGCCGATGGTTGCCAAGGATGGTTGTCAAGTGATGGTCATAAACAAGGTAGTTTCTGTCTATGATACAAACGGCAAGTTGCTTCGCACGGAAAGCATTACTGACTACACAAAGAAAAGTATTATCGACACATACGCCACGATTGATACGTTCACTTCCAAGTGGCAAGAAACCAAGAAGAAATCTGACATAGCAGAAATGCTCAAAGACAGCGGCATCGACCTTGCTGCATTGAAGCACGACCAAGACATGGATGATGTGGACGATTTCGATTTCATCTGTCATATAGCCTATGGAAAGAAAACACTCACACGACATGAACGTGCCGAGCAGGTGAAGAAGCGTGATGTATTCAGCAAGTATGGCGAACAGGCACGGCTTGTGCTTGAAGCCTTGCTGGATAAGTACACGAGGGATGGCGTGTCTGAACTGGAAAGTCTTACCGTGCTTGAAAACGACCCATTCCGCAAATTGGGTTCAAAGTCAAACATCGTGAAGTTCTTTGGGGGCAAACAAGGTTATCTTGATGCCGTGAAGGAGTTGGAACAACACATATATAATATAGCATAAAATATGAGTTTATCAAATTTCGTAAAACGAGTACGCAATATAATGCGCAATGATGCTGGTATCAACGGCGATGCGCAACGCATAGAACAAATGGCATGGATGCTGTTTTTGAAAGTCTATGACGAGAAAGAAAATGACTGGGAGTTGGACGATGATGATTACAAGTCTATCATCCCAGAAGAATGCCGTTGGCGCAACTGGGCGCATGATGACGGAAGCGGCAATGCCTTGACTGGTGACGAGCTGCTTTCGTTTGTCAACAATACTTTGTTTGTTGAACTCAAAAACATTGAGGTCACACCAGATACTCCTATCCGTCAAGCGATTGTAAAGACCACATTTGAGGATGCCAACCAATATATGAAAGACGGCGTTCAACTTCGTCAGGTGCTGAATGTGATTGACGGTTTGAACCTTGGCGACTATGAAGAGAGTCATGCTTTCGGCGAGATATACGAGACTATACTTAAAGAGATGCAGTCGGCTGGCTCGTCTGGTGAGTTCTACACTCCAAGAGCCTTGACCGAGTTTATGGCAGAGATAGTCAATCCGCAGATTGGTGAAAAAATGGCTGACTTCGCCTGTGGTACGGGCGGCTTTATCACCAGCTGGTTGGGTGAATTGGACAAGAAGGTAAAGACTGCTGAAGACCGCAAAGAGTACAACCAGTCTGTGTTTGGCATTGAAAAGAAACAATTCCCGTATATGCTATGCGTGACAAACCTGTTGCTTCATGGCATAGACACACCATTGGTGTATCACGACAACTCGCTTACAAAGGATGTACTCAACTATACAGACGAAGACAAGTTTGATGTGGTGTTGATGAACCCTCCATACGGTGGAAACGAGAAGTCGGATGTCAAGTCACACTTCCCTTCCGACATGCGTAGTAGCGAGACTGCCGACCTCTTCATGGTGCTCATCATGTATCGCTTGAAGAAGAATGGCCGTGCAGCAGTCATTGTACCAGACGGTTTCCTTTTTGGAGCAGACAACACAAAGATTGCCATCAAGACCAAGTTGCTCAGAGATTTCAACTTGCATACCATTATCCGTTTGCCAGGCAGCATCTTTGCACCTTACACTTCGATTGCCACGAACATTCTGTTCTTCGACAATACCTGTGCGGAGGGTGCTCCAGAGGGCTATTCTACAAAGGGAACGTGGTTCTATCGCCTCGATATGCCGGAGGGTTACAAGCATTTCTCCAAGACGAAATCCATGAAGTCGGAACATTGCAATCCAATCCGTGAGTGGTGGAACGACCGCAAGGAGATTATTATTGCTGATGGCGACGAGAAATCACGCTGCTATCCTGTACAGGAGTTGATAGATTCTGACTGCAACTTCGACTTGTGCAAGTTCCCGAAAGAGGATGAAGAAATCTTGCCTCCTGCCGAACTGCTTGCCGACTATTTCAAGAAGCGCAAGGCTCTTGACCATGAGATAGACAAGACATTGGCGGAGATACAGCGTATCCTGGGGATTGAGGTGAATGTGGACGAATTGTAATATGTGGGACGCTGTCCCACAAATCTAAAAGATTAGCATGGAGAATAAAGAGTTGACAAACATAAATGATGTTGCCTATCAGAAGTTGATAGACAACATAACCGCGCTATGGGGTGAGGCGAAGTCAAAAGCGGTCAATGCTGTCAATACAGAATTGCTTGAAGCAAACTGGCAGACAGGTAAATACATTGTGGAGTTTGAGCTTAAAGGTAAAGATAGAGCAGAGTATGGAAAACATTTGCTCATGAATCTTTCAAAAGATTTGACTATTAGAAATGGCAAGGGGTTCAACCGTACTAATCTCACTTATATGCGTAAGTTCTATTTGGCTTTTCCAATTTTGGGGACAGCGTCCCCAAAATTGACATGGAGCCATTACTATGAACTACTAAAGTGTGATAATTCTCTCGAAATGAAGTTCTATTTTAATGAATGTATTAAGGAGGGTTGGAAAGTTAGAGAACTGAAAAGACAGATGAAAAGTTGTCTGTTTCAGCGACTTGCACTAAGCACAGACAAGGCAGGAGTTCTTGCTTTGGCTAACGAGGGGCACCAAGTTCAAACTCCACAAGACATCATCCGTGATCCATTCGTTCTTGAATTTGCAGGACTCCCCAAACAAAAACGCTATAAGGAGAGTGACTTGGAAAAAGCTCTAAAAGACCACATGGAGCAGTTTCTTTTGGAAATGGGACGTGGCTTTGCGTTTGTGGGCAGACAATACTCCATGCAGATAGGTAGCCGACAATTCAAGGTGGATTTGGTGTTCTACCATTGTATTTTGAAATGCTATGTGTTGATTGATTTGAAGCGAGCAGAGATAAAGCATGGTGATATTGGGCAGATGAACCTCTACTTGAACTATTTCAAAACAGAAGTATGTCAACCTGACGATAATCCACCCATCGGCATAGTTTTGGGAGCAAGAAAAGATGAACTTTTGATGGAGTATGCCCTGGAGGGTATTACCAATCAGTTGTTTGTGGCACGTTACCAACTCTATCTGCCAAAGCGTGAAGAACTGCAAGCACAGCTCGACAAGTTGTTGGACGAAACAGGAGATTCTATATAATTGAAGAAATCCGCGACACTGTTGCGGATATTCGATATTGATTAAAGATAATGAACGGGAAACAATTAAAGAATAGCATATTACAATGGGCGATACAGGGAAAACTTGTACCGCAAGACCCTAATGACGAACCAGCAAGCGTTTTGCTTGATAAGATTCGCCAAGAGAAAGAACGCTTGATTAAGGAGAAGAAAATCAAGCGTGACAAGAACGCATCCATTATCTACCGTGGTGAGGATAATTCCTATTATGAGAAGATGCTCGCCACAGGGGAGGTGAAGTGTATAGATGAGGAGATTCCGTTTGAGATTCCGCAGGGGTGGGAATGGTGCAGACTTAATGACTTGGCTTTATATCGTAAAGGCCCTTTTGGAAGTAGTTTGACAAAATCTATGTTTGTAGCCAAAAGTACTCAAAGCATTAAGGTCTATGAGCAGAAGAACGCAATACAAAAAGATTGTACTCTTGGCGATTATTATATCAGCAAAGAAAAGTTTGAAACAATGCAAAGCTTTGTTGTTAAGCCAAATGACATTATAGTAAGTTGTGCAGGGACAATCGGAGAAACTTATCTTTTACCACCTGATGCTCCTGTCGGCATCATCAACCAAGCGTTGATGAGGGTTACGCTTTTTGATTTGAACATGGTTGAATACTGGCAAATATACTTTGCTTATATGCTTTTGAATGAGGCACAAATGAAAGGAGCTGGTTCTGCTATTAAGAATATTCCCCCGTTTGAATATCTAAAAGCAGTACTTGTGCCTGTTCCTCCTTTATCAGAACAAACCAGATTGGTTGAAAGATACAATTTGCTGTTGTCTCTAATTGCTAAATATGAGTCAGAAGCAGATAAATTGAATTGTCTCAATCTAAACATCTATGATAAATTAAAGAAATCCGTATTACAAGAAGCTATTCAAGGAAAACTCGTTCCGCAGATAGCGGAAGAAGGCTCTGCACAAGAACTACTCGAACAGATAAAAACGGAGAAACAGAAACTCGTCAACGAGGGAAAGTTAAAGAAGTCCGCCCTCAATGATTCCGTCATCTTCCATGGTGACGATAACAGGTACTATGAGCAGATAGGCAAAAAGTGCTTGGATATAACTGATGAAATTCCATTCGACTTGCCATGCAATTGGTGTTGGTGCAGATTTTCCAATATTGTATCTATGACTATAGGAAAAACGCCTGCAAGAGGTGAACAGACATATTGGATAAATGGCAAATACAATTGGGTTTCGATATCAGATATGGTTGATGGAGGCTCAATTTCTACAACAAAAGAAAAGGTTTCAGATTTGGCTGTCAAAGAAGTTTTCTCCGCTCCAATCAGTGAAAAAGGATGTCTTCTTATGAGTTTCAAACTAAGCATCGGTAAGACTTCTATTTTAGATATTGATGCTTATCACAATGAGGCTATTATAACAATACGTCCTGTCATTGACAAAGAGTATGCTACGAGGAATTACCTGTTCAGAGTTTTACCTCTAATAGCTAATCTTGGAGAATCGAAAGATGCAATTAAAGGTAAAACTTTGAATAGCAAGAGTTTGGCGAATTTATTGATACCTTTGCCACCTTTGTTAGAGCAAAAGTGCATAATAGAAAAGATTGACCAATTAACGCAGTTGCTCAAATAGTCTTTCTATTTGAGCAACAATGCGTTGCTGTTCTTTTAATGGGGGCAAAGGAAACAACTTGTTTTCCAAATATCCGACTACAATACGCTGTTGGTTTGCAGTCCCTTTAAACGTTGCCTCATCAATGAAATATGGAGACTCTAAGAAATACAACAGATACCATCTACCTATTGTATTTCCATAGGGTCTCAACACTTTCAATTCTGTAGTTCCTGCCCCGATTCCATTAGGTAAGCCATGGAAAATTGCAGACTTTCTGTTTTGAAAACATGGCGTAATTTTAGCAAAAGCAACGTCACCATTCGCAAAATGAGTAAATCCTTTTTTAATGCTTCCCCATTTGACAGTGTCAAAGACAAAATCAGATTTATAGCCTGCACTAATCTTTTCCATTGGAATGAAAGCTGCCATAGAATCATCGTCAGCTTCATTTTTAGGATTTAATCGGAATACATCACGAATTCTTACCCATGTCCAATTAGCTGGAATTGAAAAAGGAATTTCTTCTGTTATATCCACACATTTTTTCCCAATCTGCTCATAGTACCTGTTATCGTCACCACGGAAGATAACAGAATCGTTGAGGGCAGACTTCTTTAGTTTGCCCTCCTTTACGAGTTTCTGTTTTTCCACCTTTATCTGTTCAAGCAGTTCTTGCGTTGTACCTTCTTCAGCTATTTGAGGCACAAGCTTTCCTTGAATTGCCTCTTGTAGAATAGACTTGGGTAATTGTTTAGCCAAATAATTATCCAGTTCTATTTTCTTTTCTAAAAGTTGATTTAATCTCTTTTTCAGATGTTCCATAATTATGCTGTTTTGAATATAGTGTGGGACATCTTCTCATAATAGGAACTCATAGAACAAATCCATGCCTATTTATATGGACAACTTTATGTTTTACTAATAAACGAATAGAAATGGAATTAGACAAATTTGAAGAGTTCCTAAGCCAAGGCAATATGGCTAAGAATACGATTTCGGCATATCTGTATGCCGTAAAGGAGTTTGGCTCTCGACACAAAGAGTTGAACAAGAGAAACTTGTTGGTTTACAAAACCTACTTGATTGAGACCTACAAGCCTAAAACGGTGAACCTCCGTATTCAGGCGTTGAACAAGTACCTTGTATTTGTGGGCAAGACGAAACTCCGGTTGAAATCGGTCAAGGTACAGCAGCGTTCTTATTTGGAGAATGTCATCAGCAATGCCGACTACACCTTCTTGAAGAACAAGTTGAAAAAAGAAGAAAACTTGGAGTGGTACTTTGTGGTGCGTTTCTTAGCTGCGACTGGTGCCAGAGTGAGCGAGCTTGTGCAAATCAAGATTGAGCATGTGCAAGCGGGCTACTACGACATCTACACCAAGGGAGGCAAGATACGGCGTATCTATATCCCCAAGACATTGCGCACGGAAACAGAAAAGTGGTTGCAGACTCTCAACCGCACAAGTGGCTATCTCTTTCTCAATCGCTTTGGCGAGCGTATCACCACAAGAGGTATATCACAGCAGTTGAAGAACTATGCCGTGAAGTATGGCTTAAACGAGAAAGTGGTTTTCCCTCACTCTTTCCGCCATCGCTATGCCAAGAATTTCTTGGAGAAGTTCAACGACATCGCATTGCTTGCAGACCTCATGGGACACGAAAGCATTGAGACTACTCGTATCTACCTGCGAAGAAGTAGTTTGGAACAACAAGAAATCGTAGATAAGATTATCACTTGGTAAGGTGGTTATATAGGGTCTGCTAATTTGAGACAAGTTGTTGATAATTAAGAAATCAACTTGTCTTAGATTAGTTGCCCCTATATCGTTTTGCCTCTCGCAAATATCCTCGCCTCCTAACCCTGCTCAGTTGCTACATTGTTACATTGTTACATTGTTACATTGTTACGTTTAGGATTTCGCATCACGCCTCCCCGCTTCCCCCAACCTACGGCCCTACGAGGGCCCTACGGTGACACGATAATCCTAAAACAAAAGTGAGGCAAAGAGAGGGGCTTTGATGCCGAGCGTCCACCATTTGCCTTGAGACGATCACGAAAACAGCTTGAGAGAGCAAAAATAGCCATCGGCGCGGATAAAAATCCACGGAAATTGGGCACAGGGGGAATTTTGGCGCATTCTTTGTAGAGGCGTTAAGAAAAATATAATGGGTCAAACAACTTATTAAAGCAGAAAAAACTGTTCTTACTGCTTTTCTATCATTCTTGTCCACCATTTGCCTTGAGAGCAACCATAGAACCCCGTGGCGAAGAAGCGCCATCACGCGGCTTCTAGGTTCCGCTCCGAGATCATTGCAAAAGCCATTTGTATGATAACGCGAACCAAGTGTTAACACAATGTTAAAAACAGATATGGATTCCGTTAAAAGAAAGCTAACATATTGTTGTTTAATGAATAAGAATTATCTTTGTAGCGCAAAGGAGATTTAGTATGACACGGTTTGACAAACAGAAGCTTACAGAGGTTGTTCTTTACATCTTGAACAAGACGAAGGGATTGGACTATTACCACGTGTTCAAGATTATATATTTTGCCAATATTGCACATTTGGCAAAATATGGATTTCCTATGGTTTCTGACGAGTTCTGTGCGTTGCCAGATGGACCGGTTCCTTCGGTGTTGTATAATTGCATAAAAGACGACGCTTATTGCGATCAGGACTTGAAAAAAATGCTTGAAAAGACGGTGTCCAAAGGTACGGATGACGCTTATTATATGTTGGAAGCAAAGCGCGAAGCCGACTCTGATTACCTTTCAAAAGCAGACATTGAAGCCTTAGATTGCTCTATTGCGGAAAACGGAACTCTTCCTTATGGGGAGTTGCGTGCAAAATCGCATGGTGAAGAATGGTGCCGTGCCTATAAGCAAGCAGGACGCAAAGTGATGGACATCGTCGGCATGGCTAAAGATGCAATGGCATCCGAAGACATGATAAACTATATAGAGGAAAACCTTGCGGTAGAAGCGGCATTGGCATGACAAACATAGGCGATTTACTTGGAAGTGCAGCAAATGAACTTTTACAGTCAAGCATTAATGTCGGTGATGTTTATTTGCTAAACCTTGACCCTACTAACGGCATAACGCCTAAGAATAATGACGCTACCCGCAATAAATTCTTCATCGTTCTTGGATTTGACGATGAAGGCAATGTGATAGGAGGACTGGTGATAAACTCGAAAATTAATTATAATTTACCACCCACAGTTACCGATTACCAATTACCTATAAGCGTTGAACAATGCCCTTTTCTGCAACATAATTCTTTTGTAAATTGCTCTAAAATTATTGTTGCCAAAAGGACAAAGTTCAGCAAGGAAACTTACAGGGGTGAAATCTCAGATACAGAACTGCTAAGCCTTATCATAGAGACAGTTAAAGAGAGTCCGACAATCAACAGAAAGCAACTGAAAGATTTCGGAATAATCTAATTTTCCGTCCCGCCAGAGGTTTATATGAGCACTTGGCGGTAGACCCCATTTATATCATTTTACCTCTCGCAAATATCCTCATCCTCCCCCCCCCAAGTCTTGCTCAGTTGTTACATTGTTACATTGTTACGTTTAGGATTTCGCTTCGCGCCTCCCGCTCCCCCCAACCTACGACCCTACGAGGGCCCTACGGCGACACGATAATCCTAAAACAAATGTGAGGCAAAGAGAGGGGCTTTGACGCAGAGCGTCCACCATTTGCCTTGGGACGATCACGAAAATAGCTTGAGGGAGCAAAAATAGCCATCGGTGCGGATAAAAATCCACAGGAATTGTGTATCTTTGCAGCTATATTACTATCACGTGAACATACGAATGAACAAACAGCAACTTGCCAACAAGACATGGTTGTGGCTACTGGCGAGCTGGCCAAGTTGATGGACCAGCTCACGGGCGATATATTTTCGATCAAGGGACCGAAGGAGATGGTAAAGGAGTAAATAAAGCAATCAATAATGGACATAGCAAAATATATAGGTGAGACTACCGAATACGACAAGAAGCAGGAAGTGGAACGCCGTAAAGTGAAAAGTTGGCTGAAGAGCGTCAGCGCCTTTGCCAATGGCAGTGGCGGTTGCCTATTGTTTGGTATTGCCGATGACGATACTATCATAGGGTTGACCGATGCCAAGACTGATGCCGAATTTATCAGCCAGAAAATTAAGGAGCGCATTGATCCTATGCCGCAAATCGACTTGAAGATAGAGCGTGTAGAAGACAAGGAATTGCTCATTCTTCATGTGCATGGAGGCGAAGATACACCTTATTATTATATAGGCGACAGCGTTCTTGAAACCTTTGTGCGCATTGGCAACGAATCGGTTGTGGCTGATAGTACCGAACATAAGCGTCTAGTATTAAGAGGTCGCAACTCTTCATTCGATGCACGCCCAAGCGATGAAATGTTTGAAGATTATGCATTTTCAAAGCTTCGCAGCCGCTACTATGCCTGGAATGGTCTGAGCTTCGACAATAAGCTCTACCGCTCGTTTGGCCTGGTTGACAACAAGGGAATACTTACCTATGCCGGTCTGTTGATGGCAGACGAATGTCCATTGCGCCAAAGCCGTGTGTTCTGCACAAGATGGAACGGCAAGACAAAAGCAGGAGGAAGCATCGATGCTCTCGACAGCGCAGAGATTACAGGCGGACTTGTAACTCTTCTTGAAGACACCATGTCCTTCATCCGTCGCAACAATCGTACCCTTTGGTATAAAGAACCGATGCAGCGCATTGAGATTCCTCAATATATGGAACGTTGCGTGATGGAAGTTGTAGTGAATGCCCTGGCTCATCGCGACTATCTGATTCAAGGTAGCGAGGTGCATGTAGATATGTACGATGACCGTATGGTGATTTACTCTCCAGGCTCCATGCCGGAAGGAAGACTTATCCAGACGATGAACTTAGAAGATATTCCTTCTGTCAGACGCAATCCGGTTATCGCAGATATCTTTGCTCAGTTGGGTTATATGGAGCGTAAAGGTTCGGGCATGGGCAAAATCATCAATCCAATCAAAGCCCTTCCCTATTTTGAAGAAAAGATGCTTCCGACCTTCTTCTCCGACCGTGCCCAGTTTACTGTCACATTTCCTAATATGATCTTGGCTTGGCAGGAAACTCATCCTGATATTGAGGTAAACTTTGTGGAAAACGAAGGTGATACTCAAGATGTCCCTCAAGATGTCCCTCAAGATGTCCCTCAAGATGTCCCTCAAGATGTCCCTCAAGGTGGCACTCAAGGCGATGATTTAGATAAATGGATAGAATATCAAGTAGCTGTTTATCCTACAATAACAACTGAAGAATTGGCCTCTTTGTCTGGAAAGGGACTAAGGACTATTAAGCGTCGTATCGCCAAAATGCCTCATATTGTGTATATTGGAAGCGGCTATAGCGGTCATTGGGAAGTGAGGAAAAAAGAGAGGCTTTGACGCAGAGCCTCCACCATTTGCCTTCGGACGATCACGAAAACTGCTTGAGGGAGCAAAAAAATAGCCATCGGCGCGGATAAAAATCCACGGAAAATGTGTATCTTTGCAGCTATATATGAATTCGAGCGACAACAAGATACAGAAGGTTTCTATCCGTTTCTTCAACGACCGCGAAGTGCGTGCTATATGGGACGAGACGCTATCCAAATGGTGGTATTCCGTTTAGGATGTCGTGGGCGTGCTCAACGACCAAGACGATTATACCAAGAACCGCAACTATTGGAAGTATCTGAAGACGAAGCTGAAGAAGGAAGGAAACGAACTGGTTAGTGTCACTAACCAGTTGAAACTTCTTGCTCCGGATGGCAAAAGACGTTTAACTGATATCCCATGGCGTTGCATAGGTCGCTTTCGTGGACACGGACCCGACTTTTTAGCAGAGATGGCCTCCGATAGCCCTGACTTTTAGCAAAAACCAGCCACTTATTGCCCCGACTTTTAGCAAAAAATAGCCTCCGATTGCCCTGACTTTTAGCAAAAAGTCGTATCTTTGCACTGTGAATCAGCAAATTACACGAAAATGACGTATTACAAGCGAAACATAGACAAAAAACTCTTGGAATGGAAGACATCTCAAAGAAGGAAGCCTTTGCTGATACGCGGGGCAAGACAGGTGGGGAAATCGTCTGCGGTACGCCAGTTGGGCAAAGAGTTTAAGTACTTTGTGGAGATCAATTTGGAGAGTCAACCATCTATCCGAGGACTTTTTCCAAAGGATATTGACGTGCATAGGACTTGTGAGGGAATCAGTGCCACCACAGGCATCCCAATCATACCTGGGGAGACGCTACTTTTCATAGACGAGATACAAGTGAGTCAGGAAGCTATCATGTCGCTTCGTTATTTCAAAGAGGATTATCCAGAGCTACATGTCATAGCCGCTGGATCTCTGCTGGAGTTCACCCTGGAAGAGCTGCCTTCTTTTGGAGTGGGGAGAATACGCTCACTATACATGTACCCATTCTCCTTTGATGAATTTCTTATGGCGCAAGGTCTGGAAACGACGGTCGGCTACAAGCACCAGGCTTCGCCTTCTTCTCCGCTTCCCGATGCCGTCCACAACAAACTCGTGGAACAATTGAAGACGTTCTATCTCGTGGGCGGTATGCCAGCCGCGGTCACAGAATGGATAGCGTCCAAAAGCTACATCGAGTGCGCCCATGTTCACAATGACATTCTGGACACCTACCAAGATGACTTTGCCAAGTATAAGTCGCGCGTGTCTCCAGCTTTGCTGAGAAAGGTCTTGCGCTCCGTAGCTTTGCAGGCAGGCAGCAAGTTTGTCTATAGACAGGTGGCCGACGATGTTCGCTCTTCGGTCATCAAAGACGCGCTTCATCTATTGACATTGGCAGGACTGATAAAGCCGGTGACGCATAGCGATGGAAATGGTGTTCCACTGGGAGCAGAAGAGAATGATAGCTACAAGAAATATCTTTTTTTAGACTTGGGACTGATGCAGACCATGCTGGGCACTCCTGCCGCCAATGTCCTTTTAGCTTCGGAAGTTGATTTTGTCAACAAAGGGGCTGCTTCGGAAATGTTCGCAGGCTTGGAACTCGTCAAGAACCATGACTGTTTCCAAAAGGCAGAAATGTATTATTGGCAGAGCATGTCAAGGGGTTCCAATGCGAAGATTGATTACCTGGAGGCCAAAGAGGGGGTGGTTGTACCAATAGAAGTGAAGGCTTCCACCAAAGGCAGTATGCAAAGCTTATGGCTATTTATGAGGAAGAAAGCCTTTCACCATGCTGTTCGTACTTCCTTGGAGAATTTTGGGACGTTTGAGTATATTGACAAAGAAGCACAAAATGCACTCCGCCACATAGACGTTGTGCCACTTTATGCCATGAGCAATTTATAGCACCACTTCTTGCTTGGACCGACTGGATAGTCGCTGTCAGTACAGTACGGGCTGTGATCGGCGTATCGATTGCAGCCCGTACTGGCGTCTTGCGCCCCTCTGTGCCCGCCCGAAAGATACGTTTTGGCGAACATTTCGCACACTATCGACGAACCAAATAAAAATGTGCGCGCATTTGATAGGAAAACATGTACTTTTGCAAACAAATCATCAAAACAAACCTACGTATGAACATCATCAGACTTTTCCTGTTTCCGACAGAGTGGTCCGCCACGCTCGTCCTGTTCTTTTTCGCACTCCGCCGCATGGCCAACTGCCAGCACCTATGGGAGGTTTTGATCCTCTTGGGCTTCTTTCTATCCATCTTTTTCATGGTGTGTCTGGCCTCGCTGACCTATGCGCGCATGGACACGCACGTGAGGCTATGGGCCAAACTGATCGCCGTGCTCGCCACGCCAGTAGTCATGTACGCCGTGCCTGCATAGCGAGCAAAACGAGAAAAAACGAGAAAAATCGCATGGGCCGCGATCTAAATGAAAATGTGCGCACCACGGCTTGCGAAACCCGTACCTTTGCAAACGAATTCTGGCGACACCAGCAGCGCAAGAAAAGCGCGACGGACTGTCATAAAGGATGAGTATAGAGCGAAGGCCGCCCAGCGGCACGAGGTCTATCAAGAGAGAACCAATAAACAAAAAAATCAACTCAAAACTATCAAAGTCATGAAACGAAGAAACAGTAACATCGCCAGCACGCTCGTGCTCGCACTGGTCCTGATGGTGGGATTCCCTACCTCGGCAAGACCTCAAATTGGCAAAATTAAGGTGGGAAAATTCAAGTCGCCTGATAAGATTATACCCTCTATCGTCAAAATCCCGCAAATAGTAAAGCGAATGGAAAAGCAGGGCAAGATCCCCAACATTGCGGTTCCCCAACCCAAGGTGAATTCCGTGGCTTCAATACATCTCCTGCAGCTGCCGGAAGCTCCCTGTCCGAAGCCCGCCAAGACTGCAAAGCCCGTCAAAGCCTCCCCACTCCTCAAGGTCGCGCCGGTTCCCGCCCCCTTGGCAGCCAAAGCAGCCAAGGAGAAGAAGCGCAAAAAGACGATTGAGACCATCATCAGTCGCTTCACGTCCTACGCCGCCATCAACAGTCAGTCGTGGGAGAACAATGACCCCACAAAGTTTCCGATCACCTTTGGCCAGGAGGACATGGCAGAACTGATAGAGGAGGAGCTACGCAACATCGGAGCAGACAAAGACCTCATCGTCAGCCGTAGCAAGTACGAGTACGTCTATGCCACGATCCCGGCCAACTGCGAAGACGTGGCAAGCATCATGTTCATGGCCCACATGGACTGCACGCCCGAGTGTGACGGCGGTGAAATCACGCCTATCGTACACCGCAACTACAATGGCGGCGACATCCAACTGCCTGCTGGCATCACCCTCAGTCCCGAGACGCCGCAGGGCAAGCACCTGGCCAACTGTGTGGGCAAGACCATCATCACGAGTGACGGATCCACGCTGCTGGGCGCCGACGACAAGACGGGCTGCACGATCCTCGTCACGCTCATCGAGACCATCCTCAACGACAAGAAACTGAAGCATGGCGACCTCTACTTCGTCTTCTCGCAAAACGAGGACATTGGCCGTGCCGCCGACTACTTCCAGGAGGAGTATGTATGTGGACAGCCTGACATCGTCATCGACGTGGACGGCAACGACCCCACGGCCTTCTCGGTGGAGAACTTCACCGCGGCTGCACGCACCTATCGCTTCCATGGCAAGAACGCCCACCCCGGCAACGGCTTCTACACCAAGTATGGCGACGCGCTGACCGCTGCTTCCTACTTCATCGGACAACTGCCGCCCGAGACTCACCCCTCGGCCAGCAAGGACAAGGAGGGCTACATCCACTGCTACTCTGTCTCTCACCCCACCGACGAGATGGGCAATGAGATAACGGAGGACTATCTCGTGAAAGTGCGCCTGCGCTATTTCGACGCCCAGGATGGCGACACGTTCCGCCAGCTTCTGGACGAGGCCACCGAGCTCACGGCCAAGGCTTTCCCCAATGTCATGATCGACGCCGACCCCGAGGTGATGCAGTATGAGAACGTGGCCTACTCGATGTATCCCGGTCTGAGCGACCTGATCATCCAGGCAGCAGAGAAAGAGGGCGTGAAACTGACTCCCCGCAGCGAGCGTGGCGGCACGACCGCGGCCATGCTGGCAGCCAAGGGACAGAAAGGCGGCCCCTGCCTCTACAGTGGACAACAGGCTGAGCACAGCGTTTACGAGTGGACTTGCGCCGAGGACATGTACCAGATGGTCATGGTGGCAAGATCCATCATCGAGACTGTGGCCAAGCAGTGAGACCGGCCTCCGCTATCAAGGAGGAAAACTGAACCGAACGCTCGGAAAGAAGCCGAAGGTTCGGAAAGGAAGGAACCGGACATGCGGAAAGAATGGACCGAAGTATCGGAAAGAAACGAACTGAGCACGCGGAAAAAACGAACTGAACGCGCGAAAGAACCAAAAAGGCAAACTCGCCCGCTTCACGGACACCCCGACCCAATAGCTGCTGCGCTTATCACAAGCAAACAGAGAGTAAAAACAACTTTGACTAAGACACTATATATATACCAACAAAAAAAGAAGGGCAGGCAGCGGGCAGACCTCTTACATAGACCGCGCCAAACTCGTGTCGAGAGGACACCGGACGGCAGCAGGGGGAGGATCTGCCCACACGGGGGGGAGGGAGCCGTGGAGCGAGGCGGGTGTTGCGTTTTGGCGGGACATCCGCCTCGCAGGGGCGTTTAACCTGAAAAAATTTTGGGCATCAGCGTTTTTTCCGTAACTTTGCAGAACAAGACATCAAGAAGCGTTATGGAAAGAGAAAGAATAGCGCGTGTGGACCTCCACTCGCCCCGCCCCTCGTCGGCGGCAGTGAGAGAGATGGCGGAAGCAGCGCGCACACAATACGTATTGATACAGTTGACCGACAACACCGTCTCCTTGGGCTACGGCGCGGAGCAAAGGCTGCTCCAGGTGGCCGACAGCACGGGGGCCGTCATGGTCTATGCCGACTTCTACGAGACGGAGGAGGGCCAGCGGACGAAGCACCCCGTGATAGACTACCAGGAGGGTGCGCTGCGAGACGACTTCGACTTCGGGCCGCTGGTGCTCGTTAGGACGGACGCGATCCAGCGCTGCGACCTCGGCGCCAACTGGCTGTATGGTGGCTGGTACGACCTGCGTCTGCAACTGAGCCGGCAGGGCGCGATCTTCCACCTCAACGAATACCTCTACACAGAGGAGAAGCAACCCGTGAGCGCAGAAGGCGAACGACAGTTTGACTATGTCGATCCGCGCAACCGCGACGTGCAGGTGGAGATGGAGCAGATCGTGACGGAGCACCTGCGGGCAGTGGGCGGTCTCGTCCATACCGACCGCTACCAGAAGCCCGATGTGGAGGGCGACTTCCCCGTCACGGCCTCCGTCATCATTCCCGTGCTCAACCGCGAGAAGACCATCGGCGACGCGGTGGAGTCGGCCTTGGGGCAGGAGACTGGCTTCGACTTCAACGTCCTCGTGGTGGACAACCATAGCACCGACGGCACCTCGGACCTGATAGAGCAACTGGCGGCCCGCGACCCGCGCGTCGTCCACATCATCCCCGAGCGCGAGGACCTCGGTATCGGTGGCTGCTGGAACTGGGCCATCAACGACCCGCGCTGCGGACGCTATGCCGTGCAGCTCGACAGCGACGACCTCTATCTCGACGGCCACACGCTGCAGCGGGTAGTCGATGCCTTCCAGGAGCAGGAATGCGCCATGGTGGTGGGCTCCTACCGCATGTGCGACTTCCAGTTGCAGACGCTTCCTCCGGGCGTGATCGACCACAAGGAATGGACGGACGACAACGGGGCCAACAACGCCCTGCGCATCAACGGACTGGGAGCGCCACGGGCCTTCCTCACCGCGATAGCAAGGGGCATCGGATTTCCCAACACCAGTTATGGCGAGGACTATGCCATGGGACTGGCCGTAAGCCGACAGTATCGCATCGGCCGCATCTACGATCCGATCTATCTCTGCCGCCGCTGGACGGGCAATAGCGACCACGGACTGAGCATCGAGAAGACCAACGCCAACAACTTGTACAAAGACCGACTGCGCACCATCGAACTGCGGGCGCGCATCAGCCTCAACAACGACCACAAAGCATGACGCTCGCCGAGTTTTTCCACAATCAGATGGCCACATGGCCAGAGACGGCCGCACGCTACGCCGACCTGGCACGCGTGGAGGTGAGAGACTTCGGTGCGGTCAGTGCTCAGTACAACCCCGCTCGCATGGTGAGCACGGGGGCCAAGGTCGATAAGAAGACGCTGGCCCAGCGCCCCTGCTTCCTCTGCAAGGACCATCGTCCTGAGATTCAACAGGAATGGGCCTTCGGCGAGGACTTCGACGTGCTCGTCAACCCCTTCCCCATCCTCCCGACCCATTTCACGATCGCCGCCAGACACCACCGCCCCCAGACGATCCTCGACACCTATGCCACGCTCTACGAACTGGCTGACCGCTTCGAGGGTACCCTGTTCTTCTACAACGGTCCGAAATGTGGGGCCAGTGCGCCCGACCATCTCCACTTCCAGGGGGGAGACGGAAGTGTGGTGCCGCTCTGCCGCGACTGGTGCGGATGGAGGGAACGGCTACGGGAGGTGGCGCGGCTGGACGCCGACAACCGCCTCTGCACCATCGAGGACTACCCCTTCCCCACCCTGGTGCTGATCAGCAACGACAAAACCCTGGCGCAGACGCTTTTCCGCAGGGCCTATGCCGCCCTGCCCTGCCATCCCGACGACACCGAGCCGATGCTCAACGTGCTGGCATGGCGAGAGGAGGACAGCGTCGTCACCATCCTGCTGCCTCGGGAGAAGCACCGCCCCGCCTGCTACACGGCCTCGTGCGAAGCAGACCGCATGCTCATCTCGCCGGGTGCGCTCGACATGGCAGGACTGGTCATCACGCCGCGCAAGGAGGACTTCGACCGACTGACGCCCTCGCTGCTGGTGAAGACGGTCGGCGAGGTGGCGCTTACGCAGGAGGCCTTCGCCAAGGTGTTGCGCCGTCTGCAGGAACCGAGGGTCGCCGTAGGCATCACGAGCGGGCCGGAGGTGGCCTTTGTCCTGGAGGGCTCCTTCATGGTCGACGGCACGCTACAGACGGGACCGCAGACCGTGAGGGCGAAGGACGGAAGGCTTCTTTGGCAGGAAAACTCATACGACACGCTCACGTTCGCTCCCCATTCCCCTCAGTCTTCGTTCACGCTGCCCGAGGTCACGATTGGCATCGGATTCCACTGGGAGCGCCAGGAGGCACAGACCTTCGAGGGGATGCTGCGGCTGGAGGCCGACGGCGATCGGGTGTGGGTCATCAACGAACTGCCCGTGGAGCGCTATCTCGCCAGTGTCATCTCCAGCGAGATGCGGGCCACCTCGTCGCCATCGCTCCTGCGGGCCCATGCCATCATCTCCCGCAGTTGGCTCCTGACGCAGATGGCGCATCACATCAATGCGGACCATCCCTCGGAGGCGACCTGTGGAGGATGGGAGACGGAGGAGGAACTGGTGCGCTGGTACGACCGCGACGACCACCAGCGCTTCGACGTATGCGCCGACGACCATTGCCAGCGCTACCAGGGCATCACCCGCATGGTGTCGGATCATGTGGAGGAGGCGATACGCAGCACCTATGGACAAGTATTGTGGGACGGCAAGGGCATTTGCGACGCGCGCTTCAGCAAGTGTTGCGGCGGTGCCACGGAGGTCTTCTCCGCCTGTTGGCAGGATGAGGACAAACCTTATCTCGCCGCCTTCCTCGACCGCCCCGCGCAAGCAGGCCAGGCGGCAGACGCGCTGCCCGACCTGACCGACGAGGAGACGGCCCGCAAGTGGATTCTCTCCGCACCGCCCGCTTTCTGCAACACGCAGGACAAGCAGGTGTTGCGCCAGGTGCTCAACGGCTACGACCAGGAGACGGCCGACTTCTATCGCTGGCACATCGACTACACCCAGGAGGAGCTCGCCAGCCTCATCGCCCGCAAGACGGGACTGCGCTTTGGCAAGATCCTCGACCTCGTCCCCCTGGAGCGCGGCAAGAGCGGACGCATCGTCCGCCTGAAGATCGTGGGCACGGAAAGGGAGCGCGTCATCGGCAAGGAACTGGAGATACGCCGCACGCTGAGCGAGAGCCACCTGAAGAGTAGCGCCTTCGTCGTCACGACGCAGCAGGGCGCCGACGGCATCCCGCAGTCGTTCCACCTCTCGGGCGCAGGTTGGGGCCACGGCGTGGGACTGTGTCAGATCGGGGCGGCCATGATGGGCGAGAAGGGCTACGACCACGAGGCCATCCTCCGCCACTACTACCCTGGCGCCACGCTGAAAACGCTTTACAAACCTTCCATAGAACAATGATTATGACCGAGAATAACAAGCGACATATCAACCCGTGGGCGTGGGTGCCCTCCCTCTATTTTGCCGAGGGACTGCCCTACGTCGCCGTGATGACGATAGCCGTCATCCTCTACAAGAAGATGGGCATCTCCAATACGGACATCGCCCTCTATACAGGCTGGCTCTACCTGCCGTGGGTCATCAAGCCCTTCTGGAGCCCGATGGTCGATCTCGTCCGCACCAAGCGCTGGTGGATCGTCACCATGCAGGCGGTCCTCGCCATCGCCTTCGCGGGCATCGCCTTCTTCATCCCCGCACAGTTTTTCTTCCGGCTCACGCTGGCGTTCTTCTGGCTGGTGGCCTTCACGTCGGCTACCCACGACATCGCGGCCGACGGCTTCTACATGCACGGCCTCGACAGCCACGAGCAGTCGTTCTTCGTCGGCATACGCAGCACGTTCTATCGCATCTCCACCATAGCGGGACAAGGACTGCTCGTCATCATCGCAGGACTGATAGAGGACCATACGGGCAAGATACCGCTCTCCTGGACGGTGGTCTTCGCCATCCTCTCCATCCTCTTCTTCCTCGCGAGCCTCTACCACGCCTGGGCGCTCCCCAAACCTGCCTCCGACCGCCACGCCCCCGACCGCACGGTGGGTGGCATCCTGCGCGAGTCGCTGCTGACGTTCCGTTCGTTCTTCATGAAGAAGAACATCGTCCCCGCCCTGCTCTTCATGTTGCTCTTCCGTCTGCCCGAGGCGCAACTCGTCAAGATCATCAACCCCTTCCTCCTCGACCCGATAGCGAAGGGAGGACTCGGCCTCTCGACCAGCACGGTGGGCATCGTCTATGGCACGGTGGGCATCATCGGACTGACCTTGGGTGGCATCCTCGGTGGCATCGCTGCCTCGCAAGGCGGACTGAAACGCTGGCTCTGGCCGATGGTCTGCGCCATCACGCTCCCCGACCTCGTCTATGTCTATCTCGCCTATGCCCAGGACAGCGCACTATGGGTCGTCAACACCTGCGTCTTCATCGAGCAGTTTGGCTACGGATTTGGCTTCACGGCCTACATGCTCTACCTCATCTACTTCTCGGAAGGCGAGCACAGCACGTCCCACTACGCCATCAGCACGGGCTTCATGGCCCTGGGAATGATGCTGCCGGGCATGATGGCCGGATGGCTGCAGGAACTCATCGGCTACCGCCACTTCTTCCTCTGGACGATCCTCTGCTGCGCGGCAACGTTTGTCGTCTGCCTCTTCATCAAGATCGACCCTGAGTTTGGCAAGAAAAAACAGCAGGGCTAAGGGAAAATAGTACAATGATGGAAAAGGGAAGCAATCTGGTAAGAGAAAGGGCTGCAAGGGCCTGGGAACGCCACCTCTCGTGGGTTCCCACGCTCTATCTGCTGCGCGACATACCCTATGTCGCCATCCTCGCTCTCGTGCCCATCGTGCTCAACCGCATGGGGACAAGCAATGCGGTCAACCTCTTCTGCTGCTCCTTGGGCCTCATCCCCTTCATCCTCCGCCCGCTATTGGGCCGCTTCTCCCGCCAACTGACCGACTGCCACCACCTCATCCTCTACGCCGAAGTGCTGATGGGACTGATCTTCCTGGCAATGGGGATCGTGCTGCGGCTGAAAGTATGGCTTCCCGCCTTCCTCTTCCTCTTCTATGCCGAGGCCTTGGCGGCGGCCTTCCACGACGTGGGGATAGGCCGCTACTTCATGATCTGCTCCGAGCGTCGCTTCTACCAGCAGGTGCCCGCCACACGGGCTGCCGCCACCTGCGCCGCCTTTGCCTTGGCGCTGGGCATTCCCGCGATGGTGGGAGGCAACCTGGAAGTGATCCATCGCCGCATACCGATGGCGTGGAGCACGGTCTGCGAACTGCTGGGGGGCTTTATCCTCCTGCTGGCGGTCTATCATGCCGTGGTCCTCGTGCCGCTCGGTGAGCAACTGGTGCGCAAGCGCAACGACTACAAGGCGCTGCTGCTCGAAGACCTCCGCAAACTGACGGACCGTCGCTATTTCCGCTTCGAGATGCTCTTCCTGCTGCTCTTCCTCCTCCCCGAAGGGTTCTTCTACCGCGTAGGCATCCTGTTTCTTGTCGACCCCGGGAGCAATGGCGGACTGAGCCTCTCGCCACAGGAACTGGCCTTCACCCAGGGCACGGTGGGTGCCTTCGGCATGCTGCTCGGTTGCCTGCTCGGCGGACGCTGCATCCACCTCCACGGCTTCCGCTATTGGCTGTGGCCGATGACGCTCGCCATCACGCTGCCAAAAGTGTTCTACGTCCTGATGGCCTACACGCTGACGACCAGCTTCTCCCTGATCACCCTCAGCGTCTTCCTGGAGCAGTTTGGTTTCGGCTTCGGCATCATGGCCTTCGTCGCCTACCTCGCCCACCTCTCACGGGGCTACCATCCCGTCATGTTCTACTCCTACTGCTTTGCCCTCGCCGCTATCGGCATCACGGTCTCGGGAGCACTCTCCGGCATCCTCGCCGACTATCTCGGCTACCGCATCTACTTCGCCCTACTGATGCTCCTCTCCCTCACCTCCTATCTCGCTGCTGCCTTCGTGCGTACCGAACCGATAGAAGGTCTGAAACTGTGATCATGACGAGAAAGGATACCATAAATGACACGTTTTCGCCTTGGCAATTTCCTGCTGATTGTCCTGGCGAAGCGTTGTATATAGTTGTTTCGCTACAAGCAACCCTTGGTTTGAATGGGCCTCGAAGAGGCGATGTCCCCGCGAAGCGTTGTAACTTGTTGTAAAAGTTGTTCAAGTTGTTTTTCTATATGTCCACGTATTGTCGACAGGCAATATCCCCGCGAAGCATTGTTCATAGTTATAAAAGTTATTCAAGTTGTTTTTCTATATGTCCACGTCGAATCACTCCATGTCCCGGACGAACCTGACAAAGGGTCTGAAACTGTGAGCGAAGACAAGAGGGGCTGAACTTTTTCTCCCTGCCACTCGCTTTTTCCAGAAATTTTATGTAAGTTTGCATCCATGAAGCAATTATTGACCATCCTTGGGCCCACGGCAAGCGGCAAGACGACCCTTGCCACACGCCTTGCCTATGAGCGGGATGGCGAAGTCATCTCCGCCGACAGTCGTCAGGTCTATAGAGGCATGACGATCGGCACGGGCAAAGACCTCGCCGACTATGTGGTGGAGGACAAGCCGATCCCCTACCACCTGATAGACATCTGTGACCCAGGAACGAAATACAACCTCTTCGAATACCAGCGCGACTTCCTCCAAGCCTACGAGGACATCCGCCGTCGTGGACGCCAGCCCGTGCTCTGTGGCGGCACAGGACTCTATATCGAGGCCGTGCTGCGAGGCTACCAGCTCTCGCCCGTGCCCCAGAATCCCACGCTGCGGGCAGAACTGGAGGGGAAGACGCTCGACGAACTGACCGTCATCCTCCAGGACCTGAAGGCCCGCAACCACTCCACGATGCACAACCGCACGGATGTGGACTCCTGTCAGCGGGCCATCCGCGCGATAGAGATAGAGGAGTACAACCTCCATACGCCCACAGAGAACCGCCAGGTGCCACCCATCCCCTCCACCATCATCGGCACATGGGTTGATAGGGAGACACGCCGCGCACGCATCACCCGCCGCCTGCACCAACGACTGGAGGAAGGAATGGTAGAGGAGATAAAAGGTCTGCTCAAGACGGTCCCTGCCGAGGACCTGATCTACTACGGTCTGGAGTATAAGTTTGTCACCGAATACGCCCTCGGCCGCACCTCCTATGACGAGATGTTCAGCCGCCTGGAGATCGCGATCCACCAGTTTGCCAAACGACAAATGACCTGGTTTCGGGGCATGGAGCGCCGCGGCCTCACCATCCACTGGATCGACACGCAGCGCCCCATGGCAGAACAAGTGGCAGAAGTATTGCGCCTCATGGCATAACTTTTACGAACTGCGCCTCATGGCGTAAGTTTTAGGAATACGTCTTATGGCGTGACTTTTATGAACAAAGGCATAAAAGTCACGCCACACTTTATTTCCTCAATAAGCCCACAACATTCTGCACCAGGTTCACGGCCTCCTGCTGCGTAGGCTTTTGCTTCCGCGCCAGCAGCACCTGCACCAGGTAGGTCTTCCCCTTGCCGACCGTCACGACCTGAGCATAACTGATCGAATGGAGAGTAAACTCATTCGGCGTCACCACCGTGTCGCGGACCACCTCCCCCGCAGTCCTCGCTATCGAGTCGGTGGGGATAAACGGGACTGGATCGCAGTCGTAATCGACGGTTTCCATCTTCCTGGCCTTGACACAAGCGACGAGTTTGTTGGAATCCTGTTTCGTGCAAGCATCGAGCTGGTTGTTGGGAACCTGTCCCGTGCAAGTGTCAAGTTTATTGTTGGAAACCTGTCCCGTGCAAGTATCAAGTTTGTTGGAAGCCAGCTCCGTCACTCTGATCTCCATGCGTTCGCAACGCTCGTAGTCATACACATTCGCATGGCCTTCCACCACCTTGCAGATCCGATCCTGCAGCGAATGGTCAATATGGTCCGCCACCCAGCGCTTCTCAGACCAAAGGTCGTAGAGCGTATAATAACCATTGCGCCTCATCTCCAGCACACCAAGCCGATTGTTGGCCGTGTGAAAGGCGAAGGAGTCAAACTCCGGTTTCACCAGCATTCCGTAACGGTCGCGCAAACCCACCTTCCCCGTCTCCGGGTCCTTGACGACGAGAATGCCCGGGTAAGCATCAAGACGCTGACGGTACACCCTGGCAACATCCAGACAACAGTAGGGATTGCTGCCAATAGCCATGCTGGGCAGCAATACGCCCAAATAGCCCACAACGACGACATAGAAAGGCAGGTCCTTCACGCTCCTGAGAAGTCCGCCACAAGCATAGGCCATCGCACAAAGACTGAGAGCGAGCATCGCCACACGCTCCACCCCCGCGTCAAACTGCGACAAGAAGAACGGGACCATGGCAATGACCACCACCCACAGTTTCCCCATCGCCACACCACGGAGCCTTTGCAGCAGATAAAGACTGACCATGGGCGCCACAACACAAGCCAAGGCGCAAGCACGGTTGTAGAGGGCCAGCCCGAAATACAAGGCAAAGAGCGCCACCAATAGCAGGGCGCAGTAGGTCTTGGCCCGTCGGTCCGTCCAAAGCAACAGTCCCAACGCTTCCTTCCACGTCAAGTTATCCACCATACCGCCCTTGCGCATCGCATTGACGGCATAGGCAACGACAGGAAACAGTCCCAGCCATACTTTCAGCCCCCACGGGAACACTTCCTCCCTTGGCTTGTCCGTCTCCATGCCCATCATAGCATACGCCTTCGAGGTAAGAATCCACATATGCACATCAGCATCCATCAACCATTTGAGTGCCATCAGCGCAAGAGCAACCAGCCCCGAGGCCCAAGCCTTTTTCTCACCCTTGTAAAGGGCGAACGAGCACACGATGCGAAACAGTACCATCAATGCCACTAGATTGACAGGGAAGTACGGGAACCAGCCATAGCCGACTACCACCACGCCTATTGCCCACAAGAAGCAGATAGTCCAATCCAAACCATAAAACGCCTTCTTCATACTACTGTTAATTCCTTTTTCCATCATAATGATTTCCTTTGTTTTGATTTATAGATTTTATTTGTCATCTTATTGATTTATTGATTCACTTTGTCACCTTGACGATCCCTTTGCCAACGTGTTGATTCTTTTGCTATCGTAATAATTCTTTTTGCTTCAACTCAAGTCTATTCCCTCGCTACTCCACTTCTATCAGAATAGCCGTATAATTATCGTCGCCATACTTCCAGCAGCTAAGGTCGAAACCATGCAGTATCTCCTCCAGCGACTTCGCCTCCATCATCCTTGCCTCCAAGTCCTCGGACTCCATACTCTTGTGGATCCCATCGGAACAAAGCAAAATCCGGTCGCCCGGACAAACAGGAAACTGCACCACGTCGGCAATCGCCTCCTCCGGATGACCGCTGAAGAAACTGCGCGCCACGATCTCGTACCCAAAGCTCAACCTCACATGGTCCTGCGTCTGATACACCACCCCCTGGCCTGGCCGCTGCAGATAGCACCTGCTGTCTCCCACATGAGCTATGGTCACAATGTCCCCCTCGATGCTTGCCATCACCATCGTCGTTCCCATCTCCGCCAGTCCTACCTCTCTCGCCTTCTGCTCGATAGCACGAGTCGCCTCCAGGCAACCCCCCACGACCTTATCCTCACTATCCCTTTCCTCCGCATGCTGCTCCCAATATACCGATACTGCATGGGCCACCGTCTCGCTCGCCACCTCCCCGCAAGCGTGACCACCCATCCCATCACACACGATACCCCAAAAGCGCCCCCTCTCCTGCTGGTCCATAACCACGAAGAAGTCCTCATTGTTAGAGCGCCTTCCCTCTTTACTGATTGTCGCATACCTGATCTTCATTGCTTGTCCTTTCTTTATATCCATATAGTTAGAGTTTACTAATTTAAGGCAAGTTGTTGATAATTAAGAAATTAACTTGCAAA